>Ga0070660_100000480_pt1 | contig 26717 bp, 21 predicted proteins | sample KBSC33metaG_FD_64670 | JGI IMG/M metagenome (GOLD analysis project Ga0070660, IMG submission 64670) | Corn rhizosphere microbial communities from Kellogg Biological Station, Michigan, USA - KBS C3-3 metaG | ecosystem: Host-associated > Plants > Roots > Rhizosphere > Soil ... | reverse complement strand
GCTATAGGCCGCGCCTCGCGCTGGCGCACGCTCTATGGGGCGGAGTAGCTCAGCTGGTTAGAGCACGGGAATCATAATCCTGGGGTCGGGGGTTCAAGTCCCTCCTCCGCTACCAGCGCGATTGCCTTTCGATTGGCTTGATTGGACAGCGGCCTCGGCCCGCGGCCCATGCAACCTTTTCCCGCATGTTGCGTCCTCGTCTCGATCGAAGGGGATTGAAATGGATCGACTCTTTACCGCTATCGCCAACATCATGGCCCGTTTCGTGGGCGATCCGATCGCGTTCTTCCTTGCGATTACGACGGTGGTGGTCTGGGCCATCACGGGCCCCATTTTTCAATATTCGGACACGTGGCAGTTGGTGATCAACACCGGCACCACCATCATCACCTTCCTGATGGTGTTCCTGATCCAGAATTCGCAGAATCGCGACGCCGCCGCGATGCAGGCCAAGCTCGACGAGCTGATCCGCGCGATCGAGGAGGCGCGCGGCCAGTTCATCGGCATCGAGCACAGGACCGACAAGGAAATCCAGGAGATACGCACCGAACTTGAGAAGGAATGCGCGGAGCTGGAGGAACGCCCGTACAAGCCGCACAGCAACATCTATCTCGAGCAGTTGCTGCGCCGCCGTTGACGGGCGGGTTGATAAAGGGCGAGTCCAACCCCTATCTGTTTCCCGATAATCTTAGGGGTTCGATACCGATGTCCGCCGTTCATTCCACGCGTATGCTGATCCTGGGCTCGGGGCCTGCCGGCCTGTCCGCCGCCATCTATGGCGCGCGCGCCGGCCTCTCCCCGATCGTGGTTCAGGGGCTGCAACCGGGCGGCCAGCTCACCATCACCACCGATGTCGAGAATTATCCGGGCTTCCGTGATGTCATCCAGGGTCCCTGGCTGATGGAGGAAATGCAGGCACAGGCCGAGCATGTCGGGACGCAGATGATGTGGGACACGATCGTCGAGGTCGATCTGTCCGAGCGGCCCTTCCGCCTCAAGGGCGACGGCGGTGCGCTCTACGTCTGCGATACGCTCGTGATCGCAACCGGTGCGCAGGCGAAGTGGCTCGGCGTTCCGGGCGAGCTCGAACTGGGCGGCAAAGGCGTTTCCGCCTGCGCGACCTGCGACGGCTTCTTCTTTCGCGGCAAGAAGATCGCGGTGATCGGCGGCGGCAATACCGCGGTCGAAGAAGCGCTCTACATGACCAATCACAGCCATGACGTGACCCTGATCCACCGTCGCGATTCGCTGCGCGCGGAGAAGATCCTGCAGGATCGCCTGTTCGCGCATCACGGTATCACGCCGCTGTGGAACAAGGCCGTGGAGCGTTTTATCGGCGATGATCAGACCGGGCTGGTCGCGATCGAGCTGAAGGACACCAAGACGGGTGCGCTTTCGGTCCTGGAGGTCGATGGCGGCTTCGTCGCGATCGGTCACCATCCCGCGACCGAATTGTTCGCCGGCCAGCTCGAGCTTGACGAGGGCTATATCAAGGTCGTCCCGGGCACGTCGAAGACGAGCATCCCGGGCGTGTTCGCATGCGGCGACGTGATGGACAAAATCTACCGCCAGGCCGTCACCGCCGCCGGCACCGGCTGCATGGCCGCGCTCGACGCCGAACGCTTTCTGCAAGAGCAGGACTTTCCGGTGAAGGAAGAGGCTGAAGCGGTCGCCGCGGAGTAATCCTCGCCACAGGCTAATTCTCACCGTCGCCCCAGCGAAAGCTGGGGCCCATCTCCCGCACTTTCGGTCATCTGAGACCGGCGGGAGATGGATGCCAGCTTTCGCTGGCATGACGGTTAGGGGTAGCGCGCTCTCACGAAATAGAGCCCGTCAGGCGGCGCATTGAGCCCAAGCGCCGCCCGATCAGCCGCCTCCAGCGCATCCTTCAGGTCAGCCTTGGTCCATTGCCCCTGGCCGACCATGGCCAGGCACCCGACCATCGATCGCACCTGATGATGCAGGAACGAGCGCGCCGAAGCCTCGATCACTATCTCTTCGCCCTCGCGCCGCACATCGAGCCGGTCGAGCGTCTTGACCGGGCTTTCCGCCTGGCAATGGGCCGAGCGGAAGGTGGTGAAGTCGTGCAAGCCCACCAGCACCTGCGCGGCCTCGTGCATCGCGTCCGCGTCCAGAGCCTTGGCGATGCGCCAGGCGCGACCGAGGTCGAGCGTCAGCGGCGCGCGGCGGTTGGAGATGCGATAGAGGTATTCGCGCCCGACGCACGAAAAGCGGGCATGCCAATCGTCGGGCACGATCTCGCAATCGAGGATCGCGATTGGGTTGGGGCGGATGAGCGCATTCACACCCTCCATCAGGCGAAAGGGCGTGATCAGCTTCGCGACGTCGACATGCGCGGTCATCGCCAGCGCGTGGACCCCCGCATCGGTGCGGCCGGCGGCATGCGAAACCACTTGCTCGCCCGTCATCGTCTCGACCGCTTCCTCGATCGCCTGCTGGACCGAGGGGCCGTGCGCCTGCCTCTGCCAGCCCATGAACGGTCCGCCGTCAAACTCCACCGTCAGGCGGAACCGCGTCATCCGAGCCGGGTCCCCGCTGGAATCGCGAAGCCCCGCAAAAGCTCGGCTGCGGTCATCACGCCACGGCCCGCCCGCTGCACCGTTGTCGGACGGATCGCGCCGTTGACGCAGGCGATGGTGAGCTGGTCGTCCAGCACGACGCCCGCGGGCCCCTCGAAATCCATCACGTCGGCGGCAAGGATGCGGACGCGCTCGCCTTCATGCTCGAACCACGCGCCCGGCGCCGGCGCGAAGGCGCGAACCTGGCGTTCGACCTCGACCGCCATCTTCCCGAAATCGAGCCGCGACTCCGCTTTGTCGATCTTGGCGGCATAGGTGACGCCGTCTTCGGGCTGGGGTTCCGCCAGGAAAGCACCCGGATCGGCCAGCACCTCGACCATCATCCGCGCGCCCATCCGGGCCAGTTCGGCGGTGAGCTCGCCCGCATCCTTGCGGTCGATCGGGGTGCGCTCCACCGCGAGCATATCGCCCGTGTCGAGGCCGGCCTCCATCGCCATGATCGTGACGCCGGTCTCTTCGTCGCCCGCGAGGATCGCACGCTGTACCGGCGCCGCGCCGCGCCAGCGCGGCAGGATCGAGCCATGGACGTTGAGGCACTCCCACACGGGTATGTCGAGCACGGCCTGCGGCAGGATCAGCCCATAAGCCGCGACGATCAGCGCATCGGGCTCCAGCGCGGCCATCCGCGCTTGCTCCTCCTCGCTTTTGAGCGATTTGGGCGAGCGTACCTCGATGCCGAGTGCTTCGGCGCGCACCTGGACGGGGGAGGGGCGATCCGCCTTGCCCCGGCCGGCGGGGCGCGGCGGCTGCGTATAAACCGCGACGACTTCGTGCCCGGCCGCGTGCAGCGCCTCCAGCGTCGGCACGGCGAAATCGGGAGTTCCCATGAAGATGATCCGCATGGCGATGCACATGCGCAGTTCGATCCTCCCCTGCAAGGGGAGGTGGCTCGCGCAGCGAGACGGAGGGGTGTCCCCCGCGGCCGGAATACCCCTCCGTCAGCCCTGCGGGCTGCCACCTCCCCTTACAGGGGAGGATTTTTTCGCTATCTGTTCCCCATGGCATCCCCCGAAATCGACGCGCTGACGCAGGCCTTGGCCCGCCTGCCTGGCCTGGGGCCGCGTTCGGCGCGGCGCGCCGTCCTGCATCTGCTCAAGAAGCGCGAGGCGGCACTCGCTCCGCTCCAGCGCGCGCTGGAGGCGGTGAGCGAGAAGCTCGCCACCTGCTCGACCTGCGGCAATGTCGACACCGCCGATCCTTGCCAGATCTGCGCCGATCCGCGCCGCGACGCGCGCATGTTGTGCGTGGTGGAGGAGGTGGCGGACCTGTGGGCGCTCGACCGCACCCGGCTTTTCCCCGGCCGTTTCCATGTGCTGGGCGGACGGCTGGCGGCGCTTGAGGGGATTCGCCCCGAGGATCTCACCATCGACCAGCTCGTCGGCCGGATCGAACGCGGCGGAATCGACGAGGTCGTGCTGGCGATGAATGCCACGCTGGAAGGCCAGACCACCGCGCATTATATCGCCGAACGGATCGAGCGCTTTCCCGTACGTGTAACCCAATTGGCGCATGGTCTGCCGGTAGGCGGCGAGCTGGATTATCTCGACGAGGGAACTTTGGCGCAGGCGCTGCGGGCAAGGCGGCCCGTCGCCTGACCCGAATAAGGGGAAACGATCATGGGCGTGACCGGCATCGGCGGTTTCTTCTTCCGCGCGCAGGACCCGAAGGCGCTGAGCGCCTGGTATGCCGAGCATCTCGGCGTGGGGGCCGGCAAATATGGCAAATGGGACCAGCAAGCGGGAACGAGCGTCTTTTCACCGTTCGCCGCCGACACGGATTATTTCCCGGCAGACAAGCAATGGATGCTCAATTTCCGCGTGGAGGAGCTGGACGTGCTGAAAGCCGCCCTGGAAGCCAAGGGCATACAGGTCATCACCAATCCCGAATGGGACATGCCGGGCGTCGGCCGGTTCGCGCGAATCCACGATCCGGAGGGGAATGCGATCGAGTTGTGGGAGCCTGCTTGAAGGCGGCGCGCTCACCCACTAAATCTCCGTCCTATGGCTATTCGTCCGATCATCGAGGCGCCGGATCCCCGGCTGCGCGTCAAGTCCACACCCGTGGAGGTCGTGGATGACGATGTGCGCGCGCTGGTCGCCGACATGTTCGACACGATGTATGAGGCGCCCGGCATCGGCCTCGCGGCGATCCAGATCGGCGTCCCCAAGCGCGTGCTGGTGATCGACCTGCAGGAAGAGGAAGGTGAGGACGGTCAGCCGATCCGCAAGCCTTTGGTCTTCATCAATCCCGAATTGTCCGATCCGTCGCCGGACACGAATATCTATAACGAAGGCTGCCTGTCGGTGCCCGACCAATATGCGGAGGTCGAGCGGCCGGCGACGACGCACGCGCGCTGGCTCGACGAAAATGGCGTCCAGCATGACGAGATCATCACCGGCATGCTCGCGACCTGCCTCCAGCATGAGATGGACCATCTCGAAGGCATTCTGTTCATCGACCATCTGTCGCGCCTGAAACGCGAGATGGTGCTCAAGAAGCTGGAAAAAGCGCGCCGCCAGAAAAACGCGGCCTGATTTTCGTCACCCCGGACTTGTTCCGGGGTCCACTGCGCCAAAAGCAGCGGCAATGCGGATGATGGGTGGATGCCGGAACTAGTCCGGCATGACGCCCAGCTCTTAATGCGAGACCGTCGACAGCGCCTTGCGACAATCGTCGGCGCATTCGCGGCACATTTCCGCGCAACGCTTGCAATGGTCGTGGTCATATTTCGCGCATTCCGCCGCGCAGATCTCGCAGATGTCGATACAGGTGTGGAACATCGCGCGCAGCGCCTGATTGTCCTCGCCAGTCTGGCGTACCGCCATGCGCGACATTGCGGTGCAGACATCGGCGCAATCGAGGCAGGTGCGGATGCATTGGCGCATGTCCATCTCTTCGCCCAAGCAAGCGTCGGCGCAGGCGGTGGCGATGATCGCGCAATACATGGCATGCTTGGCGGCCTCGGCCATCGGCTCGTTGACGTGGCCATGCGCCAGGGGGTGGGCTGCGATCATCTTGCGGACGGACATTGGGCACTCTCCCGTTATACTCTCCGACCCAACCCTGCGCCTGGCGCGGCGTTCCGTCCAGCCGCCATTCTTCAAGCGGCTTGAGCAGGCGCGCACTCTCCGGTAGGTTCGCTTTTCGTTCCGGGGAGTTGTTATGGGCCTGACGTTGGTAATCGGCATTGTCGCGCTGCTCGCAGGGCTCGCCATCGGCTGGTTCGCGCGCGCGGGTTCGGCGGCGAAGGCGGAGGCGCAGGCCGCCGAAGTCGCACCGCTTCGCGATCAGCTCAGCCACGTCATCGCCGCACGCGACATCGCTTTGCGGGAGCTGGCGGTCGAGCGCGCGTCCACCAATGAACGGATGCTGGCGTTCGAGGCACGTATGACCGAGTTGCGGGAGGCCAAGGACGCGCTTTCCGCCCAGTTCAGCGAGGTCGGGGCGAAATTGTTGGGTGAGGCGCAGAAGGCATTTCTCGAGCGCGCCGACCAGCGTTTCGCGCAAGCGAACGAGAAAGGCGAGGCGCAGTTGAAGGCACTGCTGACGCCGGTCGAGACCACGCTCAAGCGTTACGAGGAGGGCCTCGCCAAGGTCGAGAAGGAGCGCGTCGGCAGCTATGAGGCCTTGAAGGAAGCTGTCAGCAGCCTGACGCAAGGCAATGATCTGGTTCGGAAAGAAACCGCGCGCCTGACCAATGTGCTGCGTTCGAGTCCCAAGCATCGCGGCCGCTGGGGCGAGGAGCAGTTGCGGACCATCCTCGAATCCGCCGGCCTTGCCGAAAATGTCGATTTCGAGATGGAGGCCGCGGTCAATGACGGCGAGCGCCAGCTGCGGCCCGACTGCGTGATCAAGCTGCCCGGCGGCCGCTGCATCGTGATCGACGTCAAATGCCCGCTCACCGCCTTCGAACAGGCGTTTGACGAGGAGGATGAGACGCGGCGCGGCGAATTGCTGCTGGCGCACGCCAAGGCGATGCAGGCTTATGCCACCGATCTCGGCCGCAAAGCCTATTGGCGCCAGTTCGATCTCTCGCCCGATTTCGTGATCATGTTCATCCCCGGCGAGCATTTCCTCTCCGCCGCCGCCGAGCGCGCGCCCGACCTGATCGAGCAGAGCTTCCGTGGCGGGGTGATCATCGCCTCGACCATCAACATGCTCGCGCTCGCCAAGGTGATGGCGGGCATGTGGCGGCAGGAGGGGCTGGCCAAGCAGGCTGAGGAAGTCGGCAAGCTCGGCAAGGAGCTCTATTCGCGGCTGCAGACGATGGGCCGCCACGTCGAGCGGCTGGGGCGCAACCTCAACCAGGCCACCGGCGCCTATAATGATTTCGTCGGCAGCCTCGAAAGCCAGGTCCTGACCCAGGCCAGGCGCTTCGAGGCGCTGAGCGTCGAAACGAGCGGCAAGACGATCGATACCCTGCCGGTGGTGGACACGGCGGTGCGCCCGCTGACTAAGTTGAGTGCCGCCGATTTGTTAAAGGTCGCGGAGTAGGACGACGTATGATGTCTTCCAACGTCTTGAATAGAGTTATCCATCTGAGGGGGGCAGATTGCGCAGGGACTGGATTTTTCGTCCATGTAGATGGTCGCGAATATGTTGTAACTGCACGACATTTGGCCGAGGCATTGAATGAAAACTTCTTAGATGTTTCTTTTAAGAACCAGTGGGTGAGAGAGAATTTTGACGTAGTTGGTCATTGTTCCGAAAGTGACGTAAGTGTCATATGTTTCAACAGGGCGATATGCAGTAAGGAATTTACGGTCATTTTGTCTTTGGAAGGTTTAACATACGGACAGGAAGTATTCTTCTTGGGGTTTCCGTTTGGTCTTTCTGGAGATGTGGACGCCCTCTTAGCGGGACTCCCTTTGCCGTTCGTTAAGCGGGCAACGGTGTCGAATATAGGAAATGTTTCGCATCCGGAACTAAGTTTGGGGGCCGATTTTTGGCTTGATGGTATAAATAATATTGGGTTTAGCGGCGGGCCGGTGGTGTGGGGGAAATCGAACGATTTAATGAATTACAGGATATGCGGAATAGTTTGCTCTTATTACCTTGATCCTGAGCCAGTAAGAGACGGGGTTGAGCAAACTACATATCGAGTTGACTCGAACACTGGGCTTATTTTGGCTGCTAGCATTGATAGGGCTATCAGGTTAATCGAAGCTAATCCGATTGGGCCAGTATCTGCTTGAGTTAGCTCCAAAACGCCTGGCGCGCTGCCTCGGTGTGCTCGGCATATTGTTCCTGACCCTGTCGGCGACTACGCCGGCCTCCTCGGTATTCATCATCGTTCCGGGGATGCTGCAATCGGCCGGGACGGGCACGCTCTGGGCATTCCTGCTCGCGGGCCTGGTCTGTGTCGCGACCGCATACGTCTATGCCGAATTGTCCTCGGCCTTTCCCGTAGCCGGCGGCGAATATGTCGCGGTCGCGCGCACCCTGGGCCCGCTGCCGGGCTTCATCATCCTCGGCATCAACGTCTTCAACAACATGATCTTTCCGCCGGTCGTGGGCCTGGGCGTGAGTGCTGTGCTGAGCACCGTGATTCCCGGCCTCCCACAGATCCCGACCGCGATCGTCGTGGTGGTCGGTTCGACCTTGTGCGCCTTGCTCAACATCCGCGTGAACGCGCTCGTCACGGGCATCTTCCTCGCGGTCGAGGTGGCGGCTTTAGGCGTTTTGGTCGTGCTTGGGCTGGCGGAGCCCACTCGTTCGCTGCTGCCGATGCTGGCGCACCCCGTCTCGTTGGCGGGCACGATGCTCGTGCCGGCGTCGCATAGTTCGATCGGGCTGGCCACCACGGTCGCGATCTTCGCGCTCAACGGCTACGGCATGGCCGTCTATTTCGGCGAGGAGATGCATGACGCGTCCTCGAAGATAGCGCGCGTGATCCTGACCTCGTTCGGTCTCTCGCTATGCCTGGAGTTGGTGCCTGTGGTCGCGGTGCTGATCGGCGCGCCCGACCTCAAGGCGCTGTTCGGTGCGGACGATCCGTTCGGCCTGTTCGTGCGCGGGCGGGGTGGAACGCTGCTGTCGCAGATGGTGGCGGTGGGGGTGGTAATCGCGATCGTCAACGCCGCGATCGTGACCGTGCTCGCGTCCGCGCGCTTCTTCTGGTGCACGGGCCGCGACCGCGTCTGGGGCTACCGCTTCGACGAATTCATCGGCGCGATCCATCCCAAATGGCAAAGCCCGTGGATCGCGACCCTGATCATCGGTGCGATCGGCGTCGCCTGCTGCTTCATCAGCCTCAAATTCCTGCTGATCCTGAACGGCGGCGGGCTGATCGTGACCTATGCCGCGATCAGCCTGGGCGCGCTCGCCGGGCGGCGCAACGGCAGCACCGGTCATGCCATCTACAAGATGCCGCTCTTTCCGCTCGCGCCGATCTTCACGCTGCTGGCGCTTGGCTATGTCGTTTACGCCAATTGGCAGGACGTAGAGGAAGGGCGGCCGGGCATGATCGCCACAGGTGCGCAGATATTGCTGGCGGCGGGTTATTATTGGCTGGTGCTCAAGCGGCGCGGGGCGTGGGTCGTGCGCGATCCGATCCCGGAATAAATCCTCCCCACGTTTTCGTGGGGAGGGGGACCGCGCCGAAGGCGTGGTGGAGGGGTTCTCTCTCCGGAGAAGATGCCCCTCCACCGCACTTCGTGCGGTCCCCCTCCCCAGCAAAAGCTGGGGAGGAATTTAGAGGTTGAGCAAAGCCGGGTCGCCGCCCTGTGCGGTGATATTCACCGACAGCGCCCGCTCGGTCGCGTAGCGCAGCAGCGAATGCGGTCCGCCCGCTTTGGGGCCGGTGCCCGACAGGCCCTCGCCGCCGAACGGCTGCACCCCCACCACCGCGCCGATGATCGAGCGGTTGACGTAGACATTACCTGCCGGGACCAGTGCGCGGACCTCCTGCGCGAACCGCTCGATCCGGCTGTGGACGCCGAGCGTGAGACCGTAGCCGCGGTCGGCGAGCTTGCCCGCGACCTCCTCCAGCCTGGCCGGATCGTAGCGGTAGACGTGCAGGATCGGCCCGAACACCTCGCGTTCGAGGAAATCGGGCGTCGGCACCTCGGCGACGACCGGGCCGAAGAAGGTCCCCCGCGTCGTCCCCGGATCGAACTGACGGAGGATTGTCGCCTCGCGCTTCAGGCGCTCGACATGCGCTTCGAGATTGGCAAGCGCCTCGGCGTCGATCACCGGGCCGATATCGGTAGCAGGGTTGGCCGGATCGCCGATCACCAACGTGTCGAGCGCGCCGCAGATGGTCGCGATCAGCTCGTCCGCCGAATCCTCAGGTACGAAGAGGATCCGCAAAGCGGAGCAGCGCTGTCCGGCCGAGCCGATCGCTGATTGCAAGACGTCGTCGACCACCTGTTCCCGCAGCGCGGTCGTGTCGACGAACATGGCGTTAAGCCCGCCCGTCTCGGCGATGAAGGGCAGGATCGGGCCGTCGCGATTGGCGAGCGTGCGGTTGATAGCACGCGCGGTATCGGTGCCGCCGGTGAAGGCGACGCCGTCAATCTCGGGATGCGCGACCAAAGCCGCGCCCACGGTCGCCCCGTCGCCGGGCAGCAAAGCGAGCAGATCGGGATCAAGCCCCGCCTTGTGGAACAGGCGAACCGCTTCGGCGGCGATGAACGGCGTCTGCTCGGCAGGCTTGGCGAGCACCGCATTGCCGGCCGCCAGCGCGGCCGCGATCTGGCCGGTGAAGATGGCGAGCGGGAAGTTCCACGGGCTGATGCAGGCGAAAATGCCCCGCCCGCGCAGTTCGAGCTGGTTGGTCTCGCCGACCGGCCCTTTGAGCGTCTCGGGTCCGGCAAACTGCTTCTCGGCCAGCATTGCATAATAACGGCAGAAATCGACCGCCTCGCGCACCTCGGCGACACCGTCATTGAGCGTCTTGCCGCCTTCGCGCGCGAGCAAGGCGACCAGCCGGTCCATGTCCGCCTCGAGTGCGTCGCCCATCGCGCGCAGCACATGCGCGCGGCCGAGTCCGCCGAGCGCATCCCACGCCGGCTGCGCCCTGGCCGCGCGGTCCGCGGCCTTGTCGATATCCGCAGTCGTGGCGTCGGAGATGCCGCCGATCACGATCTCACGATCGACCGGGCTGACCAGGGGCCTGGCGCCCGCGCCCTTCAAGAGGCGTCCGCCGACGATCGGGCCGGCGGAAAGCGCCTCGGCGGCAATGCCTCTAGTGGCGCGCGCGGCGCGGTCGCGTGTCGCGGCGATCGAATAATCGCGACCGAGCGGATTCTTGCGCTGCGGTCCGTAAATGTCCGCCGGCACCGGGATGCGCGGGTGAGGGAAGGGGCGCGCCTCGACCGCGGCGATCGGGTCCTGCACCACATCCTCGGCCGGCACACGCTCGTTCAGCAGCGCGTGGACGAAGCTGGTATTGGCGCCATTTTCGAGCAGACGGCGCACCAGATAGGGCAGCAATTCCTCATGCCCGCCGACCGGGGCATAAGCGCGCAGCACCGCATCGCCCGTGCCCGCCGCCTTGTAGAGCGCCTCACCCATGCCGTGCAGCCGTTGATGCTCGATCCGCACATTCCTGCGCGCCGCCATCAGCCGCACCGCCGCCAATGTATGCGCATTATGCGTCGCGAATTGGGGATAGAGGGCAGGGGCGGCGGCGATCAGCGCGTCGGCGCAGACGAGGTAGGAGAGATCGGTCGCGGGCTTGGTGGTGAAGACCGGATAGCCCGGGCGTCCTGCCACTTGCGCCTTCTTGATCTCGCTGTCCCAGTAAGCGCCCTTGACCAGGCGCACCATGATCCGCCTGCCGCTTTCCTCGGCCAGGCGTTGCAGCGCCTCGATCACGGCCAGGCCGCGCTTCTGATAGGCCTGGACCACCACACCGAGCCCGGTCCAGCTTCCCAGCTGCGGCTCGTGCGCCAGCCGCTCGATCAGCTTGAGCGACAGCACCAGCCGGTCGGCCTCTTCGGCATCGATCGCGAAATTGAGGTCGTGCTTGGCGGCGATCAGTGCGAGCCGCTTCATGCGCGGATACAGCTCGTCCCAGACGCGCTTTTCCTGCACCGCCTCATAACGCGGACACAAAGCGGACAGCTTGACCGATACGCCATGCCCATCCTCGGGCGCGGTGCTGCCCTGACGTGCGCGGCCGACCGTCTCGATCGCATTGGCGTAGATCGCCTCGTACCGCTCGGCATCGGCCGCGGTGCGCGCGCCTTCGCCCAGCATGTCGAACGAACAGGTATAATCTTCCTTCTTCGCGCGCTGGAGCGCCGCCTCGATCGTGCGGCCGAGCACGAATTGCTCGCCCATCATCTTGACCGCGGCACCCACCGCCTGCCGGATGACGGGCTCGCCGACGCGCGCGGTCAGCCGCTTGAGCCAGCCGCCGACGTCGGTCTTGGCGTCCTCGTCGACGTCGATCAATTTGCCGGTGAGCATGAGGCCCCAGGTCGAGGCGTTGACGAACAGGCTGTCCGACTGACCGAGATGGCTCGCCCAGTCGGCCGACCCGATCTTCTCCGCGATCAGCCGGTCGCGCGTCTCGGCATCGGGGGTGCGCAGCAGCGCTTCGGCCAGACACATCAGCGCCAGCCCCTCGCGCGTGCCGAGCGAGAATTGCTGGAGGAAGCTCTCGACCACCCCCTGTTTCTCGGCGGACGTGCGCGCGGCGCGCACCATCGTGGCGGCATCGCGCTCGACCGTGCGGCGCTCGTCGGCCGAGAGCGGCGCGCGCGCCAGTAAGGCGCGGCAGGCTTCGGCCTCGTCCTGATATTTGAGCGCGTCGATACGATCCCAGTCCAGCCGATCGGACATTTTCAACCCCTCACCAAATATGCGGTTGGTATATAGGCCGCGTCGCAGAATGTGCTTTTGTTTTGGGCGTCATTGACGGAATATGATGCCGGAAATCCGGGTAATTACCGAAGGATGAATGGTGGATCAGATCGATCGCAAAATTCTCCGCGCGCTCCAGGAAGACGGCCGCATCACCAACAACGCGCTGGCGCAGAAATGCGGCCTGTCGAACGCCGCCTGCTTCGAACGCGTCAAACGGCTGCGCGAGAATAAGGTGATCCTGGGTTACACCGCCTTGCTCGATCCGGCCAAGCTCGACCGCGAGCTGATGGTCTTCATCGAGGTGCTGCTCGACCGTACCACCGACGACGTCTTCGCCGCGTTCGCCGCGCACGTGCGCAAACTGCCCGACGTGATCGAATGCCATATGGTGGCGGGCGGCTTCGATTATCTGCTCAAGGTCCGCGTCGCGGACATGGCGGCCTATCGCGCCTTTCTGGGTGATACTTTGGTCGCATTGCCCGGTATCCGCGAGACGCGGACCTATGCCGTGCTGGAAGAGGTCAAGCTGACCAGCGCAATCCCGGTTTGAGCCCGCGGAAAAACATCCTATAGGATTTTTTCGAGAGACGGATCATGGCTGTTTCGGCGTTGAACCGATTCTATGTCGCATCGGTTCTCCGTCTATTTCGTATCCGAAAGGATCATGCGCGGGGTTGGTGTGTTGCACCCGCCGCGTGAAGCGTTCCACCTTCTTTCCAGCCCAGGGCAAATGCATGACTGATGAGATAGACGGCGCGGAGCCAGTGGAGCGCTCGCCGAATGCGCGCCGGAATGCGCTGCTCGTCCTGCTCGTGCTCGTCGTGATCGCGGGCCTGGCCTGGGCGATGACGCGCGGTGGCGGATCGGCGCAAGGTCCGGGCGGACCGGGAGGCGGTCGTGGCGGCGGTCGCGGGCGCATCGCGGCGACGGTGGGCGTCGCCAAGGTTACGGCGACGGACGTGCCGCAATCGCTCTCGCAGATCGGCACGGTCCAGCCGATCGTGAGCGCAACGGTGCGGCCGCAGCTTTCGGGCAACGTCTTCACGATCAATTTCCGCGAAGGCCAGGTCGTCGCCAAGGGGCAATTGCTCGCCCAGATCGATCCGAGGCCCTATCGCCTCGCGCTCGCGCAGGCTGAAGCCAATCTGACGCGCGACGAATCCCAGCTCAACCTCGCCCGCGTCGATCTACGCCGCTATCAGGTGTTGCTGTCGCAGGATTCGATCGCGCGCCAACAGGTCGATACGCAGGCCGCGACGGTCAAGCAGCAGGAAGGGATCGTCGCCGCCGACCGGGCAGCGGTCGGTACCGCGAGGCTCAACCTCCAATATACCTCGATCACCGCGCCGGTGGCGGGGCGGATCGGCCTGCGCCAGGCGGATATCGGCAATTATGTGAGCCCGGGCGACACGAACGGGATCGCCGTGATCACGCAGACCGATCCGATCGACGTCAGCTTCGCGGTGCCGCAGGGCAATTTGCCCGGCATTCTCGCGCGCCGTGCGACCGGTGCCGCCCTGTCCGCCACCGCCAGCGACCAGAGCGGACAGACCGTGATCGCGCACGGCAGCTTCCTGACCTTCGACAACCAGATCGACACCGCCACGGGTACGGTCAAGGCCAAGGCGCGCTTTCCCAATCCGCGCGGCACGCTCTTCCCCAACCAGTTCGTCAACGTGACCTTGCTGGTCGATACGCTCAAGAATGCGCCGACCGTGCCCGTCACCGCGGTACGTCACGGAACGCAGGGCGATTTCGTGTTCGTGCTGCAGGGCGATCACACGGTGAAGATGCAGCCGGTCAAGCAGGGTCCTTCGACGGGCACCAATGTCGCGATCCTGTCCGGCCTGACGCCCGGCCAGACGGTGATCACCGAGGGCGCCGACAATCTCGAGGACGGCTCCAAAGTGGTTCTGCCGGGCGAGAGACCGCAATTCCAGCGTCCGAAGAAAGGCGGCTTCTTCTCGTGGCTGTTTGGAGGCGGCGGCGGCGGCGGCGGAGAGGGGCATCGGCGTGGTGGCCAGAATGGCGGCGACAATGCCGCTGGCGCCCCCGGTCAGGACAATGGCGCGGGCGCCAACGGTGGCCCGGGAGGCCATGGAGGTGGCCATCGGCACCGGCAGGGCGGCAACAGCAGCCAGTGACCGAGGAATCGGCCAGCGGCACCAGCCTCGGCGCCGAGGATGAAGTGCTGGGCGCGGAAGGGGTCAACCCTTCGCGGCCCTTCATCATGCGTCCGGTTGCGACGACCCTGCTCATGCTGGCGATCCTGCTGGCGGGCATCGTCGCCTATCGCTTCCTGCCGCTCTCGGCTCTGCCCGAGGTCGATTATCCCACGATCCAGGTGACGACGCTCTATCCAGGCGCCAGTCCGGACGTGATGGGCCTGACGGTGACCGCCCCGCTCGAACGCCAGTTCGGGCAGATGGCGGGGCTGGCGCGCATGTCGTCGACCTCCTCGGCGGGCGCGTCGGTGATCACGCTCCAGTTCAATCTCGACCTGACGCTCGACGTGGCCGAGCAGGAGGTGCAGGCGGCGATCAATGCGGCGAATAATTTGTTGCCGTCCGATCTGCCCGCGCCGCCTCTCTATGCCAAGGTCAACCCGGCCGACGCGCCGATATTGAGCCTGGGCGTGACCTCGCCGACGCGCACGCTCGCCGAAGTGCAGAATCTGGTCGATCAGCGCGTCGCCAACAAGATTTCGCAGATTTCGGGCGTCGGCCAGGTTTCGCTTTCGGGCGGTCAGCGGCCGGCGGTGCGGATCCAGGCGAATGTCCAGGCGCTGGCGACGCGCAACCTTTCGCTCGACCAGCTCCGCAGCGCGATCGCCGCCGCCAACGTCAACGGCGCCAAGGGCAGTTTCGATGGCCCGACGCGCAGCTGGTCGATCGACGCCAACGACCAGCTCGCCACTGCCCAGGATTACAAGAACCTGATCGTCGCTTATCGCGATAACGCGCCGGTGCGCCTGTCCGACATCGCCAATGTCGTCGACTCCTCCGAAAACACCCGCCTCGGCGCATGGATGAACCGCACGTCGGCGATCGTCGTCGACGTACAACGCCAGCCCGGCGCGAACGTGATCGGCACCGTCGACATGGTCAAGGCGGCGCTGCCGGGGCTTGAAGCGGCGCTCCCCGCCGACGTCCACGTCACGCTCCTGACCGACCGCACCACCGGTATCCGCGCCTCGGTTCACGACGTGCAGGTCGAACTGGTGTTCGCGGTGCTGCTGGTCACGCTCGCCATCTTCCTGTTCCTCGGCTCGTGGCAGGCGACCCTGATCGCGAGTTTGGCGGTGCCGCTCTCGATCGTCGGCACCTTCGCGGTGATGCACCTGATGGGGTTCAGCCTGAACAACCTGACGCTGATGGCGCTCACTATCGCCGCCGGCTTCGTGGTCGACGACGCGATCGTCGTGACCGAGAATATCGCGCGCCACCTGGAGGAGGGGAAGAAGCCGCTTGCCGCCGCGCTCCAGGGGAGCCGCGAGATCGGTTTCACCATCATCTCGCTCACCGTCAGCCTGATCGCGGTGCTGATCCCCCTCCTGTTCATGGGTGACGTGGTCGGCCGCCTGTTCCGCGAATTCGCGGTCACGCTCGCGGTCACGATCCTGATCTCGGCCGTGGTCGCGCTGACGTTGGTGCCGATGCTGTCGGCGCGCTGGCTCAAGGCCGAGCATGACATGCGGACCTTCCGGCTCTCCGAATGGACGATGCAGAAGTTCGACCAGCTCTCGCACCGGTACAGCCACGCGCTCGACTGGGTGCTGGTGCGGCAGAAATTGACGCTGCTGGTGTTCGCGGGCTCGCTTTTGCTGACCGCCTTGCTGTTCGTACTGATCCCCAAGGGGCTTTTCCCCGAACAGGATACCGGCCAGCTCCAGGCGGTGGTGGTGACGGGGCAGGGCGTCTCATTCCAGCGTATGTCGGCTCTGCAGGGCAAGCTGGCGGACGCTATCCTCGACGATCCCGATGTCGCCAGCCTGAGCTCCAATGTTGGCGTCGACGGGCAGAATCCGGCGATGAACCAAGGCCGGATGCTGATTAACCTGAAGAACAAGGGCGCCCGTATCGGCAATCAGCCCGCGCTCATCCGCCGTCTGCAACAGCGCGCGCAAGATATTGCCGGCGTTACGCTTTATGTTCGCCCGGTCCAGGATTTGACGATCGATGCCGAGGGCGGACCGACCGCCTATCGTTTCGCGCTCCAGGGTGCGGACCAGGCCGAGATCAACCAGTGGACACAGAAGCTGATGGAGGCGCTCAAGGGCGTCCATCAGGTCCGCAACATCGTCTCGGACATGCAAAATCAGGGCCGCGCGGTGACGGTGAAGGTCAACCGCGACGTCGCCGCGCGGCTGGGCATCAGCACCGCGTCGATCGACAGCGCGCTCTACAACGCGTTCGGCCAGCGCATCATCTCGACCATCTTCACCCAGACCACGCAATATCGCGTGATCCTGGAAAGCCAGCCGGGGATGCTGACAGATCCGCAGGCGTTGAACCGGCTCTACGTCCAGACCTCGTCGGGCACCTCGGTACCGCTCTCGACCGTCGCCAGCTTCATCGAGGGCGAGGCCCCCTTGCAGGTGACGCGCGTCGCACAATTCCCCGCGAGCACGATCGGCTTCGATCTCGCGCCCAACACCTCGCTCGGCGGCGCGGTCAGCGCGATCCAGCGCGCCGAAAAGCGGATCGGCATCCCGGCCGGGATCACCACCACCTTCCTGGGCGCGGCCAACGCCTTCCGCGCCAGCCTGTCCAACGAGGTGTGGCTGATCCTGGCGGCGATCGTCGTCGTCTATATCGTGCTGGGCGTGCTCTATGAGAGCTTCATCCACCCCGTGACGATCCTCTCGACATTGCCGTCGGCGGGTGTGGGGGCGCTGCTCGCTTTGTGGCTGACGGGCAATGACCTGGGCGTGATCGGGATCATCGGCATCGTGCTGCTGATCGGCATCGTGAAGAAGAACGCGATCATGATGATCGACTTCGCGATCGATGCGCAGCGGACCGAGGGCATGGATGCTGACAGTGCAATCCGCCAGGCGGCGCGTCTGCGCTTCCGTCCGATCATGATGACCACATTCGCGGCCCTGTTCGCGGCCTTGCCCCTGATCTTCGGCAGCGGGATGGGCGCCGAACTGCGCCGTCCGCTCGGCCTCGCGATCGCGGGCGGCCTGATCCTGAGCCAGGCGCTGACTTTGTTCACGACGCCGGTGATCTTCCTCACCTTCGAACGCCTGTCCGCGCGCGTGCGCCGCCGGCGAGAGAATGAACCCCTCCTGCCGCTGGAGCAGGGGGTATGAGGGGCCCGCAAAAAATCCTCCCCCATAGGGGGAGGGGGACCAGCCGAAGGCTGGTGGAGGGGTATGACCGATGCGGTGAGGGGAATGCCCCTCCACCGCGCTTTGCGCGGTCCCCCTCCCCTTGCAGGGGAGGATCTTCACGGTGAACCTCTCCGCGCCCTTCATCCGAAGGCCGATCGGCACGTTGTTGCTGACGGTCGGCGTGATGCTGGCGGGGATTGCCGCTTTCTTCGTAATGCCGGTCGCGCCGCTGCCGCAGGTCGATTTCCCGACCGTAAGCGTCTCCGCCAGCCTGCCCGGCGCGAGCCCGACGACGATGGCGACCAGCGTCGCCTCGCCGCTCGAACGGCGCATGGCGACGATCGCGGGTGTGACCGAGCTGACCTCGCAATCGGGAATTGGATCGACGCGCATTACCGCGCAATTCGACCTGTCGCGCAACATCGACGGCGCCGCGCGCGACGTTCAGGCGGCGATCAACGCCGCGCGCGCGGACCTGCCGGCGACGCTCAAGAGCAATCCGACCTATCGCAAGATCAATCCGGCCGACGCGCCGATCATGATCATCGCGCTCACCAGCAAGACGCGCACCCCCGCCGATATCTACAATACGGTATCCAATATCGTCGCGCAGAAGCTGTTGCAGGTGCAGGGCGTGGGCGATGTCGAACTGGGCGGCGCGGCGCTGCCCGCGGTCCGGATCGATCTCAATCCGCTCGCGCTCGCGCGCTACGGCATCCCGCTGGAGGACGTGCGCACCGCAATTTCCGCGACCAACGCCAATCGGCCGCGCGGCGTGGTCGAGAATGGCGCGACCGCCTGGCAGATCTACGGCAACGTCCCCGGCCTGAAAGCGGCCGATTATTCCAGCTTGGTGATCGCATGGCGCAACGGCGTCGCGGTGCGCCTGTCGGATATCGCCAACGTCTATGACGGCCCCGAGGATATCCGCACGATGGGCCTGTTCAACGGCCAGCGTGCGGTGATGGTGATCATCAGCCGCCAGCCGGGCGCGAACATCATCCAGACAGTCGATTCGGTGAAGGCGCAATTGCCGATCATCGAGGCGGCGATTCCGAGCGACATCAAGGTCTCGGTCGCGTCCGACCGCACCACCACGATCCGCGCCTCGCTGCACGAGGTCGAGATCACCCTGGTGATCGCGACGATCCTGGTGGTGATCGTGGTCTCGATCTTCCTGCGGTCACTGCGGGCGACGATCGTCCCCGCGGTGGCGGTCGTGACCTCGCTGCTCGGCACGCTCGGGATCATGTATCTGCTGGGGTTCAGCCTCAACAACCTCTCGCTGATGGCGCTGACGGTCGCGACGGGCTTCGTGGTCGACGACGCGATCGTGGTGCTGGAGAATATCTCGCGTCATGTCGAGGAAGGCATGAAACCGCTTCAGGCGGCGCTGCGCGGCGCGCGCGAGGTCGGGTTCACCGTGCTGTCCATCTCGATCAGCCTGGTCGCGGTATTCATCCCGCTCTTGTTCATGGCCGGTATCATCGGCCGTCTGTTCCGCGAATTCGCGATCACGATGACGGTCGCGGTGCTGATCAGCCTCATCATCTCGCTCACGACCACGCCGATGATCGCCGCGCGGCTGCTCAAAGGGCGCGAGGAGGCGAAGGAGAATCGTTTCTCGCGCCTGGCCGAACGCATGTTCGACCGATTGCATAAGCAGTATGAGAAGAGCCTCGACTGGGCGCTCGCCAACCGCGGCGCGACTTTGCTGCTGCTGGCGGGCGCGGTCGCGCTCAACATCTTCCTGCTGATCAATGTCCAGAAGGGCTTTTTCCCGGAGCAGGACACGGGCTCGCTCCAGGGCGGGTTGCGCGCCGACCAGAGCATCTCCTTTCAGGACATGCAGACCAAGCTCGGCCAGATTGTCCAAATCATCAAGCGGGATCCCGCGATCGAGAATGTGGTCGCCTTCACCGGCGGCAGCCGCGCGGGCGGGGGCTTCATGTTCGCGACGCTGAAGCCCAAGAGCCAGCGCGACGACGCGCGCGCCGTTATCACCCGGCTGCGCCCCAAATTGTCCCGGGTTACGGGCGTCGCGACCTTCCTGAGCCCGGTGCAGGACATGCGCGTCGGCGGTCGCGGCGGCAATGCATCCTATCAATATACATTGCAGGCCGACGACCCGGCGCTGCTCGCGCGGATCGCGCCCGAGCTTGCCACCGAGCTCAAGAAATATCCCGAACTGACCGACGTCGACGTGGACGAGGCGGAAGGCGCCGCGGAGGTTTATGTGAATGTCGACCGCGACGCCGCGACGCGGCTGGGCATCACGCCGCAGACGATCGACAACACGCTCTACGACGCCTTCGGCCAGCGCCAGGTCGCGACCATCTATAGCGGCCTCAACCAATATCATGTCGTGATGGGGGTCGCGCAGCAATATACCGGATCGCCGGACTCGCTGCGCGGCGTCTATGTTCCGGCGGGGCAAGCCAATAGCAGCGGCGGCTCGACCGTGAACAATGCCGCTGCTGCAGTGAGCAGCACGACCTCGACCGGCCTGCCATCCGCCTCGGGCACCACCGGCGCGGCGGGCAGCGCGACCACGATCGGCACCAGCGCGGGCGTGAGCGGATCGACGCCGGTATCGAGCACGGGGCAGGGCAGGGATGCCGCCACCGGCGCCGCGGTCAACACCACCGCCAGCCGGATGACGCCCTTGTCCAGCATCGCCAGTTGGTCGACGCGGTCGACCGCGGCGCAGGTCAACCATCAGGATGCCGCGCCTTCGGCGACGATCAGCTTCGCGACCGGCAACGGCTATGCCTTGAGCGACGCGATCCAGCGCATCCGGCAGACGATGGCCGACATGCATCTGCCGACGCAGGTCCATGGCGCCGCCGCCGGCACCGCGCAGGTGTTCCAGCAATCGACCCAGTCAAACCCCGTGCTGATCATCGCCGCGATCGTGGTGATCTATATCGTGCTGGGCATCCTGTACGAAAGCGCGATCCACCCACTCACCGTGCTGTCGACCTTGCCTTCGGCGGGTGTGGGCGCGGTGATCGCGCTGATGGTGACGGGGTCGGAATTCGACCTGATCGGCCTGATCGGGCTCATCCTGTTGATCGGGATCGTCAAGAAGAACGCGATCCTGATCATCGACTTCGCACTCGACGCCGAACGCTCGCGCGGGCTGTCGGCATTGGCCGCGATCCGGGAGGCGAGCCTGCTCCGCTTCCGCCCGATCCTGATGACCACGATGGCGGCGGCGTTCGGCGCATTGCCGCTCGCGATCGGCTTCGGCGAGGGCGCCGAGCTCCGGCGTCCGCTCGGCATCGCGATCATCGGCGGCCTGATCGCCAGCCAGTTCCTCACCCTCCTGACGACACCGGTCGTTTATCTCGCGCTCGATCGTTTCCGCCGCCGCTCGCCGCACGAACGGATGCTGGCGCGCCACGACGAGGCCCAGGGAATCCAGCCCGCATGACCCAATTTCGCGCCTTCACCTCCGCGACCCTGATCCTGGCGCTTGCCGGATGCAGCTTCGCGCCGCCTTACCAGCGGCCCGGAACGGCCACGCCCGTCGCATTCAAGGAGGCGCCCGGCTGGGCCGCGGCAACGCCCGCCGACGCGATCGCGAAGGGCCAATGGTGGCTGTTGTTCAACGATGCGGTGCTGAACGATCTCGAGAGCAAGGTCTCGGTCAACAACCAGAATGTCGCGGCAGCGGCGGCGGCCTATGAGCAGGCACGCGCTTCCGTCCGCGAAGCGCGTGCATCGCTCTTCCCCACGGTCGATCTCAACGCGGGCGCAACCCGGGCAGGATCGTTCGGCAGCGGCCAGACCACGATCATCGGCGGCAATACGGTTTCGACGGGAAGCGGCGGCAGCCGCCGCTATTCGCTGACGCTCGGCGCGACCTGGGAGCCCGATCTGTGGGGCCGGATCCGCAACACGGTCAGCCAGCAGAAGGCACAGGCGCAGGCGAGCCAGGCCGATCTCGCCAATGCGACATTGTCGGCGCAGGGCGAGTTGGCGGCGGACTATCTGCAATTGCGCGGGATCGAGCATCAGAAGGCGATCCTCGACGCGACCGTGACGGCTTATGCCAAGGCGCTGCAGATCACGACCAACCGCTATAATCAGGGGGTGGTCGCCAGGGTCGACGTGCTCCAGGCGCAGACCCAGCTCGACAGCGCACGCGCCAATGCCGCCGATCTCGAGCGCCAGCGCGCGACGTTCGAACATGCCATTGCGGTGCTGGTGGGGGAAAATCCCTCCAGCTTCTCGCTCACGGCGGCGGCCTGGGCGCCGACCGTGCCAGACGTTCCGGGCATCCTTCCGTCGGCCTTGGTCGAACGGCGGCCCGATGTGGCTGCTGCCGAGCGGCGGGTGGCCGCGGCCAATGCCAATATCGGTATCCAGCGATCCGCCTTCTTCCCCACGATCGGGCTGAGCGGCGATGTCGGCACGCAGGCGAGCCGCCTGGGTTCGCTATTCACCGCCGCAAGCAGCTTATGGTCGCTGGGCGCGACGGCGGCGGAGACCTTGCTCGATTTCGGCGCGCGATCGGCGCGCGTGGCGGAGGCACGGGCGGCCTATAACCAGGCGGTCGCCGTATATCGCCAGACCGTGCTCACCGCCTTCCAGCAGACCGAGGACGAGCTCGCCGCCGCGCGTATCCTGACCTATGTGGCCGAGCAACGCGCACGTGCCGCAGCCTCCGCCAACCAGGTCGAAGCGCTCACCCAAAATCAATATGTCGCGGGCCAGATCGCCTATTCGGACGTGATCACGGCGCAAGCGACCGCGCTCTCCGCGCGCCAGACCGAGGCCGCGGCGACGGTCGACCGGCAATTGGCGGCGGTCAGCCTAATCCAGGCGATCGGCGGAGCCTGGACGCCGGTTCCCGCCGACGCGCAACTACCGCCGCGACGCTAGCTGACGGCCCTTCACGGCGAGCAAGGCCCGGTCGAGCACCGGATCGCGTCCCGCGCGGCGATCGGCCAAACTGGGCTTGATCGGGATGCGCGGCTCCAGCCCCACGCCTTCCAGCCTCTTGCCGGCCGGCGTGCGGATATCGAACTCGGCGACCGAAAGCTGGCCCCCGTCGGGAAGCCTATATTCGGACGCGCCGGTCAACGCGCCCGCGGTGCGTTCGCCGATCGTGATACCGCGTCCGCTTTCGTCGACCAAGGCCGCCAATGCCTCCGCGCCGCTTGCGCTGGTTGGACCGACGAGCACCGCGAGCGGCCCCGAATAGGCCCGGCTGCCGGTGCCGTGCAGTGTCTGGACAGTCTCCTTGCGTTCGATCCTGCGTACCAACGGCCGATCCTGGGCGAAGAACAGGCCCGCCACCTTCGCGATCACATCGGCATCGCCACCGTCATTGTCGCGCAGATCGAGGATCACCGCCGAGGGCGGCGGGCCATCCTCTAGCGTCCGCGCGAGCCATTTGTCGTCGCCCGAATTGAACCCGTCCAGTGCGACCAGCAGCACGTTGCCCGCCAGCCGCACCGCGCGCCGTACGGGCTCCGGATCCTGGATCGCCGCGATCAGGCGGAGCGGATGGTCGGCGCCATTCTCGTCCGAGAAGTCGATGGTCGCCGCTTCGTCCTGGATGGGTTGATAATCGATATCGATCGGCTTGCCGTTGACCGCCTTCACCTCCCAACCGATCTGGACGCCGGCCTTGGCTGCGGACGAGCCCGAAGCGACGTGCGTCACCAGCCAGCGCCCGTCATCGTCGGGCATCATCGTGAAGCCGAACCCCTCTGCCGCCCGGCCGGCGTCACGCGCCTTGCCGATCGCGATCTGCACGGGGTCGATCGCATAGACATGGCTGTCGCCGAGCGAGGCGAGCATCTCGCCCAGCACGGTATAGAAAGCAGGCCGATCAGGCGTCTGGAGGGCGATCGGCCGGAAATGATCGCGCGCATCAACCCACGGCTCGCCTGTCTTGGCGCGGTCCCAATAATGTTTTGACACCAAAGTCCAGGCGCGGTCGAACACGCGCGCCTCGAGATCCGGCGTGTAGGCCGGGACCGCCGCCTTGAGCGGTGCCACGACCAAGGCAAGCGACGCGACGAGCTTCTTCATGGGGCCTCAGAACGCGCAATGCAGTGTCAGGGTGCGTGGAATCGCGGTGTAAAGGATCTCCGCACAGTGCGCGAGCCGGTCCGCGCCGATCGTCACAGCCGGCCAGGCCGGCTGGCGCGCAAGGCGATGCGCGATCACGAACTCGCCTTTGCGAGCCGGGTCGCTTGGCAATTTCGCATCGCCGCCGAAATCCGAAAGCCGGACCAGCAGCTGATCGATCGGGAAATCCGCGAGCCGGCCGGGCCGCGCAAACGCCATCGGCCGGGCCGGACGGGTAATGCCGAAGACCAGCCCGACGCGGCGTTCTGGCCCGCTCCAATGGCCGCCCCACAGCCGGGCGAGCGTGGCGCCTGCCGCTTCGGTGGCGATCGTCTCGGGAGAGCCCAGCGTGAAACGCAGCCGAACGTCGCCCGCGTCGCTCGCCGCCGAAAGCCCGGTCGTCTCGTTCGCCTCGAGCGGCAGGACTAGGCTGGCGGTGGGCGCGGGGGCCGACGCATTGCGCCAGCGCACGGTCGCGAAGGTCAGCAGATCGGGCCCGGTCACGCCGTCGGCATCGCGGCAGCAGTCGCGGCCATGCTGCGAGACTTGGGCGGGAATGCTCCGCTCGCCGATGCGCAGGATCACGCCCGCGACCTGGCTGGCCAGGCGCACGCGCCCGACGTCCAGCGGTTCGCTTTTGTGCCATTCGACCGGCAGCCGCGCGGCGGCCGCGGGGTTGAGCTCGATATCGTCTTGTCGGTCGAGGTCGACGCGGAGCCGCATCGGCACCGTCTGGATCTCGACGTCGATCACCGGGTCGGCGGCATCGAGCATGAGGTCGCCCGAAGGTGCCTGCGGCTTATGCGCACCGATCAGCAACAATGCGGGCAGGATCAGCAATGTGCGACTGTACGCGGGCCTCCGCGCTGGTCTAGGCTGGCCGCCACGCCAGCCGGGGAGCCGCATGCCCGACACCGATCTCGACGCCTTCATTACCGGCCTGCCGAAGGCCGAGCTGCATCTCCATATCGAGGGCAGTCTCGAGCCTGAGCAGATGTTCGCCTTCGCGCGCCGCAACCGCATCGACATTCCCTTCGCCTCGGTCGAGGATTTGCGGGCCGCCTACAATTTTACCCGGCTCCAGGACTTCCTCGACATCTACTATCAAGGCGCCGACGTGCTCCGCACCGAGGAAGATTTTCACGATCTCGCGCTCGCTTATTTCGAACGCGCGCGTGCCGATGGCGTGGTCCATGCCGAGATTTTCTTCGACCCGCAGACGCATACCGACCGCGGCCTGCCGTTCAGAGTGGCGGCCGACGGGCTGCTCGCCGGCATGAAGAGTGCGGAGGAACGCTTCGGCATCACCTCGAAGCTGATCCTGTGCTTCCTGCGCCACCTGGACGAATCCGCGGCGTTCGCGACATTGCAGGCGGCCGAACCGTGGCTCGATCGGATCGCGGGCGTGGGTCTCGACAGTTCGGAAATCGGCCATCCGCCCGAGAAATTCGCGCGCGTCTTCGATGCTGCGGGCGCGGAGGGGCTGAAACGCGTCGCGCATGCGGGTGAGGAGGGGCCTCCCGATTATGTGCGCGAGGCGCTCGACCTGCTCCACATCGACCGGCTCGACCATGGCAATCGCGCGCTGGAAGCGCCCGATTTGGTCACGCGACTGGTGCGGGAAGGCATGACGTTGACCGTCTGTCCCTTGTCCAACCTGAAATTATGCGTGGTGCCGGATATGGCGGCGCATCCCATTCCGAAAATGCTGGAGCTTGGCTTGCGCGCGACGATCAATTCGGACGATCCGGCCTATTTCGGAGGCTATGTCGCGGACAATTACCGCGCCATCGCGCCGTTCGTGACAAAGGCGGATCTGGTCACGCTCGCGCGCAACAGCTTTCTCGGCTCTTTCCTGCCGGATGAGGCGGTGACCCGCCATCTCCAGGCGATCCACGCCTTCGCCGCATGACACCCGATCTCGCCTTCATCGCCTATCCCGAATTCGTCGCCGACGTGCAGGCGGTCGCCGCCGCGCTTGAGGCGGACAGGTGGAAACCCGATCACATCGTCGGTATCGGGCGCGGTGGATTGGTCCCGGCCGCCTATCTGTCGCATCGCACCGGCATCTCGCTGCTCTCGGTCGATTACAGCTCGGGCGTGCCGAGCTTCGCCGAGGAGCTGATGGAGAAACTGGCGGTCGCGACGCGCGAGGGGAAGACGATCCTGCTGGTCGACGACATCAACGACAGCGGCGGCACGATCGAGGCGTTGCGCAAATCGCTGATCGATCATGGCGCGGTCGATGCGTGCGTGCGCGTCGCGGTGCTGATCGACAACCTGCGCTCGCGCGCGAAGGTCGATTATCGCTCGCGCACGATCGACCGTTCGACCGACAAGAGATGGTTCGTCTTTCCGTGGGAGGCGATGGCCGAACGGCGAACCTTGCTCGAAGAGGCGGAGGCGGTTCCCGAACGCCTTGCCTGAGACCGGAGCGATCCGGGCTCGCATTCGTTTTTCTCACGCCATTGCGGCCATCTGGCCGGAAAGGAGTGAGTTATGCGAACATTGGCTTTCCTCAGTGTCGCCGCGCTCGTCATGCCCGCTGCCGCGCAGGTCTCGGGCGGAGCGAGCGGCGCCACCGGCGGTACGGTGAGCGCTCCGACCGCCGCACCCGCGACCACGGGTACGCCGCCCGCCACGACAGGCACGACCGGTACCATCGCCGGCGGAACCAGCACCAGCACGGCGACGGGGGCGCCTGCGACGGGAACGAGCGTCGGCGCCACCGGCTCCAGCACCAATTCCGATATGTCGGCTTCGGCGGGCACTTCGGCTACCGCCAAGGCCAAGGCGAAGAAGGGCAAGAAGCCCGGCATGGATGCGGGCTCGACCGCGGGTTCGAATGCATCGGGCAATACGAGCGATCTGACCAG
>Ga0070660_100000478_pt1 | contig 26741 bp, 11 predicted proteins | sample KBSC33metaG_FD_64670 | JGI IMG/M metagenome (GOLD analysis project Ga0070660, IMG submission 64670) | Corn rhizosphere microbial communities from Kellogg Biological Station, Michigan, USA - KBS C3-3 metaG | ecosystem: Host-associated > Plants > Roots > Rhizosphere > Soil ... | reverse complement strand
CTTCGGTATAGCGAAATACTTTTCTGCCATTTCGCGTTTGAACAGGAAAACTGCTTAGTTTGTTTAAAATATCTTCCCATTTTGCCTGTCTGTTTTCATCTACTTTTAAAGTAGAACTTAAATCAAGAATAAGGTTAAAAGCATTTCGAACAAGTCCAAGTGATAAAATCGGGTTCTTATCTTTTCCTGAACCTTCGTGTATGGCATCATTATAAATAACATATCTGCCATTTTCAAACTTCAAATAATCTTCCCAAAAATTCACCACCGCCAGGGCGTAAGGATAAATTTTCTTCCCATAAGCTTTATCATAAGTGCAGCGCCAATACTGCGCCATATTTACCAGCCCGTAAACAGCATTGGATTTTTGTCCAAAAAACAAACCTCCTTTTTGAAAGTCATCACTATTCATATACATTGGAAAATCCCTGGTTGTTTCAATTCCTAACGGCCCAATCCCTACAGGATATAAGATACCTCTTGTGTGGGTTACATTTTTTGCATACCATTCGCCTCTCGGTATAAAGTCAATTAGCGGAGCATCCTGTGGCGTTCCCTGCTCCAATCTGTTGGCTGCATAAAGGCCATAAAATGGCGCTTGAAAATTATAATTCAAATGATAATCGCCATTCCATGCAGGGGTATCGTTGCTTGTCCAACCAAATATTCCCGGGGGAAATTTCGCATCGCGGCTGCATGCTGCCATCGTATAAAGCCCCTGGTAATATGCTTTCATCAAAACAGTATCTTCCACGTTTATGGACGATTTATTCCAATAATTTTCCCACCATTTATTATGTTTCTGCAATAGGGGTGCAACAGCATTTTCATTGATTTTTTTTACCCGCTCCAGCACGTAATTCAAAGGGGTTTTATTTTTAAACTTACTTTCAATTGCAAGAACTATTACCAATTTTTTACCTGGTTGCAATAAAATATTAAGGCCGTTGTAATTGATGGTTTTTAACGCCATTGCCACTTCGGTTGGAATATCCACACTATCATTGAAAGCGCGTGTTAGCCAATGGATTTTTTGTTCCTCTCCTTTTTTTAATGCTGCCCTATGGTTTTCAGGGGCAGAATCAATAATCGAAATATTTGTTGCTTTACTGATTGCTTCGAGCTCAATAAACACCAGGTTCTGCGTTGCCTGCACCCAGGATTTCACCTTTATTTTCCGGTCATTTTTCTGTAGAACACAAGTTGTAATTCCATTGCTTAACAGTTGCGTGGCAGTAAATCCGGCGCTATCAAAACCATCAATTTTTATATCCACAAATCCTACTACCCTTGGCCCAGATAAGCCATCGGCTTTTGAACGCAAACGCCAAAAATCATTTTTGGAAAGATAATATCGCAAATGATTTTCCTGATACCCAACACTCATAGTTACATCGCCATTGCCCATCAATGGCGCATCAATCGAAACATTATTCGGAATATGTTGAGGAGGTTTAGTCCATATATTTTTATATACAGGTTGAGCTACTACTGCCGTTCTTTTTTGGGCCGAAAGAGGCGACAGGCCGTAAAATAACAAGCATAAAATTAAACATCTACTAATATTCATTTCCTGACTTTTTTAAAGTTATAATAGTTTGTAAAGCTTCACGGATTTGGCCCGATTTTGTTTTTAGAAATGTTCACTTTTTCCCCGTAATCCGTTCATTTTTTTATTCGTTGCAAAATCCGGATTTTCATATAAACCTATTTTATGAAAAGGGATTTCTTTAAATGAAGGTATTTCTTTAAAAATAAGCGAATGGCTTTTCAATGAAAAATTCAGGCTCTTCCAATCAGCGAACCCGGGGTCCTCGTTTGTTTCCCAATTGTTAGATTTAAAATGCAGCCATTCTTTGTTTCCATCAATAATTTTTTGCACCTGAACATAGACGTTATTTTCTACCAGGTTTTCGTGTGGGATTGCGGCGCTGTCGAAATAATTTTTTAATTGAGGATAACGATCATTATAAGGTGGATCTAGATAATTCACAGCTTCCAATCTTTTTCTAAATAATCCATCCGGAGCCAATAATCCTTTCGCCCAATTTTGCAACCTGTTGTCAACATGGAATCCCGCTTTATTTCCGATAAAAATATTATTGGTATAATTATTATCAGAACCGCCGCCAATCAAAACATTCCGCTTTCCTGCTTTATAAAAAATATTGCCGATTACCGTCAATCCACAGGCGCCGTCATCTTCATAAATGGCACAAGTACTAAAGTGATCCGGAATATTTTCAAAGTAATTGTAGCGAATAATAGTCCCTCTTTCTGAAGGATCGCGGCCAAAATAAAAGGTGCCCTGATCTTCCGCTTCGGTACACGCATCATGGATGTAATTATATTCAAGCAGATGATTATTACCATGCATCAAAATAGCCATACTTGGAGTGTTATAAATCTCGCAATGCCGTATTTTATTTCCCGCTCCGGTAAGAAAAATTGCGGGACGATACGATTTTTCAATCCTGTTTAAATCATGAAACACACAATTTTCTACTACATTGTTGCCTGCTTCAAGTGTTAGCCGGTCTCCGCCTCCCAAAACAATACCGCCGGCGCCAAGTTGGTAGAATTGGCAATTAATCACCTTATTGTTTTTGCCTCCCTCCCTGTTGAAGGTAGTGTTATTGTATAAATGTTCCGGCAAACTTCCCACGATACCTCCTTTGGCAACTCCCGTCCCTTCATGACGATAGTCTTTAAAAGGCTCAATTCCTTTCCCAACTGTAATGGCAAGGCTGCCCAGGTTTTTGAAACTGCATCCACGTATTGTAATATTATTGGTATTGTCCATGGCTATTCCCATGCCTCTTGCACATTCAAAAGTGATTCCCTTAATGCTCACATTGGATGTATTTTCCAATAAAAAAAATGGATCTTCCAGGATTGAGAACTCCAGTGATTCTATTTTTTTATCAGGCGGGATAAAATATAAAATCCCGTTTTCCCGGTCAATATAATATTCGCCCGCTGTATCCAACTCTGAAAGGATATTCACTCCGTACCATCTTCTCCATGATTCTCCGGATCCGAATCCATAAAGAGTTGCCGAAGCGGTGGATATAGTTTTGTTTACGGTATCAATACTTTTAATGTTCACCATATCATCGGCATAGCCCCACATAAAGTAACCCGCTATCCACGCGTCTTTTTCTTTTGCCCATGTATTAATGCGCAAAGAATCATATTGAATTACGCCACCATGATTGGAATAATCTCCATCCCGGAGAATACTTCCTTTATTAAGCACCTTTCCCATCGGAATCATTCCTTCATTAGGCCATCGGGATAGATGCATTGGTTTGCCATTGATAAAAATCTCGCCCCAGAAAGGTTCATAAGGCCTTGCAAAACCTACATTACGAATTTTGCCATAATCAGTTACCCCTAACTTTTTAAGATTTACTTCATAAACTTTTTTATCAGTATTACTATTTATTTTGGAAGCGTTGATTAATTGTATTTTATTTATAGGAATAGAAACGCCGCCAAAAAAAATTACTTTTTCTTTTTGATAAGCCTGAATATTAATATTAGAAAATTTGCCAGCCAATTTAAGAGTATGATGAATAGGATAAACGCCAGCCCGTAAATTAATCGTAGCGCGTTGCATTTGCCCTTTGTTTCTTGCTTTGGCAATTTCTTCCAAGGCTCTTTCTACTGTGGCAAAAGGATTCTTTTTAGCGCCATTTCCTGAATCATTCCTTCCGGGCGCCACGAAAATATTTTGAGAATTACCAACATTTGATAACAGGATTAAGGCTGCAAAAAAATATTTTATTTTGCCTTTTAACGGAAAATTATGCATAAGTCTCTTCATTATTTCGTGCTATTATACTGCCATCGCATTGCCATCGCATGAAAATGTGTAATGCTCTTTTATAAGCTTCCAGCTTAAATGCTTTTGCCACGCCTGCCTGGCTGAAGCCCTGTCCGAACTGATTCAGACAGGAATTTCACTGATTTTCACGAATTAAAATTTGTTGCACAAATTGATCCGGCGTAAAGTATAAAACACCTGTTTCTTATTTAGCCTGTACTTTTTCTATACCATCCGAAAGCTTAACCGTTATTTTCACGTTGATATCAGCACCCTCCGAAAATCTACAATCAAACAATAAATGATGACTGCCTTCCGCCAGTTCGGGTAGGGGTTGGGTTAATGTCACTTTCTTAATAAATTTTCCTTTTTGGTCGTAAAGGCTTGCAGAAGTTGAGCTATCAATAACTAAGCTTTGTCCTGCTTGTAAGCTTACCGGTAACTGTATCCGCAAAGAATTATCCAACTCAATAACAGGGTTACTGATTTCTCCCGTGTTACCGGCAGCCAGCAATATCAATTGCACATTTTGCCTGCCTGTATTGTTTTCAAAAGTCCATTCAGACGAAGTGGGTTCGCCCGGTTGTAATACTTTGGCAGAATGTTCGAAAACAATCTTTTTATACCTGTACATTTTCCATGCATTTACGCCATCTCTTTCCAGGTGGACATCATGTTCCGGAACCTTCAGCCACTCTTTCTGAGCCGGTGAAAATGCATTTTTTTGTTGCGCTTCTGTCCAGCTATTAACCTGCTCCACAATTTCATTAATAAAAGGATTATTTTTTATGGCATCGTATCGCACCACTAAGGCATAGCCTGCATTGTAACCTGCCGCTCTTGCCAGCATCCAGTCCACATCTTCGGGTTTTGTTTGGCCCGTGATTAAAAACCAGCCCAACATATTCGGCAGGTAATTATCTTCATAAAACTTCTGGTTGTCGATGCGGTAATCCGACTGGCTTTCCCGGAAGCCGCCATACCAGGGTTCGCCCCAGTTAAGATAGTCATCCATGTGCCAGAAATAATGTGCAGCCCTACTTGAGCCAAAAACAACGGGATGCTTTATTGCCTTATATACATCTTCTGCAAAACCCGACAGGGACATGTTGCCCATTCCGGTAGCATAAGTTCCTTCATGCCCGTCAAAATCCATCTGGTCAGCGCCGGTTTCATTTATGAAGTTTGCGATATTGGCAGCAATTTCTTTTTGCAATGTCCAGTCGGGGAAAAAAACTTTATAGGGATGGTCTATGAGCCTGCTGACAGCCACGCCTTTTGCATGATTGGATTTTTTTGTGCCAAAGGCTCCCCGCACACAGTCCAGCAATTGATAAGGCGCATTTTTAGACACTTCCCTGAAACGTATAATTTCATCGTCAATGCGAACACTGTTCAGATCGCTTTGCATTTCAAAATATTCCGGCGATTGAATGGTTATTACTTTAGCATCCGAATCAATAGCGTCCTGCAACATACTGCTTCCGGCAGTTGCCAGGTGCGGATTTGGCTTAGGAGTTACGTATGCATCGTTTGTGGTAATAAAATTGGAAAGCGTGTGAAAGCCAAGCCGCAGGCCCATGGCGTGTGCTTTATTTACACATTCCGTAAAGCCTTTTATGCCATTGGGAAATAGCTTTTTATCCAGTTCGAAGTTGCCCCAGGTAGTAAAAGGGCCTTCATGATATACACCCGCCAATCCCATCCTTTTGGCGTAGCGCAGCAAGGTATCAATATTTTGCTCAGAAAAAGAAGTAATCATATAAGGCTGTCCAGGGTACGCCGATTGCTTAATCCATTCCTTTTTCCAGAGAGGATGAGGCAAGCCTTCTGATTGCTCAATAGTGGAAATAACAGGAAGCACATCTGAAGGCTTGCTGCCAAAAACTGCGATGGAAGAGCCTTCCAATTTACCTTCAGGTATTCCTTTTACAGGAACATTTTTCCAGTTGCCCCAGACTGTAATAACACGATTATGCGAACGATTAACGGTAAACGCCTGCAATGACGAACCGAAACTTTTCTTAACCGCCGTAGTACCTCGTTCATACACTGCTCCTTCTTCATTTACCAGTTCGCCCCCGGTAGTTTTTGTATTAAGTGCAATAATGCCAACAGCATATTCGGGAGAACGAACCACTCCAATTGTATTGCCAATAGTATCGCCAATAGACGTATTCAAAGGGCCCCATATTACGGCATCGGCATCTTTACTTATTTCAGTTAGTTCGAAGCGGAGATAAGTATTTTTATAGAAAACCCTGATTTTGGCAGTCTGTCCGTTTGGAAAGCGCAACGTTATGGCGCTTTTAGTAAAAGCAGCAGACACAGGTTTATACCGCTTTCCTTCTTTTACGATTTGTAATAACACACCGGCGCTATCTTTTGGTACCAGGTTTTTGCCCGCGGACAACACTTCCAGTGAAGTGACATTTCCCATGCCATCTATGGAAAGAGAAAATGTTTTAGACGAAAATTTTTGCTGGGCAAATAACATGTTTACGCTAACGAGCAATAAGCCCGAAATAATGATTCTTTTTATGTTCATTCTATTCATTTTTTTTATTTAGCTATTGTTGGAAGGAATTCAATAAGACTGTTTATTTGCAATATAATATAATCACACCATTGCAATCTTTACCGCAACTGCCTTCATCCATTCATTTTATAATCACCTCATCACTAAAATCCTTTCTATCATTGATTCCAGCCTGGCAGAAGAAATTTTCACCGGTGGATACAGATCAGCTTTATTGCTCCAGTTTTTTTCAAAAGAAAAATAATCGGGAGCAGATGTAGTTCCATTTTTTAATTTAGCCATGCATTCTTTTACAAACATCTCCCAGCGAGGCAGGTAATAATATTCCATCAGTCCGCTCCACTCTTTATTAGCGTACTCGTGCAGGTCTGTTTTTGGGTCATCCGGCCCCCAATAAGTGATCTGCATTTTTGCATTCTTTAGCGCCAGCTTTTTTTCAGCAGGTGTTTTTCCAAAATTATAAGCCTGCCTTAACCAGGTATAAAGTTGAAAATTTGAATTGCAGCTTAATAAAGAATCCTGCAATTTAATCAGTGATAAAAACAAAGTGGATTGTTTTGTAAACAAATTAATATCCTTTTGTTCAAAAGCCGCTACCATATCGGTGTACACTTTTTCTCCCTCATTTGATAACACCTGTCTTACAAAATCAATTTTATCAATTTGATATGTGTTGCTCTTTTTCATTTCAGATGATGCCGCCACAAAAAGTGTAACACCTTCTTTAAATTTTTCCGTATCATAATTTCTTGCTCTTGTTCCCCAACTCGAAACGCTCCCCACTTTCAATGAAGGCCTTGCACAAAACACCGATTCAGAAGGCCCTTCCTGGTATTTATTGAAACTGCTATAAACGGTGTTCAAAAAGATTTGCCAGGCTTCCTGCACTTTTGCATCATCTTTTCCATAGCGGGCAAGGACAAACGATTTTATCCAATCCGAGGCTTCAACTTTTTTATGATGCCAGGCAAGGTCTAAAACAAAATCATATACTACCGGATTGTTGTGGATGCCTTCCGGCATGATGCCTACGCCCTTCATCAGCGAAGCATATTCACTGGTATCTGCCCGGTAAACTTCGTTGGCAAAGCGCTGCAGCTTCCCATACAGCCCGCTCTTTTCACCAAAATTGGTAACAGTACACCAGATAAACGGCGTGCCTTCGTAGCCTTTTCTGGCAAACCAATTGTCTGTGTTTTCGCCAAACAATTCCTGCACCAAAACTTTTGATTTATCCAACTTTGATAAGATTTGTGAGCTAGGATTGTTTTGCCAGCCCATCAATACCCAGGTGCTGCCGGGAAAATATTTTTGCATTTCGGCTTGTATCAACTCGCCATAATCCGCCACATCTACACCACCGGATTTACCGCCTTCATGAAACGGATCGCCGCTGAAATAATGAAGATTGCTGCCATATAGCTTTTTTATTTCACCATAATATATACCTGCAATCTTTTTAAAATCATCATCAGGTTTCAGCATGTCAGGGCGCACAAAACCACCTGCCCATTTTCCCTGATCAAGTAAGTCAACACCTTTATCTTTTAAAGTTACAGGCGCCATTCCATAAAAACCCGGCATCACCGGTCGCATACCGAGCGCATTCATTCTCGCCAATATCTTTTTTTGTAAAGACATCTGTTGGTCAATGATGCCTTGTGTAACAGGACCACCCCAGCCTTCAAGATTACCCATTAGCCACCAGGCCGAATAAGCAGGCCCTGCGATAAATTGCAGAATTTCTTTTTCGCGATAACCCAATTGCTTCAAGGTATTTTGCCATACAGCTTCCATACCTACGGGAGTCAGCACAAGGTTCACACCATTTAAGGCCATCCAGTCCAACTCATGCTCCCATTCTTTCCAGCCATAAAAACTCATAGTATAGTTGATAGTGCAATAATTCAGTGCATAACGCAAATCGGCATTGGAAACAATTTTCACCGGCTCATTTATCATCGGAAGCTTTGATACGGCAGAAAGATTATCACCCATGTGCGACATGGAACGGTGGCAATAATTTTTCAGGTAATAACCTAATGCTTTAGCCGCTGCATTTTCACCGGATGCGGCTATGCTAATCTTATTGTTTTTTACCTGCAGGACGAATACATCTTTTCCATTTTCTTTTGGAATGGATGAAAATAAAATTTTCCCGGCCAGCCAGGGCACACGGCGCTGCACTAATTGTTTTACGGAAGAAAAGGATTGCGCATTTACTGAAACAGTATATACTGTAAGAAATAAGAGCAAAAAAAGTTTAATTTTCATCGTATGTTTTCATTTTTTAAAAGTAGCAGTAAAAATAATTTTTGTTATCCGGTGCCTTTTAATACCAAAGTAAAATTGTATTAGTATCGTGTTTACAAAATTAAAATTCCCGTTATTTGTTGGTTTACTGCAATTAAATAATAGAACAAAAGCAGCAAATCTTTTAACTAGAAAACACCGTTAATTTACTCAGCGCCTAAAATCCGAAGTCTTATTATTTTTTGGCAAGATATTTTTACATACCTTCTGAAAGCGAATACAGCAAAGGCTTTCATCCAATAAAAATATTTCAACTTTGCCTTCGGCAAGTTTCCTTTTTACCACAAAGACGCGAAGAGCACAAAGGTTTTTTTCTGCGAAAAAATAAGAAAAAAACGAAGTTTTTTTCTTCGTGTTCTTCGTGGTAAAATCCTTTTTGGTTCTGGCTTGTCCAGACTATGTATCAATATCCCCCTTTGATATCCCTTGTTAAATTAATAGCACTTCCTTTCTCTTTGTTGATTACCTGGTAAAGTTTCCAATTATCCTTATCTATTTGTTCCAAATGCCATCTCTTTGCCGGATTAGCTAAATCCCTTTTTACTTTACGTGGAAATGCATTGGCGGCTCTCGCATTTTCCCAGGTTCGTATCGCATCAAAAATTTCATATTTGCGTGGACAACTCTCAACTGATTTTTGATTTAACGGCATGATGTACGTTACTCCAACCCCAACTGAAATTGCTTCGATATGCTCATATTCTTCTGGTGTAGATGAAGAATTGATTCCAAAATTACCACCGAATGTTGCCGGAAAATAATTAGAGAACGCCACGTCCCGCAAGTCTTTTCCTTCGCTCGTTGCACTTCCCCATTGGTCGGTTTTAAGGTCATACATATTTTTTCCGCCACCTACATTCCAAACACTTTGATAATGCCATGAGCCTTCTGATAATGTAGCGCCGGATATACGCATATAAGGAATACTATCAAACGAAGCCCTTTCAAACATTTTTCTAAAAAACCGCTTTACAGCATAATAACCGTGTCCATTATTAAAGAGAAATTCCTGCCCATCCAAATCTATAAATCTGATTCCGTTAATTCTGCTGACATCAGCGTAGTACTCAGCGATTTTATCCTGCAAATAGATATTTGGAATCAATCCTTCATACCCGTAATCCAAAGTAACCTGCAATTTGTATAAAGTATCGCCGGCCTCATGATTCGATTTCTTAGTATGCCAATATCCGCGTGTTACATTTTTCAGCGTATATGGAGGTGCATCTGAGACACCCAAATAATGAATGAGTTCTTTCCCGATTTTTATAATATTAAGGTTGGCGGAATGAGCTTCCCAGGAAGCTACTTCGTTTAAAAATGTAGGGTCGTTTACTACTATATTCGTGTCTGTTTCATTGATACTTTTTGCAAGGATGCGCTTTTGCTGATAACAAAGGCTATCACTCGGCACAGGGCTGGCTTCCTTTGTTCCGGGAGCCAGTGCAGTTGTGATGGTATGCCTTCCCATTAAAATGCCAAGAGGATTTGATATATCAGTAAACTCTTTATGTGATTTATTGCCGCTTGTAAAATGAAATGGTTTTGTTTCAAAATTTTTTCCATCAATATATCCTTCATTTCCCCTATCCACTTTAAAGTAAGGGAGGTCATTTGCTTCAATTGCTTTAAATCCCATTTGCGAAACATAGCTGATGGTACTATCAAATAAATTTCCTTCAGTAGTTACATCGGGAATATATCGTGCAGGGTCTTTTACCCATTTGCCATTAATCGTAGGATATGGTAATCCTTCAGATAAAACAATGTTGTGAATGACATCCAAAAGAGCAGTACTATCCGGGCTTCCCCATAAAGCAATAGAAGAACCAATAAAATCCACACCGGGTAACCTCTGTACTTCCTGGTGATTAGGCTCATCATTTTTTAAGAAAGGAATCAGTGAAAATAAAATATCTCTTTTTTGACTTCTGTCCCTGGAGTGGTAGGTAACGGAAATTCTTCCCTTGTTATCCACGGTTGCTGTATTTCCGTATAGAATTCTATAATATTCTTCGGGATGAGAATAGAAAGCAACATCACTGATTCCATCTCCGCCTATTGGGAATAACTGGCCTTCGTGCAGGCTGGCCGGCAGTGGAAAGCGTTTGGCATCCGGCGTATGAATCACATATTGAAAAGGGGCTGCATCGCCTTCGGTAATTGAATTTCCCCCGATTGTTATATCATTCAGGGCCAATGCCCCGATGGCATAATTGACAGCTTCTGTTGTATCTCTTGCCACGCCAATAACATCACCAAACAAATTGGTAATACTGGTATTAAAAGAGCCCCACTGAATATCGTCTATGCCTTCCCGTTGTGTAATGGATTGCAGTGTGAATTTAAAATATTTTTTATGCACACTGACAGCTACCTTGGCTACTGAACCGTTGGCATACCTTAATACAATAGTTGTATTATTATTTTCAAACGTTGCCTTCTCTGGTTTGTAATACGCTTTTTTACTGCTATTGAAAAGGCACATCAGCGGAGAAGGTTTGTCATTGATACTAAACTCCCGGAAAGGTTTTACAGTAATGTTTTTCATGCTGGTGATAAAACCTTTTTTGTCAATATGGATTTTAAAATAATCGGTTGACAAATTTAATTGCGCATACGATGTATTAATGGTGATGTACATCATGCAAAAAAACAGGGTAATCATTTTTTTTGATTGAATCATGTTCTTGTTTTATTATTTAAATAGTTAGCGAATAAAATCTGAAATCTTATTATTTTTTGACAAAGATATTTTCATATACCTTCTGAAAGCAAATACAGTAAAGACTTTCATCCAATAAAAATATTTCAACTTTGCCTTCGGTAAGTTTCCTTTTTACCACAAAGACGCGAAGGGCACGAAGGTTTTTTTCTGCGAAAAAATAAGAAAAAAACGAAGTTTTTTTCTTCGTGTTCTTCGTGCCTTCGTGGTAAAAACTTTTTTGTTCTGGCTCGTCCAGACTATATTTAAATACATTCACTTCAATCCGGCAATTCTGAGCCGAAAGGGGGTAAAACAATTTTAGTTATCATTGTTCTATTTGGCCATTATTCAAAACGGTTACAATCACAGTTGCGCCTGCCTTTACACTAACCTTTGGCCATTTGGCAAAATCCACATAGCCTAATGGTTTCTTTGCCTGTCTATAAGTTTCAGCAAAGATTGAAACTTTAGCATCGTACGGTGTTTTGTTACTTATCGAGAGCTTCACAAAGCCTGAATTCCTGTTCAACACTTTTGCCTCCACCTGGTCAAACACATACATTTCATTTTTATCGGTTTGCAGATAAATTCCGGGAATTTCCATAGCCATGAGCATTCCGTTTGTTTCGGTCCACGAATTTCTTGTATGAATGAAGTTGCCAATACTTCCCTTGCCCTCTGCGTCTGACGGCTGAATCCGTTCCATTGAAGAGCCAAAACCAAAATTAGTTGTCCGGTGTCCCGGCATGTCAACAGCTTCTGTGTGTGCATGTTGAATGTCATTTATTAAATCAGCATACATCCTCTTGCCCGTTGCCCTGTATAGTTTAAATAAATAATCGCCCGATGATGTACAAATGCCCGGAGCGGCATGTTTGTTTTGGATACTCGCAAATACTGCCCCTGCCATGTGCGACTTCAACTTTGCAATTTCACTTGCGGGAGGAAATATTTCATCATACGACAGTGTCCAGGAAGCACATAGCGCAGCTTGCACTTCAGCTTTTTCAAGCCACTGTTTGTCGTGAGTGGAATAATACAAAGCCATCAGGGATTTCAAAAATCCAAATGCTGATTCTGAATCGGCATCCTGCGAAATATCGCCGCAATAACCGCCTGTTAGCCCCTGTTTCACTACATCCCGGGTGTAGTAATAATTGGCCGCCCCGATGGCTACCTGTAAAAATTCTTTTTCATGAAAATAATCAGCAGCCAGCGCCAAACCCGCAGGCGCTCCGACTCCCGCAGATGAATTAAATACGGCAATTTCACCCGATTCAGGGTCGATATATTGTCCAAACCGGCCATACTTTTTCCACGTTGTCACAAATGCCTCTGCTAATTTTTTAGCCGATGCTTCCCACTTTTTATTAATCTGATTAGCATGTCCCTGTTCTTTGAACAATAAGAAATGTTTTATCATCCAATATAAAACATCACAATTTTTTCGAACCATGGCATGCACTTCCGGGATTTCCGGATTTACTTTTTCCGGCCTTATTTCTCCGTTGGCCGTGATGCCTCCGTAAAAATAACCACTCTTCCCCTGCAATTTCTCCACTACAAAATCCAACTCTTTTGCAACTCTCTCTCGCTCTTTTTCATCGTTCAGATTCAACATCGGAAAGGTGTTCATCATACCACTAACCCATCCGAGTTGGAAATCTTCATTGTTCTCGGGGGCATAGTAACTTCCTACAGGAACGGTAATCCAATGGCTACTACAGATGCCGGTACCCAATTCAAAAATTTTACTTGCAGGCACCAGGTTTCTTGGATGATTTGGTTCGGTTAATGATTTACGCACCAGCATAAATTTTTTCAATAAATCGGGAATTGAATTCGCTTCAAAGGAATATAAACGAAAACGAAGCGATACCTCATCACCTTTTTTCCAGTCAGCCGCCAGGTCGCCACTGGGATGAAAATCACCGAAACCTGCAGCCAATTTTCTTACTGAAGGAGCAGTAATTTCAATATTTGCTTTCGTGCGTTCTAAATTTTCCACAATGGTTATTCCTGAATTTCCCAAACGGGTTTCCTGTTCGGTTAAAAGAATAAATCCTTTTTTGAGTGAAGGTGAAAAAAAACAGGCAGCAGGTGTGGCAGCATTGGTTGTCTGAAGTTCAATTGATGATGGAACGCCGGGGTCGAGCGCCAATCGCGGATTGTTGGAAATCGTTAGTGGTACATCAGGATTGTAGTACATATCCTTCGGATATTCGGGGTTGTATCCGTTTCCTAAAACCCGGTAACGGTTGCCGTTGTATATGCTGGCAGGAACTAAAACATAGTTTTCGGTACTCCAATTACCGAAATCAAAAGATACCGAAACGGCAGCCGAGGAAACATTTCCTTTCTCTAATCTGAATACGGCCGTTACATCCATAGCATCCTTTTCGGCGCCCGAAGCCGCGTTCACAGTACACGACCATTCGGAAGTTTTGTTTTTCAAAATCCCCTGGTACAGCTCATGCACCGAATCAAGCCGCGTACCCGTGTACCAGGATACCTGCGGATGCATACTTCCCTGGATTCCTTTTAAAAAATTATTAACCGGAACCTGGGCGCACAATTTTAAATTTCCTAAAAGTATTAATGCTAAAACTATTGCTGTTAATTTTTTATGCTTCATTTTTAATCATTTAGAATTACTACCTCTTTATTTTTTTATAGAATAATATACATTGACTGCATGAATATTTGTTTATCTCTTTGAAATCAAATTCCTATTCAGGCCTTTTATATAATTTTAAAAATCGAAATCTCAAGTATTTGTCCTTTTACTGTTGAGATATGTTTATAATCTACGATGCAGCGGGTTCCCGATGAAGTTCTTTCTAAATCAGAAAATTATCAACGGAAAACCCCGCCGGACAGAAATTAACTTTCAGACTCTTTATATAATTCTAAAAATCAAAATATCTTTTATTTGTCCTTTTACTGTTGAGGTAATAAGGTTAAGGTGACTATGATTTTTTTTCTACTACGGTTTTGAAAACATCCCAATAGCGCTATCCAGCCTTTGTATATTATTCAATTTCTTATTTTCCGATAAGGCTATTAATAGAGACAAAACCAATTCGAATTCAATCTGCGGCCACAAACAAATGATTTTAATAAACAAGAAGGAATGATGCCGGAGCATATTTTCCTAAATGAAAAGAAAAGCCGCCTTTATCCACCAATATCTTTTTGCCTGTTGCATTGCCACGCAAATCAATTGGAATAACGGCTTTCACGCTGTTCCCTATGCCAAATTTCACGGTGCAATTGCCAGATATTCCTGCTTGTTCCCATAAGCGTAAAATTGTACCATCACCATCAGGGTTATTACCAAACGCGGTTATTAAAACCCCAACCCTTGAAACAGAGATGCCGGTTTTAGTAGCAGGTAAATTTCCGGGATTCCCTTCTGCCACGCCTGTTAACAATGGCAATCGCGTTTCCCATCCGTATTGAGTCAGATTGGGAATCGCCTGCGAGCCTTTACCAACCGGCCAGATGCGTACTCTTTCTGTCCACGAACCATCCTGCCATAAAGGGTAATTGGTATTCCACATATTATTGTACAGATTTACAAATACAGATGGAACGGTTGGGTCATGGTCCATTGAAAATTTCCACAAACCCGGCTCACCGAGGCTTAGTAACGGAGCATCTTCAGAGGTGAGCGCCATACCTGATTTATCGGGTTCTGTAATGGCTACGCCCGTAGTTACTGCCATCAAATACCTACTGGTGCCGGGTATAATATCTTTTGCCGGGTCAACAGGGCCTCCCAAACGGCCTATGGTGAAAGTTGGTTTTTTTACACTAAAAGGAAAACAAAGCCATCCTCCCTCAGGGATTTTTTCTGGAGTTTTCGACTCAACAGACCATTTAACATCCACGTAAGCAGCGTCGCGGGGGAAGGTAAATGTCAATGTATATCTCCTGGCAAAGCCATCTGTAGAATCCGATGTTAATGTAGCAATATCTGCAACGCCGGTATGTGTAACGTTTATGTTCCAGGTGATTGGTGTAAAAGCCAGGTAAGGAGATTCAGTTGCATTGGGCATTCCGGGTTTGCCAAGGTCATTTAATCCCCAACCATCTTTTATACGGCTGTATGCATTGAACCATTTACCTACTTCGTTTTCACTAAAACGCTCATGCAAAAATTGCCCAATCACATATTTTGATGATTGGTCAACCAATTCTCTGCCGCTGGATTTTTCAACTAAAGAAGCGATACCCCCTTTCTTCAAGTCGAAAACAACTTTAAAATAAGGTGTGCTAAAAGTTGATGATTCATCCTTAGTAACTTTCCCTTCGGTTAATTCATTAGCAGAAAAAGTGCTGTAACCGGATGCAGGGACGTCTTTCACATAAAAATATTTTCCTTTATCCCAGGGGTTTTCTATCATTCCTGACCTCTTCCATGGCAGCGGGTTATAAACCACTATACGTTTACCTTGTTTATTAATTGAGGCAGCCAATAAATCAAGCTCTTTATTAAGCCCGTTGCTTACAATCTCATTGGTATTGCGTATATACTGGCGTTTATCTTCGTAGGAACGAAGCCATTTTCGTTTACTTCCAACTTCGGTATTATGAGCATCACTGTTTTTCAATGCCGCATAGTCTCCGTTCGGCGGAAGTGGCTCTGCTGCTGCTTCGGCCATCCATTTCTTCCATGCATCACCATAAGAATAACGAGGTCCGTATTCCGCATTCATTCCCCAGGTATGTTCACCATATAAAAGGCTCTGCTCATAAGCCTTTGCCAGTTTTGCGGCAACAGGCGCAACGGCTATGCCCCAGGATTTCATTTGCGTATGCAACCCATCAAGTGCTGACTCCAGCGGACGAACATTTCTGGCAATTTTTGTTTCTTCCGGGTTCGACTGCAAACCCTGAATCCACGTATCCGGACAATCTCCTTTTACAGTTGGCAAATCGGGCTTTTCGGCAAGCACTGCTCTTGCAAAATCATCCAATGTACCAAAGTGGATTTTTATGCCTGGCAACTCTTTAGCAGCATAATCCAAAAGCTTATCAATTTCCTCTGATGATGGCGGCCCATGATTATCGCCCGTCATCTGCATTGCTAAGTAGTTTTTACATTGCCAGTCAGAGGTTGGTTTGATATCAGAACCATAAAGGTGGGTATAATTGCATAATACCTTTGAACCGTCGGGGCCTTCCCACCAAAACAATTCGGGAAAGCGGGGGTACTGACTTGCAGGATTACATCCCAGTTGTAAAAATTGTATGCCTGCATTTTTCAACAAGGTTGGCAATATCCAGGAATGACTTGGCACATCTTCCATTTTTGCGCTGGTGGTTAATGGAGCGCCATATTTCCTCGCAATATCCGAGGAGAAGCCCAAACCCCGCACCAAATCTTCAAAATCCAACGACTCGGTCTGCATAGTAAATGGAAGGCCATCAGCAACCAGTTTTCCTTCCTTTATTGCCCTTTCAATTCTTAATTTTCGTTCAGGAGTCTGCAAGGTCCCAAGCATTTGTGCCTGTAGAGGCCAGCCGGCGACACTCCATGAAAAACGTTTTTCTTTCGGCTGCGTTTCGTTTTTTTCAATCAGCATTAATGCATTATCCATCATTTCCTCACGATACCGTTTAAATACATTTTCGGGAAGGTCAGTAAATCCCAAATCGAAGTGAGTTCTGAATACCACCCATATATCGGTTACTTTGGGGTTGATACTCTTTTTTTCATTTGCCTTCTGTGCATTTGCTGCCAACCCAAAGAAAGCGACAAATAAAGGCAGCAAGATTTTAATTTTTGACATGGCTACTGTATTAAAAATTGAAAAAGCTATATTTTTGATTATGAGGATTCTTTAATATAGCAGCTTTATATATTTTACCAAATTTCAATTTTTTGTTTTCCTGTGTTTTTATCTCAAAGGGCCCCGAGAAAATCTCATGTTTATAGTTATTTTTTTAATATGATTTCATGCAGGCTTAATGAATACGCACTTCCCGGGGGATTTGTATGCTTCAGATACTCAGGATTATTTCTATTGACGCCGTTTATCCAATTTGCAGAATAGCAGAGCCACATCCTCCGTCCGTCACCGCTGATGAACTTTGAAGGGATGTTAACGAAATACGCCTGGGGGCCGAAGGCTTTGAGATAAGTAATCATTCTCCAAGGGCCGGTAATCTTATCAGCTTCCAATAGATAAGTATCCATATTTCCATCGGTAGGCCACCCATCTGTGATACACATGATGTATTTTTTCAGGGGCGCATTGTAGGTCATGGTAACGCAGCCTGCGTGGTTGTTCCAGTCAATCAATGGCTTTATTTGTTGAAAATTATCCGACCAGACCGGGTTGCCCTTTTTGTTGTAGCCTGCAAAATACTCGTAGGCCGATTCTTTGTTGATGTTTTCGGGCGAAGGGGTTACACGAGCCAGATAAATCTGGTCGCCGGAAATCCAGCTCAGATTGGCTTTACGGTCTTCCTGGTCTTTCTGCGTAGCGCCGTGGGCCACCAGATAGGCTTTACCATCGGGAGAATGCTCCATATTTTTTCCAAAATCCACAAAGTGAGGCGAGCCCATTTTTACCGGTCCATTCTTTTCAACCGGTTCGGGAAACAGGGTTTTACCTGGTTCGCAGGAAGCAGGAGAAGGCACCCATGTTTTGCCCATATCGTATGAGATACGAAATCCTGCAAACGGCCCCATAATTGGCCAGTTCAGTCCATAATTACCATTGGCAAGCGTGTAGGTTCCGTAATACCAGATATTGTTATAGACCAGGCTGCCACAAGGATAGCGTCCTTCGTAAGGAGCAGGTGATGCTTTCTCCACACCTAAGGGCACTACGGTTAAGTTCATCGGATTTTCGCCTTCAATCCTTGCCTGTCCTGTGTTGGCTTTCGTTCCACCCGAAAAAGCGTTCATCCCAGCTACCGAACCATCCGTCCACGGTGAGTACAGGTTGCCGTCCGAGGCCCAGGACGGATACCATGTATCAGCCCTGGTATAGTTGGCGAAGCGCCCTGTGAATTCGACTGTCTTTATTTTCTTTGAATGTTTAAAGGGCCATTCGGGTTTGCTACTGTCTGGAAAAATAAACGGCCTGGCTTTATTCTGAATATCTTTACTTGTGAACACAAAATCGGATGAGGCAACGGATTGCGCCTGAGCATGGCCAAGTAGTAAAGCAAAAAAATTGACTAATAATATTCTACGCATATTTAGTTTATTTAGTGTTACTAACAAATATATTTTCTGAAAAATTCTATTTCAGTATAAAAGTCCGTGGCTGATTCGCGCCAATCTCAAATGAAAAAGAATGATTGAGAACAGGAATACCTTTTTCATTCAATTGACGCCCCCTTAAATCGCACAGGTATGCTTTTTTGAATGTAATATTCTTTGGAAGCTTTACTGTACAGGTTCCGGCGCTGCCGGTTTCTTCCCAAAAGCGAATGACCGCTTCTTTTCCTTTTTTATTAAAAGAAGTCACCAGCACTCCCTTACGATTTATTTCAAGTCCGCTTTGCGTATTGGGTAATTCTCCTGTGGTTTCATAATTATAAGCATACGCCATACCCGTGGGAGCATAAAAGGCTGCACATAAGGGTGTACGTGTGTCTTCCGCCGGTGTTATTAACGATGATTCTGCGTTATAGCTTTTATAGCTCCAGATATAAAACCTGGCAGCATGAGCGCCGTCTATCCATTCTGTAAAATTGGTGCCCCAAACATTGTTATACAAATTGGATAACACAGTCCCCGTAGAAAGCGTTCTTGCCGGGAAAAATTTTCCGATACCGGGCCGGTCTATGCTTACCCCCGGCGTATGCGGGCAATTCAACCCGATACCTCCTTTCTCATCATACATAGCCATTGCAGTATTTAAAAAATAAAAGTCATGATTGGTATTGTTGACCAAATCTCTTTGCGGATTTACAATACCTCCTGTGCGCAACAACCGGTATTCCGGTTTATGTAAGGCAAAAGGGAATGCCATCCATCCGGCTTCAGGATTGGGTATCCCCTTTTTCCCGTTTATTCCTATGGTGACCTCTATATAAGGCTCGTTTTCATACAGCGTATAGCTGACTAAATATTCCTGCGCGCTGCTGTCATTCAGCCGGCACATAGCGGTGGCACGTATCATGCTTTTATTTTCAAGCCATTCTATTTTGTTGCATTTGCCAAAAAATCGCAGGGTCTCTTTATTGGGTACCTGGTCTTTCGGCCTGATAAACTCCGGCTCAGCCCAATCGTTACCAGACTTAATATAATTTTTGTTGTATAATGCAATATCGGTTTGTCCTAATTGTTCATATACGTATTCGCCGAAGGCGTATGGGCTTTTGCTATCTACCAGTTCCCGGTTGTTTTGTTTATCATAAACGGATTGTAATGTTCCGGTTGCAGGATTGATGGCTAACTTAAAATATTTATTCTCTAAAATATTACCCTGCTTATCGGCCAGGAGTGTTGAAGATATTTCGAGGCTGGTATCCAGCGCAAGAAAGGTCTTGTATCCGCCTGCGGGGATTTCTGTTGCGTCGAAAGAAAGCAAATTATGGTCCTGGTACGCCGGAATAATTTTGCCGGTTTCCATATCTTTCACTGCATTGATTGGCGGAACCGTATGCGACAGGTTTTCATAATAGCTTTCAAACAGCTTTACACGTCCGCTTCTTGCCCACGGCAAAGGGTTGTAAACGGTAACATGCGGTGATTTTTCTTTCACAGATTTTACCAGTTCAAAAAGCAGGTTCCGCTTGATTGGCCATATAGCTCCTTCGGCTGTTTTTGTATAGGCTGCTTTTTCCTGCCATGATTTTTCTAAGAAGTAATAATTGCCTTCAGCCCTGTTGATATCAAATTCATCACCATATTTCCAGGAGAGCTGATGCCCGTGGGAAATCGCCCCGCCAAAAGTGTGTTCGTCAAAAAGCAGCATATTTTCTGTGGCCTTATTGACATACTTTTCAATGGAAACATTTTTATCTTTCCATATATTCATCTGGGTATTTAATTGTTCGGTAATGTAAGTCTCTCTTTCAAAAATCTTGTTGGTCTTTACTTCTTCGGGCATTGACATAAAGCCATGTATCCACGTATCGGGCATATCGCCTTTCACAACAGGCAGCTTTGGATTTTCCTTCATCAGCAAATCATAAAAGTCGGATATCCTGCCAATGTGAATACGTGCATTTGGCATTTTTTCCCTGGCTTCTTTTAATAAAGCCGCTACCTCTTTTGGGTCGGGCGCACCTGTATTTTCGTGTGTGGCAATCATGGCCAGCCAGGTTTTATACGGCCAGTCTTTCGGCGGTAAAACTCCCGAGCCATAATATTTTGCCCAATAAAAGGTGAGCAACTTTGAGCCGTCCGGGCCTTGCCACCAAAACAAAGTAGGAACATCAGGGGAAGCCGAAGCGGCATTACAGCCTATATGCAGAATATCAACGCCTGCATTTTTAAATAAAGTGGGCGTAATCCACGAATGTTCCGGCACATCGGTGAACTTGGCGTCCCTGGCTGGTTTCAGGCCAAACCGGCGATTGATATTATCAGAAAACGACAAACCCCTGGTAAGATTTTCCATGTCGCCGGCTTCTGTTTCCACATCAAACGGCGTTGCTAATGGAATGATACGTTGCTCCTTAATTGCCTTCTCTAACCGCGGTTTATCAGCAGGAGAACAATTATCAAGCATGTATTGCAAAGGCCACGCAGGAAGCGTCCACACAAACTGTTCACTCTTTGGCAGCGATGCGGTCTGGTCAATAAAGTTCAGCGTTTTTTCCAGCATCGGCCCGGAATATTTCTGTAGCACGCCATCTGCCCAGTCTGTATATCCGATGTCAAAATGCATTTGAAAGACAATTACGATATCAGTGACGGTATTGTCGGCTGTTCCCTTCCCGGCATCAACGGCGCTAATCTGCGCCTGCAACAGGGAGGGCAAAATTAAAAGGAAGATTGATTTTAATGCTTTCATCATAATAATAATTTTACCAGTGAAGTTGTTTGTCAAGTCTTTACCTGGTGTTTTTTTCTGCCCAGGCGCGCAGCATCCCTATGGCTTTTGCCAGCACTCCCGCACTTCCCCTGAAATCACCGCTGCCATTCGGTTTTCCATCAACGCTATACCATTCATAAAATTTCTTGTTTGCCAGCACCCTTGAAATCATCGGTTGTATTTCATTATAGGCTTCCTGCACAAAACCATTTAGGACGAGTTGTTGTATCATGCGCCCGCCAAACCATGTCCAGTCACCGCCGTTCTGATAGATATAGGGCTTCGAAGCATTCGAGCCTTTGTAAATTCCTTCGGGATAGGGTGGGTATAAGGTTAAGCCAATTGAGGGAGCCCCCGATAACTGTACGTTTTTAAGCATCCGTTCGTTTGCTTGTTTTATTTCTTCTTTTGATAAAAGTCCTGCTTCAATAGCCATAGCCGTTCCGCCATGGTAATAAATCCGGTTCTCATCAAAGGAAGGAGGGAAAGGTGAATCTTTGATATACAAATGTGGGATAAACTTATGTCGCTTTTTATCCCATAAATATTTCCGGATGTTGGTTGCCGTTTCTATCCTCAGGCGCTTCCATTTTTCTTTTTCTATGGTATTTTCAGAAAAAGCAACCAAGTTGTCTAATGCCAGCAAAAACATGGCATTATCGTACACATCTATTGCCCAATGGGTATTTTCGTCAACATCTACGGTAGCGCCTCCCTCTATCTGAACATCTCCCCAATCCTGGGTGGTAGCGCCTGTAAGCAATTTATATTTATTCGAATATCTGTTTTTCAGAAGATATTCAACAGAAGATTTCATGCGTTCCCAAACAGTCTTTCCGCCAATCACTTCATGCAATATCGCCTTGTCGCCGGTTACATTTATATATTTGCCAAATGCCTGAATAAGAGAAGTTTCCTGGTCGGTTTCTACAGTATTTTTAAATCCTACATGCAAGCTATCTAACGGTGAGGTATAGATATTAGGGTCATTCCAGGTAACGTGTCCTTTTAAAACATAGCCGTCAACAATTTCACCATTTGGCTGCTGCAGATAGTAAAAAGTGAGCAGGTTTTTTCGGATGGTGTCCCGGCTATACACTTTACAGGAGGTTTCGATAAACGTGTTAAAATCCCTTATCCATACCTGCGGGTACCCGTCTCCGGCTGCAAATCCTTTTGCGAGTAAATCTTCGGCCATAGCAGCCACACTATCCAGCCTTTGGTCTTCCATTATTTTTTTTGCCAACTGCTGTTTATTTTGGCCGGCACAAATTCCGTTGACCATAAAGGAAATAATAACAAGCCAGGTATATTTCTTCTTCATTCTTAGATTTTTATTATTGATTTTATTGCCTCCTTTCTAAACTATACAAGTCTGTTAACTTTAATCATTTTTATAATTGTTTTGTTCTTTATCAATCTTCTCCCGGCCAAAATAAAAATCCGGGCTAAAAGTTTGTTTACTGTAAAATATTCTCACGTATGTTTTTATTTTTTACCAAACTTCAATTTTTTGTTTTCCTGAAGCCTTGATTTCAAATGGCCCTGGGGAAGGGTTTTCAACGTTTCGCTTTTTGCCGAGGTAATCTATATCAATCCGGAGCGGAGAACCATCCACATTCTCAAAGGGCAGGTCGGGAACAATTGCTTTAGTCAAGGTTTTAGTGGTTACCAGTTTGTGTTTCTGAGCAAGCCACTTTTTGTCAAAAGATATTTCAAGATATATTTTTTTACCCTGCTGCGACAAGTTGGCCGAAGCATCAAAGTCATTATCTAAAGAAGCATTCATTTCGGTAGCAACATGTTCTTTATATTCCTTCATTTGTTTCTCTGCGTTTTTGTTCATTTCACCAAACCTATCCTGCTTATTATTTGTTACGGGTCTCACTGCTCCTTTTGTATAAACATTCCCATTAAAGTCAACCGGAAGCAAGGCTTTACCGTACTGGCTGGCGTCCCCTCCATTGACAAACAGATTGTTTATAAATTGAACATTCCCGCTGGGATTATCGTGAAGCGCTACCACATAAGTGGAATGTGGTTTCATATATGGCGTTAGCCTTGCATCGTAGTGTATAACGTCTATTTTGCCTGCAAACAAATTGTGCACAAAAGCAGCGCCGCTGGAGTTCATTAAGAGGTTGCTTTTCGACAATAAAATATTATTACTTATTAGCATTGGCCCATGGTCCACTTCCAGAAAAATATCTGTGGCATTTTCATTCATTAAGTTGCTTTTTATCTGAGCTCCCTGTGCCATCCAGTCGAGCCATATTCCAAAACTTCCTGACCGGTAAATGTGATTGTTCATTATTTGTACATCTACTGCGCCATGAAATTTGATGGCTGCCATTTCTGCGCCGGAGAATAAACGATGAACATAAATATCGTGGATTATATTTCCCTGAATTGTACTGAAAGAACAGCCCATGCTGCCCACAATTCCGGTTTGTTCACAATAAGCAATCGTGTTGTTGCGAACTATATGTCCGCCAATGGTTCCCTTATTCCAGCCAAAGGCCAGCGCTCTTTTGATGGTGCCTACATAACCTTCTGCAGATTCTGTGTTTTTGTTGTCATAATCATCGCCGTATTTACCCAAAGAAATACCTGAACATTTTGAATATAGAATGGTGTTGTTTTCAATAATCCAACCGCGGCTCCAATGGGTACCAATCAATCCCGGCTGCTCAGCCGTAGGAGGCGCCCAATTCGTGGCGGCCTGTTCCATAGTAAAACCGCGAACGGTAATGAAATTAATAAATGGCTTATCAGGATAAAAAACAGTTGGGCGAACATTAATTTCTACCAAATCTTTATTGGGGTCTGCATTTTTAAATTGTGCCCAAATGGTGGTAGTGGTGGAATCAACCTCGCCCCACCAAAGCTGATTTTTTTTATCGGTTGATGCCATCACCTCATCCTTTTTTGCTGCTTCCATCAGCCAGTCGCCGTTCAGATAAACAGCGCCACGATGGTATTTCCGGTCCTTCGGTGTAGGGTCAAACCAATCGCCGTGAATCAATTCTTTATAAGGATTAAAATCTCCGAAAAATGCATTCGGAATCTTTACTTCCCAGGTATCATTTTCTAATTTTTTCCATCCCTTTATAATTTCCGAGCCTTTTATCACTACCTTTTCGCCGTGTGCTGCTTCATAAACAATCCGTTCGGAATTGGAATTCCCTCCGCGCGGCGGCGTGATTTGCTCACGATAAATTCCTGCGTGAACAGTTATTACATCACCGGGCATGGCCACGTTTGCCGCTGCAGAAATAGTTTTAAATGGTTTGGATAAAGAACCATTATTGTGGTCATCACCATTTACCGAAACATGGTATTCAATGTGGTGCAAGGTATAAGGCTTTTGTTGTGCTGAAACAGCCACACAGCTTAAAACAAACGCGGCGATTAGAAGTCTTTTCATATTTTTTTGTTTGTATTTTACTTAGTAATTCAGTAAAGTGTTAACTATCTGTATTTATCCTATCCGGCGTTACCCGCTTTTTGGCAAAAAGTTTCCCATCCTAAATCTTCGCTTCCCAAATGCGGGCAAAAAAATTGGATAGACATTGTTACAAATCTTTTTTTATTTTTAATACTTCGGGCCTCAGGTAAGGTTTGTTGGCTTCTATTATTCCTTTCCATGCGTAAGGATCTTCTCCCGCCACCATCACGATGTCTCTCAGATCTTCTGTAGGTGCAAGTTTTCCATCCTGATCCCAGGGCAACATGGACTCTGCACTCATATAATGGTTCACCAATGCAGTACGGAAGTGATCTCTTGTTTTGTTACGTTTGGAACTATGTAAGGTATATCCATCGAAGAAAACCACTGAGCCTTTTTCAACCTCAACCGGTATCGGGCCATCAGCGCCATATTCCGACACATCAATGGTATCTACATCGGCATACTCATCGCTACTGTTATCTACTCTCCGCATCATGAATTTAGGCCTGCCTGGGATAATCCATAGACAACCGTTTTCAACGCTTGCATCATCAATCGCTATCCATACGCCGGTAAGTGAACGGTCTCTTGTCGGAATATAAAATTCATCCTGGTGCCATGCCTGGCCTGCTTTGCCCGGACCCTTTACAAACAGCATAGACTGCATACATTTTACATTTGGGCTGATGATGTTTTTCAATACATCCACTATTTTTTGATGAGATAAGTAGGCATGAATAACGGAAGATATTTTATGGGGGAAATGTATGGCGACATATTTTTTTAGTACGTCCGCATCGGATTCGTTGGCTTCTACGGCCAACATGCCTTCCACGTTTCCTCTTTCGCCACGGAAAATAGCCGCCGTTTCCTTTTTAAGTTCATCTACTTCGGCAACAGACAGCAATGCAGGAGCCACCAAATAACCAAACTCTTTGTAGAAATGGATATTCTCATGGCTAATATTTCCATTTTTTATATAAGCGTTTTCTTTTATCATAGTAATACATATTTTATTTATGAAATGAACAATGTTTCAATGTCTTCAAGCGACCTGCCTTTTGTTTCTTTTACTTTTAAAAACATATAAATAAAAGCGATAGCGCAAAAAATAGCATAACAAAACATGGTAACCGAAACACCTAATTGTTTTGTCATGATGGGGAAGCTAAGCGTTACGGCAAAATCGGCCAGCCACAGCGAAAGTGTTGCTACAGACAGTGCCAGGCTACGAATGCGGTTAGGAAAAATCTCGGAAAGATATACCCAAACCACTGCACCCATTGTAGCTCCAAAAGAGGCCACATAAAGGAGCATAAAAACCAGTACGATGTAATTATCGAAATAATGGTAATGAAAACATAGCCCTACTGCCGTTAATGATAAACCCATAAGCACACTGCCTGTTAATAGTAATTTTCTGCGTCCTATTTTATCAACCAACCCTATAGCTACAAAAGTGGAAGCCACATTTACTACGCCAATAATAACGGTTTGGAATAATGACGAACTGCTACTGATCCCGGTTTCTTTAAAAATAACGGGGGCGTAATAAATGATTGAGTTGATACCCGTTACCTGTTGGAAAATGGCCACAATAATCCCGATGAATAAAACAAGGCGATAAGTTTTTGTGAGCAATTGTTTTAATGAGATGCGGTGTTGATGATGAAAACTCTGTTCAATATCGGCCAGTTCTTTGTCAACCGGTAAACCGGATGAAATTTTTTCGAGTATATCTTTAGCCTCTTGCTTCCTTCCTTTCATTATCAGCCATCTTGGTGTTTCAGGCACCCTCAGCAGCAACAGAAAAAACAGTAGTGAAGGAGCCGTTTGCGAAGCAAACATCCATCTCCAGCTATTTTCGCCCAGGTTATTTAAAAAGTAATTGG
>Ga0070660_100000473_pt1 | contig 26859 bp, 25 predicted proteins | sample KBSC33metaG_FD_64670 | JGI IMG/M metagenome (GOLD analysis project Ga0070660, IMG submission 64670) | Corn rhizosphere microbial communities from Kellogg Biological Station, Michigan, USA - KBS C3-3 metaG | ecosystem: Host-associated > Plants > Roots > Rhizosphere > Soil ... | reverse complement strand
CAGCGTGGCAGCGGCGACGAGCGCGGAGTCCGTGATGCGGACGCCGTGGTGGATCTCATAGCGCTCCTTGAGGCCACGGAGAATAGAGATGGTTTCCTCGACGCTGGGCTCGTCCACAAGGACTTGCTGGAAGCGGCGCTCCAGGGCGGCGTCCTTCTCGATGTACTTGCGGTACTCGTCTAGGGTGGTCGCGCCGATGCACCGCAGCTCGCCTCGGGCGAGCATGGGCTTGAGCATGTTGGCAGCGTCCATCGAGCCCTCGGCCTTTCCCGCGCCGACGAGATTGTGCAGCTCGTCGATGAAGAGGATGATCTGGCCCTCGGCCTTCTTGATCTCATCGAGAACGGCCTTGAGGCGATCTTCGAACTCGCCGCGATATTTCGCACCGGCGACGAGTGCGCCCAGGTCGAGCGCGATCACGGACTTCCCTCGCAGCCCTTCGGGTACGTCGCCTTTCATCACGCGCTGAGCCAAACCTTCCACGACTGCCGTCTTTCCGACTCCAGGCTCGCCGATGAGCACGGGGTTGTTCTTGGTGCGGCGACTGAGAACTTGTATCACGCGGCGGATTTCCTCGTCGCGCCCGATGACCGGATCGAGCTTCCCTTCTCTCGCGCGCTGCGTCAGGTCATTGCCGTACTTCTCCAGCGACTGGTATCGGTCTTCGGCGTTCTGGTCGGTGATCTTCCGCCCACCGCGGATTTCCTCCACGGCTTTCTTGAGGGCGTCTTTGGTCACGCCCGCGGAGCGGAGCGCTTTGCCCGTGAAGCCGGGTTCATCGGCTAGGGCGAGTAGGAAGTGCTCAGAGGAGACGTACTCGTCGTCCATTTTCGAGGCTTCGCTGAAGGCATCGTTGAAAACTTTCGTGAGGCGGCCCGAGAAGGCGCTGCCGTGGCTGGCCGCGCCGGTGACTTTGGCGGCCTTGTCCAACTCCGATTCGATCTGCTTGCGAAGCTCATTCGGATTGACGCCGAGCTTCTCAAGAATCGGCACCGTGACACCGTCCGGCTGCTCGAGCATCGCAACGAGCAAGTGCTCGACATCGATATTCGAGTGCTGGTACCGGCTCGCCGCGAGTTGGGCTTCCTGCACCGCGTCCTGAGCTTTGAGAGTTAACTTGTCAAATCGCATGTGAGTGTATAAGTATCAAGTGATTAGATACATCTAATTATAACGCGTGAGCTGCGGATCAGTTCCCTTTCGCAAAAGTGACTGCTTAGGCATTTCCGAACCGATATTAGAGTGCTCAGGAGAATTCTATGCAACTTCGCTTACCCGTTCTCGCACTGGCGGTCGGCTGCTTTTGGTGCTCTGCCCCCTTCGCTCCGCGCGTATTCGCCGGCAACAGGAAACTGCTTGTTCAGCAAGACTCGCTTACGGATGAAAGCTTGAAGAGCCTGCTCGATGGTATGGGGTTGGAGCCCAAGAAATTGAGCAAGGGATATCTGATCGCCATCAAGCGTGAAGCTTGGACCTACAACATGCAGCTTGTTCTCAGTGGGGACGGGACGAAGCTTGGCATCAACGCGAACTTGGGGGTCGTTGATAAGCCTGAAGAAGTCCCAGCGTCGGCTTGGCTAGCGCTCTTGCAGGCGAACTCCGAGATCGATCCCTCTAGCTTCTACTTTGAAAAAGAGCAGAAGAAGCTCTATCTGCACCGGGTTCTGGACAATCGCGGTCTGACGGCCGTGGTCGTTCGAAAACAGGTCGAGGCATTCTGCGACAACCTGAAGTCCACAGGCGATCTGTGGAAATTTACGAAATAAGGTCCGCGTTGGATCTGAGCCGACCTGTCCGGCACTCAGGCCGGGTTTTGTCGGGACGTACAAGGTTTTTTCGCGAAGTCTCCGTTGGCTGCTACACCCCGTCGCCCATTTCGACGAGCTTTGCGAGACGCCCTCGGCGGTACCGGAAGAGCGAACCGGACATGCCCTCATAGTACGAGCTTTTGACCACCAGTTCCATGGCCTCGTCTCCGTCTAGATCCGCAATGGCAAGCATGCGGTCCTCGTAGGCGAGTTGGTCCAAGCGGGTCGGATGATCGAAGAGCATGGGAATGGTGACTACCTTGCCGCCTCGGAGAGCTCGCAGCAATACGACCGAGTAGTCGCCCGTCTTCGCACCTTGGGGATTGGTCAGCAGATCATCGCGGCTTTGACCGGTAAGGATCACCTCTTGAGTGCCGTCCCCATCCAGATCTACGGAGACGGCTTGCGTCAGGCGCGGTCGAGTCTTGACTCCATGCAACCGCAGAAAACTCGCCAGCGCCGAGACATACGTTGGATTGGATGCGGACACCGATTTCACTGGACGCGGAAAAGTCGCTGTTCCGGAGAAATAGACGTCGGCCCCGTGATCGCCTGAGAAATACAGCGCTTCATTCGGTTCACCTTTTTCGACCCCGAAGGCAATCCAGGTGCCTTGGAGTTTGCCGAGTCCAAGGATCTGGCAAGGCATGGTCTTCTTGATCGGCTTCACGCCTTCAACGCCGCGCCAGACGTGCCCCTCCAAGCAGCCGATGAGCAGTCCGCCCACCGCAAGATATTGCGGGGACTTGGAGGAAAATGCAAGAACAAGGCTTAAGGCGAGCATTGGGCTAGCTTAGCACGGCTATTCCGAGGCTTCACCGCGCTCCGACCAGACCCATTTGGCGATGCTTTCGATGTTGTGCTGTTGGGCGAGCTGCTGAAAAGGTCCATTCTCAGCCTGAATCAGCCGCTGGTAGTCAGCTTCCGTCTTGTAGCCGATGATTGCGAACACCGCATCTTCGCTGATCCGCACGCCATGAACCATCTCAACCTCGGGCCAGGTGCGAATGGCAGCTCGCATTTTCTTGCCGGTTGCTTCGAACTCTGACCACTTGCCCGGGAGAGCCTCCCAGCGGGAAACAACGATGTACATCCTGGATCCTCCTCGTGCAATTACTTGCACACTATAACATACAAGGTAATTGCACTTGGTTGCAAGTTTGGAGGCTATTTCATAGTCGCTGGAGGACCGCGTGGCGCAGCTTCTTGCCTACAGGATAAACAGCTACGATGAGCTCCCGGCCATCGCCTCGAAACTGCCGCCGCAGTTGCTCGGCCTCCAGACGAGGAACGCGGCTCTTAATCACGGGCGTACCCGCGTTAAGACTTCGGAGGACCTGATTCGTTTGCCTCAGATCGGCTGGATGATCGGCAAGGACCTCGAAGCCTGTAAGCCAAGGGTTTTCCACCATGGCGTCGGACGTGAGGTAACCATTGGAGTCGCCGAGCAACTGAGTGCGAGTTTCGACGGCAAGGGTGCCGAGCGCATGAGCCCTAATGGCTGCTGGGTCAGCTTCGTAAAGGAACCGTAGCGCAGCTTCGGCTTTAGGAGCCGGGGCTATGGCCGCCTCCAGCCTCAGTGCAGCAGATCGAAAATCTGCGCTACCCAGCAGAACCGCCGAGCGCGTGCGGCCTGCCTGTCTGCCCATCCAAACGACCGCTTCACGGCACTCCCCACCGAAGGAAACGAACTCTAGCTCTCCCGGCAAATGTCGGAAGAAGTCGTCCCTGATCATCGGGCTCAGCTTCATGCCTGCGAGTTCGAGAGACTCGAATCGTTTTGCGAGTTCGATCGGGTGCGGTTCGAATTCTTGCGGGTTCCAGGTGCGGGCGGACTGGGTGCGGCGTGCCGGGTCGGCGAAGGCGAATTTGAAGCTCCACTCCGCTGCAAGGCAGTCTTCGACTCTCACGGAGCCCGAGGAGGCACCGTGAACAGCCAAGTTCCACTTGGCATACTCGGAGCGCTGAGGATCGAGCTCGAATCCAACCCCCTGACCCCTTTGAGCTAGAGCGATCAGATCGGCGCCGATGCCGCAGGTGAGGTCGGCGATGAGCTCACCTGCCGGAAAGCGAGAGGCGTGATAGGCGGCGACGCGTTCATGGGTAGACATCTCCAAGCCCGGGCGGTCGAAGAGCATTTCCTCGGCCCTGGCGAACTTGGCTTTCGCACGCTCACGCAATTGCCACTGCAGAAATGCCCAACGGGCAACCTCCGGACCATGGGCGGCGGCAAGGCGCTCGATGTTCTTGGGAGTCGGGTCCACACCCCTTGCGGCAGCCATTGCATCTTGCCATCCGAGTAGCACGGACCACAGTTTAGTCAGTGGCCCCGTACGGGCCTATACACAGCATCGAAAGAGACGGTCCAAGTCTTGCCGTCTTTGGTCCACTCGATCAACTGCCGGACTTCACCCTTGGGCAATTTGGTGAGTGTCGTGCGGTCCTGGACCGTGCGGCTGTTCGGCAGATAGACCGTCCCAGTGAACCGGACACCATTCTTGAGGGGCTCTGAAAGCTTTTCTTTGTAGACGCCAGCTTCAGTCACCCACACCTGCTTCCAGCGCCTTTGAGCAGGCAAGTAATAGAATAGGCTTTCGCCAGTGCTTCCCTCAGAGCTCTTCCAGTATTCGTGCACTGAGAAGCCTCTTTGGCTGACTGTGACGTTGTCAGTTCCGGCGAGATCCTTGCCGACGTAAACATCCCAATTGCCGACCCAGAAATCTAGATCGTGACTAGCCGTAGCAGCTGGCGACTGAAGGAATGAAAGCACGAGCAAGCTGACCATAGGGTCAGCTTAAAATGTCTAGCTGTAAGCGAAAAGACAGTTCGGCAACTATGCCGGAAATCGCACTTCGTGGTAAGTCTGGTGTGCCTCTAGAAGGTTCATAAATTCGGAAGCGGATGGCGTGCCGAATACGAAGACCATCTTTACGAAAGGCGCACCTGGGTCCTTGACCGCTTCAAAGTTCTCTTTGAGTTGCCCGCGAGCCTTTGCCCAGGCGCTGTCGGCTTCCGCGAGACTGACGTTGTCCTTCGGGATCATGGCGCCGACTGTGGGTGCGGGACGCTTCGGATTGCTCATGCCTTGGACGGCTCTCTGGAAAACAAAGGTGGTCTTCGCCCGCTTCAGCGATTCTCTGGGCCACCTTTGCATCCTTGCTAGGTTGAACTCCTCCGCAAGAGCCATGTGCATGATCATCCCGGCGGGCGATAGCGTCTGCCCGGCTGGTCGATGAGTCTGGGTGGCTTCCGGCAGCGCTCGGACCCGGTCGGTCAGCTTGCGCCTGCGCTCTTCGAGGGCGTCGAAACGCCTTTGGAGGTCGGGGTGCATGGGTTCAGTTTAGCCGCCAGAGCTAAGGTCACGAACCATCCCTTAGCCACATTAGCGCTTCATAATCGGAGGGTGGTCACCGTGGTTGGCGCTGGTTTCGCGGGAGTCGAGGCCACTTGGACTTTGGCTTCTCGTGGGGTGGCGGTCCGGCTGTACGAGATGCGGCCGCAGCGCATGACCCCTGCTCATACGACCGGCCACTTCGCCGAGTTAGTCTGCTCGAATTCCCTGAAGTCAAAGTTGCCGACCTCGCCGGCTGGTCAGCTCAAGGCGGAGATGCGAGGTTTAGGTTCGCTGGTGCTGGATGTGGCCGCGAAACATGAGGTGCCCGCAGGGGAGGCGCTTGGAGTCGATCGGGAGGGCTTCGGTGCGGCGATTACGCAAACGATAGAGGAGCATCCGCTCATCGAGATTCGCCGTGAGGAATTCACGCCGGATCACGTGGTGCAGGCGCTCGCGGAAGGTCCGGTGCTGCTGTGCACTGGGCCGCTCACGTCGCCAGAAATGGCGGACTGGCTGGCGAAGGCCACCGGCCGCGAACACCTATATTTCTATGATGCTGTTTCTCCAACGGTCGAGGCATCCTCGCTCGATCGATCTGTCGTTTTCGCCGAGTCGCGTTACGGCAAAGGGGAGGGTGACGACTATCTAAATTGCCCTTTCGATAAGGCTTCGTACGAAGCTTTCGTTCAAGCTCTGGTAGCCGCAGAGCGCGCGCCGATTCACGCGTTTGAGGCCGGCGGAGTTCGTGGAGATGTGTCGGTTGGGCCTGGTTATGTGCTGGACTCGGAGAGTGAATCACCGAACACAGAGGACCGCTTTCTCGAGCAGATCAAATATTTCGCCGGATGCACACCGATCGAGGCCATCGCCGAGAAGGGTGCTCGGTCTTTAGCCTTTGGAAACTTCAAGCCAGTGGGGTTAACGGACCCGCGCACCGGTCGCCGACCTTGGGCGGCGCTACAACTCCGGCCCGAGAACAAGGAGAAGACTCTTTATTCGCTCGTCGCCTGCCAAACTCGGCTGAAGTGGGGCGAGCAGAAGCGCGTGTTCCATATGGTCCCGGGCCTAGAGAATGCGGAGTTCGTGCGCTATGGCGTGATCCACCGGAACACCTACTTGGAAGCTCCTCGGGTCTTGACGTCCGAGCTGGAGTTGCAGGATGTTCCGGGCCTGTTCGTTGCGGGACAGCTGACGGGAGTCGAAGGGTACGTGGAGTCGGCCGCTATGGGAATCTACGCCGGGATAGTGTTGGCTCGTCGGGGTCAGGGCGCGACCACGCCCGTGCCCCCGAGGGAGTGCGCCTATGGGGCGTTGCTTGCGCACCTGCAGGACGACACACCTCGCGAGTTTGCGCCGATGAACATCAACTGGGGGCTTCTGCCCGATCCGCCCTTTGCAACTCGCGACAAGGGCGTAAAGAGGGCTCATAAGATCGAGGTGGCGCAGAAGGCGTTCGCCGAGTGGCGCTCTCAACTGCTCGATTGATGGAGTTCGGCTCTGGCACCCGCTTTGGGGTGCGAAGGTCCAGACGTGTTCGACCCCAGGTCTTATGACCTGGGGCTATCTTCTCAGATCCCTTCGGGATCGGTGGAAAGCACTCGCAAACGAGTGCTCTCACAAATGATCAGCGACCGCCGATGTCCCGACGCATGATCGTCACAGGCTGGTCCAGCCGAACGCCGAACGTCGTGCCGGGCTTCAGGTTCACATCGCTCGGCTTGCTGCGCCGTTCGAGCTCACCAGCGCCAAGGCCGAGCAGTCCGCCGAGGATCGCATCCTCGAGCGGGCGCTTAGTCAAGAGGCCTAGGACAAGTCCGGCACCTGCCCCATAGCCAGCGTATACGCCTCGGTTATCGACGCCGCTGCCCTTGGCAACGAGGCGACCGTTCCGGTGCTCGATGTCCTTTGAGTTGAGGTCCATAAGCGTGCCGTCGATTGCGACCTCTCGACCGCCGGGCATGACCATGCGATCGAACTTCAGTTCCAACATTCCCGGCTTGTTATTGCCGTAACGGTGAACGGAAGCCACGTACCCAAGAACCCGGGTGCCTCTAGGAATACTCAGGGCCTGCTCGTCTCCGGCGCGCACGCGAGCTTCGACGCGGTCACCCTTCCGAGCGTCGGACGAGCTTATGCGCTCCTCCAAGACCACCGGTATTACCGAGGCGCGCTCAAGGACGATTTCGTCTTGAGCCGTGACACGTCGCGTCTCATCGCGCTGACGAGCCGTGTACGTGTCGCCGCGACGACGGCTGAGATCGTTGCCAACCATGCCATAGCCGCTGTTGATCATGACTGTCCGATCATAAGCGCGCCAATCGACGGTGGAGCCGAGTGCTTCGCTGATGAAGCGGAGGGGCACCATGGTGCTGCCGTTCATGACCCTGGCGGGGACGTCGAGCATCGTCCGACGTCCGTCCACATCGGCCTCGCGGCTGCCGATCCGGAGATCCACGTGCTGTCCGCTGCGCTCCGCATGGACCATTCTCGTTGCAGGGTCCCAATCGACGGTAGCGCCCATGTCCTCGAACACGCCTCGTAATGGCACGAGCACACGGCCGCCGCGTTCGATCGGCATCTGATCTCGGAATCGGACATCCTGTCCATCAATACGAACTCGAATGGATTGCGCGAACCCCGGTGCGGCGACGCTCGCCGCCAGCAGCGGGAGTAAAAACCTGCCATTCATTGCTTGCTCCTCTCGAAAGGTCGCCGGACGGATCAACTTCCGCCAAGGCTTGGCTCTTAGACTGCTCGACCTTCACTAAGGGTCCTCAGGAGTGAGGGCATCGATGCCTGAAAGGTAGAATGACGCTCGGTCCGGGGGTATAGCTCAGTGGGAGAGCACCTGCTTTGCAAGCAGGGGGTCGTGGGTTCGAATCCCACTACCTCCACCATCACACTAGCGAAAGCTCAGGCGCAACGGTAGGGGTGAGCCCCTGTCGGCTCAACTTCTTTCCAAGCCACTTTCCTAGCGCCCGCACCGCTTCGTCCGCGGATCGGAAGACCGCCAAGCCTTCAGCTCGGAGAGCGTTCACGAGCGGGTCGTAGAGATCGCCGGCATCCACGACGAAAGCAATTGGTTTGGCGAACTCTTGCTGCCATTGTCGAGCGAGCGACGGAAATGATTTGGCGCTATCTAACTGTCCTTCGAGAGTCTTCAGGCTCGGTGCCAAGGGTACGCACGAGACAAGCACCACATCGATCTCGTCGCACTCGAGCGCGACGCGGACCACCTCATCATACGCCGCTTCCCCGGCGGCTGGGGTGAGGTCGAGCGGATTGCGGGGCGAGACCAATTTTGCCAAACCCTGTCGCTCCAGACATCCGCGAAGGCGGCTCTCAAAGGCTTCACTGGGCACTGCGAACGACGCTGCGGCGGTCGCGGCGTCAGCCATTCCCACAGCCTCCATACCTGCATTGGTGACGGCGAAAAGGCGGCTGCCCTGCGGTGTGCGGCCGCACAGCGCCGTCGCAGTCTCAACCAAGGTGCAGAAGTCGCGGAAGTCCTCAGCGACAATGGCACCGGCTTGCTCCAGAGCGGCCTGGCACACGTCGTAATCGCCGGCGACCGCGCTCGTGTGCCCGGCAGCAGCGCTCCGACCTACGTCGGTCCGACCCGCTTTGTAGATGACCAGGGTCTTCCCAAGTTCGCGCCAGCGTTCGATTGCGCGCACCGTTTCTAGGCCATCGAGGTTGGCGAAGCCCTCCAGATAGACGCCCGCTACCTGAAGGTCCTCACGCGGAGCAAGGACGTGCAGGAGATCGCTAACGGTCACGTCGGCCTGATTCCCGATCGTTATCGAGAACCTCGGCTGCAGATAGCCAAGGCTGCTGAGCCGGGAGACCACGAAGGCACCGCTCTGCGAAACCAGCGCCAGCGGCTTCCCCGCTTTCCCTTCGAGATGGAGCTTGTCTTCTGGAATGAAGAACGTGTCGAACTTGCCGGGGAGCGAGCGCACACCCATACAGTTGGGACCAAGGAAGACAGTGCCGCCATTCTCTTGGTTGCGTCCGGCGCGGATCGCCGCAGCGATCTCCGCACCGAGGTCTTCCGTGCCTTCGGCTTCACCGGCACCGCCGGAGATGATGATCCCCGCTTGGACACCGTTTTCGTTCGCCTGCCTTACGATTTCGGGAACAGCCGGCGCGGGAGCCGCGATGATCAGCAGATCGGTGCCGCGGAGCGCTTCCATGTTTGGGACACAAGGCACCCCATGAAGCTCGGTCGCGCCCTCCTTCAGGATTTGGAGTCGGCTGGGATCGAAGCCTGCACGCAAGGTGTTCTCGACGATTAACCGACCGAAGCTGTCGGGCTTGGAGGAAATGCCGACGAATGCGATCGACTTCGGCTCCAAGAGAGCTGCAACTTTGCCCAGGGGTCTCGGCGAAGCGGCTCGCGATGCCGCGCCTAAACGGCCTCGGCCATCCAGCGGCACCGGCTTCATTTCGCGGAAAGCGAAGGGGTTTATTTCAAGCTCCGCAATGTCTGGCCCCTCCTCGCCCCGATCGATGCAGAAGCGCTTTGCTATGGCGAGAAAGACCTCGAAGCAACGCAGCAACTCGCTATCCTCGACGACTCGCTTGTGACCTCGGACCCGCCCGGCGAGCACCTCGTAGGCAGCAGTCTTGCGGAACAGGTGGAGGAAATCATCTGCAGTAGTGTCGGAGACGAGCGCTTTGGCGACTGCTACGCCAGGTTTCAGCTTCGACGCCAGGTACTCGGTTGCTTGCCCTCCCAGACCAGCGGCGATCACCGGCCCGAACTCACGTGTCGAACGAATACCGACGAACAGTTCGCCTCCAAGGCCTTGACTCTCGTGCTCGACGTACTCGACAACGAGCGTCCCGGTCACGTGCAGGGCGTCGGACTGCTTGGCACATAGGCGGCGGATCGCGGCTCCTGCCGAACCGACATCCTTCGGAGCGAACAGGACCGCTTGGGCATCCGACTTGTGCGTGAGGTCCGGCGAAACCAGCTTCACTACAACCTGGGCACCGGGATATTGCGCCAGTTCGCCCTCGTCGATGGTTGAGCCGCGCGGGATGAAGGTGTGGCGTGGAGGCGAGATAGCGCCGACCATCTCAATCATCTTGTAAATCTCGTGCTCGTACAGCTGTCGCCGCTCCTCTTCGTAGGCGTGCAGCAGGACGTTCTCGAAGGCGTTTGCTTCGGCTTGGCTGAGGTTCCAGCCTTCGATGGCTTCGAGAATGCCGGTGGGCGGATTCAGATCGGGTTGTTCCAGTTGTTCAACGCTTAGCGCTTCCAGCCACCCGCGGGCGTTTGCACCGCCGAGGCCCTGGTCGAGGCACTTCAGATAGAGCATTCCGGCATGGCGGCCAAGCTTAAAGGCCTTTAAGTTCGCTTCGATAATCCGCTCGGGTTTGCGTGCAAAGTGCCTGGCGATTGACTTCTCGAGTTCATCCGCCGAGAACGGCAGGAAGGGCGAGGCGGCTCCGAGCGCGACCATATTAGCGGCCAGCGGAGTTCCGGCAGACCTGGAAAGGCGGTCAAAGTCGAAGGATATATGTCGCTTTTGATGCCCAATATGCATCAAAACTTCTTCGATCGGCGGATAGTTGGCGATGTTGGTCGTGGCACGGCTGTTCGCGACGATGGCGCCATCGGTCTTGAGAGTCGACGCGTATCGCAGCGCCTCGAGGGGTTCGACGGAAAGGATCAGGTCGGCTTCCCCGCGTGGGATAAGGTCGCTGAATATCTCTTTATCGGACAGTCGGAGGTGGGAGTAAACGGCCCCACCTCGCTGAGACATGCCGTGCACTTCAGCCTGCTTCAGGTTCAAGCAACGGGCCTCGGCAGCTACGGTGAGCACGCGCGCGATGGTCAGGATCCCCTGTCCACCGACTCCGGAGAGAACCATGTCATATCGCATTGTCAGTTGCCGGCCTCCACCGGGATGCTCGAGACAAGCTTCGAAGGCTTGATCTGAATGCACGCGCGCTTCGCCACGATGACGCTGAGCCCTTCATGGGCAATCGCCTGCTTCAGCATGTCCCTATTTGCCGCTCGATTTCGGGGTAGGGGATCAAATGTGTGTAGGTCTTGAACTCCAAGACCTTTCAATATCTCTATGAGTTGGTCCCCGGTTGCCATGGAGTCCTGGGTGCCGGTCATGGCGGTGGTGGCGTTGTCCATGATCAGCACCGTAATGTTCGCGTTGGTCAGGACCGCTCCCAAGAGAGGCGTCATTCCGGAATGCGCGAAGGTGGAGTCTCCAATGGTGCAGAGCACGGGGTGGTGCCCAGCGCGGGAAGCTCCGTGCGCCAGACCAATTGAAGCACCCATATCTACCGCCGAGTGGATCGACTGGAACGGCGGCATGACCGCCATGGCATAGCAGCCTATGTCCCCGAAGATCAAAGGGTGGTCATATTCCGCAGTGGCGTCGAGAATCGCATTGAACGTGTCCGCGTGCGGGCAGCCCTTACAAAACTGCGGCGGACGTCCGGGAACGAGCGAGTCAACGGGGAGCCCCGGCTGAGGCTTGAGACCGAGCGCTGCAGCAACGACATCCGGCAAGAGTTCCCCGTCAAGCGGTAGAGAGCCTTCGAGCTTGCCTCGGATGGTCTTTCCAGGGATGCCCGCAAAGCCCGTTAGGTGCTGCTCTATGAGTGGATAGCCTTCCTCGATGACCACGATCTCGTCGCAGTGCTCCACGAGTTCTCTCAAGGGCTCAACAGGCAGCGGGTACACGCCGACGCGCAGGAGCGAATCGACGGGCTCCGGGCCCAGAGCCTCGCGAACGTAGTTGTAAGCCGTCGAAGTGCAGACGATTCCCCGTTTGCCTTTCAGCGTCAGCCTGTTATAGGGAGAGGCGTCGGTGTAGCCCTGCAGGATCTGTTGCGCCGCGAGAAGTCTCTTGTAGCGGCGTCTGGCGTTCGCCGGGATGAGAGTCCAATCGTTCGGATCGGGAAGCGGGAGCCTGGTACCGCGGCGCGCAATTTCGAGCTCATCCTCGCAGTATTTGATACGTCCACGGCTGTGCGCCAGCCGGGTGACGATCCTGAGCATGACAGGAAGCCCCCATTCCTCGGATCGGCGGAAGGCCTCACGGGTCATGTCGTAGCACTCTTGCTGGGTGCTGGGTTCAAAGCACGGGATCTTGGCGAATTCGGCAAAGAACCGCGAGTCCTGCTCCCCTTGGGACGAATGCATGCCGGGATCATCGGCCACCACCAGCACGACGCCACCGTTCACACCCGTGAGGCTGGAGCTCATAAAGGGATCGGCTGCGACGTTCAGGCCCACGTGCTTCATGGAAACGAGCGCGCGCTTGCCAGCATAGGACATGCCCAATGCTTCCTCGTAGGCGACCTTCTCATTCGCCGACCAGTGCGCCCAGACTTCGGGAGCGAAGCTCTCGATCGCTTCGAATATTTCGGTAGCCGGAGTGCCGGCGTAGGAGTAAGCGCCGCCGATGCCAGCATGCACAGCGGCGAGGGCGACGGCCTCGTCACCCAAGAGAAGTCGTGTCGACTTCGACATGTCTCAATTAAGGGCGGTGGAAGGCCGGCCCACTGTAAGGCTTTTGCTGGACGCTGGACTCCCTACAGCGTGTTGGCCCGCCACATTGCACGGATCGCCAGCAATCCTGAGTTCTTTCGCTTTAGGTTCTTGTCACCGGTGCGTACGCAGAGACTCAGGTTAAGGAAATCTTGACGAGGGCGGCGAAGCCCGCCGAGTCCTCGCCTCAAGCGACGCGCGCAGACGGTTAAGTAGCGGCGAGCCGATTCCGTACTGGCGTTCCATGGCGCCACACTCGTCAAGAATTTGGCCAAGCCGGGCAGTGTCCCCAATCCGGGACTGCGCTCTCGCTTCCAACACATTGACCGTGTAGTGCTGAACCGTGCCCTTTGCGTTTTCACGGAGCTTGTCTGCGATCCTAACCGCTCGCAACGGATTGCCCTCTTCGAGGTCCAAGTACGCCTGATAAACGTTAAAGTTCATCTGCAGGTCCTCGCGCCCTGCCCGATAGCCGCGACGGACTTGTTCTTGAAGTTGCAAGCGGGCACCAGCAAAATCGCAGATTGCAATTCCAAGCCGCACAGCCATCATTCCAAAGGACATTTGAGTTTCGAAGTCTTCGAGGCGGTTAGCCAGGTCTACTGACCTCTGGAACTCGGTGTCATGCGCTCTCAGCTTCCCAGTTGTATGGATTTGCGCCAAGATCAGGGCGCATCGCAGCAAGCTGGAGCATGGCCCTTCATTTCTCCGCGAGATACTCTGAATAGTTGGGCCGAGTTCCAGCAAAGACTTGTAGTCGGCCATCAGCATTAAGCCGTACCCCGCCTGCCAAATTTGCTCTTGAGCACCCTGGTGATCTTCAATATCCCTGCGCAATAGGCGATCCACGGCCTCAAAAACTAACACGTGCGGCACGGAATCGGGTTGGAGAAATTCGGAGAAGATATCGATGCGTTTTGGGTCGTGGTCGGGAGCGTAGAGACATGAACTCAAGGTTGCAGTCTCTTGTTGCGAGCACCCGACCGCACCTGCAATCCGTTCGAGCGTTTCCGCAGAAGGAATGCGCTCGCCGGTTTCGTGGCGGTGCAGTGAAGAGGCTCCGATGCCGGTCAGAGTCTCGACGTCGCCGAGTGTGAGCCCGTTCCTTCTGCGCCGCGACCGAAGGAGCCTGAGCAAGGGGCGTGTCTCGGACCGTTCAATGCTCCAGCACCTAGCGGGTGCGGGAGTACCGTCCGTGATCAGCCGCCGTGAGGGCGCAGTTGCGCCAACACCCCATTGGTCGAGGACTCCAACTAGGCTCACCGGTGAAGGGAGATGCTCACCGCGCTCCCACCTCTTCAGAGTAGAGGCGGAAACGCCGATCGCCGCGCTGGCACAGCGGACCGAAAGGCCCCGCGACTGCCGTGCACTCCTAAGCGCCAAAGCATGGCAGGAACTGTTCACCGCTCCTGAAAGTATATGACAGCAATCAGGTTTCGACCGAAAAATCGTGAGCCCAGCGTTGGTCCACATTCGGGAAAATTCATCGACAGATCAGGACCACTTGCGGAAAGATCGGGTCGGGTGCAGTGTCGGCGTCACATGTCGAGAACCGAAGCTCCAATTGCATTTAGGGCGCGAACAAAGCCCCTTACGGAGCAACCCATGACCTTCCAGAAAAAGATTTCATCCCTGCTGCTCATCGGAGCCGCCTCCATGAGCCAGGCGCAGTTATTCGGCGTGAGCTCCACCGGCAGCACGAACGACTTCTGCCAGATCAACACGTCCACGGGAGCGGCGACATCGCTTTTCAGCTTCGGCATTCCCGGGCTGACAAACGTGCTCGCTTTGACCTACATCCCGACCACGGATAAGTTCATTACAACCGGGCAGATCGACGCATTTCACAGTGTTCTGATCGAAATTGACGCGAACGCTCAGACGGCCACAGTCGTTTCTCATGGAATTCCAAGCAACTACTTTGAGGGGATTGAATATTCAGCCGCAGAGGGCGGGCTCGCCGTGAGCTATGGGCCAGGCGGCTTCTACTCGGGCAATCTCGCTTTGCTCAACGACACGACGTACTCGCTCATCGCCAACAACGCATCGACGACCCTCCCCGACGGCGACACGCTGTTCGTAGACGCGACCGGCAGCCTGAATGTAATGGACACCAACAACCCTGGTCTAAACGGGTTTATGCGCAACCGATTCACCAACCCGTTTGGCGCGTCGACCATTGCAGGCGTTGGGGCGAATATGTACAACGCGGTAGATGCTGACTTTGCATATAAGACGGATGAAGGCAGGCTGTTTGTCACCGAGCAGACGACGCTGGGGTTCGTTAATGACCCGACAAGCACGGTCATCACAACCGTCGGCGGCTACGGCGCCAATTCAAATGGCACTGCATTCCGAATGTTGGGCTTGGCGGCAAAACCGGTTCCGGAGCCGGCCACACTGGCTGGCATCGGGCTAGGCATTCTAGGCAGTCTGCGCCGACGAAAGCGCGGCGCATAAGCGGACGGCAAGACCAGATCGCTTTGAAACTTCGCGCCGGATTTTCCCGGCGCGAAGTTTGCTGCTACTCAGAGTAATCGGAATCCGACACGTGTTCGAGCCACTCGACCGCTTTGCCGTCGAGCTGCTCTTGAATGGCGATGTGGGCCATCGCCACCGTGGAGGATGCTCCATGCCAGTGCTTCTCACCGGGCTCAAACCAGACCACGTCTCCGGGGCAGATCTCCTGCTTAGGTTCTCCTTCTCGCTGAACCCATCCGAGGCCTTCGGTAACGATGAGCGTTTGGCCGAGCGGGTGGGTATGCCAGGCGGTTCTCGCGCCTGCCTCGAACGTTACGCGGGCGCAGGCGACGCGGGCAGGTTCCGGAGCCGAGTGGAGTGGGTCTACGCGGACCGTTCCGCTGAACCAGGCTTCGGGTCCTTTGCCGGACGGTCTTGTTCCGTTTCGGGAGATGTTCATGTTTAGAAGGTCTGGGCAGTCGGGCGGTAGAGAATCTCGTTAATGTCGACGTTTTCGGGTTGTTCCAGTGCGAACGCGACGGCGCGGGCGAAGGAGTCGGCGGGAATCGCCATTTGGTCGTACCACTGCTGCATGCTCTCGACGAGGTCCTTCTCGGTGCCGCTCTGAACGAGTTCGGTGTCAACAGCCCCGGGGGAGATGATCGTCGTGCGAACGTTGTAAGGCTTCACCTCTTGGCGGAGACCCTCGCTGATGACTCTGACCGCGTGCTTGGTTGCGGAATACACGACGCCATGCTCTCCGATCTTGTGCCCGGCGACGCTGGAGACGTTTACAAAGTGGCCGCTCTTCTGCTCGATAAAGTGCGGCAGGGCAGCGGCGATGCCGTAGAGCACACCTTTAATGTTGACGTCGATCATGCGGTCCCAATCATCGACCGTGAGCCGCTCCAGAGGAGCGCGTGGCATGATGCCGGCGTTGTTGATCAACACGTCGATGCGGCCGAAATGCTCTTTGGCCGCTTGCACCAATCTCTCGACCTGAGTTAGGTCGGTCACGTCGGTTTGGACCGCCATTGCATTGCCGAGTTCGTTGGCCAATTCTTGAATGCGGTCTTCTCGACGAGCGCCCAGGGCGAGCTTAGCGCCACGGCTTGAGAGATGTCTGGCGGCGGCCTTGCCGAGTCCGCTGCTTGCTCCGGTGATGACGATGACCTTGCTTTCGATGTTATTGCCCATGCGTTCTCAGAAGTACGACTTCGGAAAGGGCCTTGTCGGCGTGGGCAAAAATGCGCTGTGGCCTATGGTCCAGCACGGAATGCGAAAACGGAGATGCCCACGAGCCCGAGAGTGTAAAGCATCTCCTGAATTCCGACGATCTGCGGCTTCACTGGTCTTCGCCATGCGGAGACGCCCCAAACCGCTCTTGCGATAAGGACCAAAAAAGTCGGTATCAGCAACGCGGGAACGAGATACAGGGCTGTCGCTACTATGGTGACAAGGGCAACAAGGCCGGCTGCTACGTACGCGGAGTTCACGGATGCTTCTAGGTTCCGGCTTACGTCCAGCCGCGTGGAAACATAAACAATCGCCAATGCTGAATGGAGCGCGAGAACAGCCGCGAGGTACCAGGACGTCTCCGGAGCCAAACCTCCCGCCTCCGCGGTCAGGGGCGCGAAGGTGGCTGCCGCAAAGGCTCCCGCCAGTTCGGGCAACGTGTTCCGACCCTTGCCGAACGCATCGAAACCGAACTGGATGCCTGCGAGCACTGCCAGCGCAGCCAGTGGGAGGAGAAGCGATTGCACGGAAAGCCGGACCCCGAACCCGAGCGCCACGAGCGCAAGCGCAAGGAACAGTCCTCCGAAGCCAAGGGCATACCGCGTTCGAGGAAAACTCTTCTTCTGGAGGAAGTCCTTCGCCGCTGTCTTTAGCGGTTGCCGCGAGAAGAACATCAAGATCGCTCCGACAGCAATGCATGCGCCTTGCACCGACGGTCGGAGGAGCAAGGCCAAAACAATAGGAGCCCCGATGATCCCCCAGCCGCCGTGCTCGGCGGGCATGATGATCGGCTTCAGTCTTGGCACCGTTCGAGTCGCCACGAGGTGAAGCGTACCGATGACGATCAGCGCCTAAGGGGGTGAGATCGAAGGACGTGAATTCCTGTCAGTGGCTAACCTCCGACCTTGCCTGAGGGCGTGACCTATGTTTGGGAGAGGTTGCGGTAGAATATTTTCCCGCGTGGGGATATAGCTCAGCTGGGAGAGCGCTGCAATCGCACTGCAGAGGTCAGGGGTTCGAATCCCCTTATCTCCACCACTTTCTCACCCACACCCGAGGCTCTTGCCCGACTTGCAATTAGGGCAGATGGGAAGGTGGATCGAGTACACCGTTTGACAGCAAGGGCAGTAGATGCTGTCGACGTCCCCAACGGGCTCCTCTTCTTCGGGCGCGACACCGTGCTCGTGGATCTCGCGCAAGAGCGTGAGACTATACGGATCGGAGCGGCGCTTCAACTCCTTTGCCACTAGCCCGAGGGCGATTATGAAAAGCAAGCCGCCGGTGCAGGCGAGCATCAATGCGGCTACCGGCAATGCAGGCGCGATGCCCCACGCCAGCAGAATAATGCCGCAGGCCGAGGCAGCAAAAGCGAAAGAAGCGCGCATCCTCTTCTAGCATACGAAAAGCCCCCGCCGAATTGGCGAGGGCATTTTCTGGATTTCGCTTACTTGTTGTTGAGGGATCTAGGCTGTGCGAAGCTCCATGGCGAACATCTCATTGGGCGCGAGGCGCTCACGGAGGGAAATCCGCGCTCGATTGAGGCGACTCTTAACCGTGCCGATCGGCAGGTTCAGAGTCTGAGCGATGTCCTCATAGGACAGCATGTCGCCGTGGTACATCATGATCATCGCCTTCTGGTACTCGGGCAGGTCTTCGACGGCCTGCTCGATCGCGGTGAGGCGCTCGCGGCGCTCGGTCTCGTGATAAGGCGACGGTGAGTTGTCTTCGATCTGGAGAGCGAGCTCGCCATCCTGAGTGAGAAGGGCCGCGTCAAGGCTCGTCGCGGGGCGGCTGCGCTGCTTCTTGCGCATGTCGAGGAAGCAGTTCGTTTCGATGCGGTACAGCCATGTCGTGAACGCGCTCTCGCCTTTGAAGCTGCCGAGGGCTTTGTAGATTCGGACAAACGCTTCGGCGACGATGTCGCTGGCTTCTTCCTGGCTGCGAGTCAGCCGGAATGCGTATTGATAAGCTCGCTCGCTATGCTTGCTCAACAACTGATCGAATGCCGCTCGGTCACCGGTCTGTGCGCGCTCGATCAAGATGGAATCCTCGAGATTTACCTTTTGCATGTTTTCTCCTCAGTTGCAAACTTCGATCTGTCGGGAGCGATGTCGATACCGGTTCGGGTCTCCCAACCTCTCCGGTTTTGGCCGGACCGCACGCTCTCCCGGATGCGGTCCTGCTAGTTCTCTCGGGTCCAGGTCGGAGCCCTTCGGCTTTCCCTTTCACTTCGATATGTCATATATTGCGCTATCCAGCGCAATATTGCCAACACTTTCTAAGAGTTTTTTCGAAAAAAGTTCCTTTTGAACCTGAGCGCGCTTGCAAATCTCTGCGATCGGGTGACCTTGCCGCCAGGTAGTTGCGTCAGGAGCCACATGTTCATGCCTTTGGCGCATCCGTCTTTCCGCGGAGACCCCAATCCATTAGGGGGTTGGTACCGATTTGAAATGGTGGTTTCCCGGGGCGTGCGATACGAGAGATTAATGCCCCATGATGTGTGGCTCCAAGTTGCAGGGCGCCGTTGGCGGCTTTACTGCGGGGACTCGCGCGCAGGTGAGGGCAATATGCGATGGGGATGCCATACGTTCTCGCTCGATTACTCCGAAAGAAGCGAATACAACGGGTTTTTTTGCCCCGCCACCGGTTTACAGGCATATGGGAGCGTAATGGCAAGAGGGTGGTCGTTTGCTATCAGATGGGCGAGAAGGTTCCCGTTCGCTTTGATTCCACTGTGGGGAGCGAGCGCTTTCTCGCGACTTCTTTGGCTTGGATGCGAAGCGCCCGAGCCTCTCAGAGGTCTAAAGATATGATGCTCGCAACGCTCGCACTCTCCTGGCTTATGGGATCCGCACCGAACAACAGTACGCTCGCCGACCGCATCAACGCATTCGGCGAGAAGCTGTGGCAGGAGCAAAGGCTCGCTGGCGGCAATCAGGCGCTGGCTCCGGTGAGCGTCAGCCTCTGTCTCTCCATGCTCATCAGTGGAGCGAACCAGCCCACCCGTACGGAACTGGCCCAAACGTTGGGCCTGAGCGACATGACCGATGCGCAAGTGGGCGCGGCGGCTAAGTCGTTGACCGATTCGCTTCGTGCTGCAGGTTCAGATGTGTTCACCATGGCGAATGCCGCCTGGTTCAAGGGGTCTTATACAATTCGAGCCGAGTACCTTCAGAGCGTCCGCAATTCGTTCGATGCCGAGGTCCGCACGTTTGAGGATCCCGGCCGGCGAACCGTCGATCAGATCAACGATTGGGTGTCGGAGCACACGAGCAAGCGCATCTCGAAGATCTTCGAACATCTGGATCGGGAGACCTCCGCGGTCCTGGTCAATGCCTTGACTTTCGATGGCAAGTGGGAGAAGGAGTTCGATCCGATTCAGACCGCTTCCCTGCCCTTCCACGCTGCGGGCGGCGACGTGAATGTGCCGACGATGCGGCAGCGTGGGCACTATTCGGTTGCGAACGGGGAAGGCTACAGAGCGGCGACTCTGCCCTATGCTAGCGGGCGGTTCGTCATGCAAGTTCTGCTGCCCAACCCAGGCCAGACGCCTTCGACTTCTTTAAGCCAGTGGCTAACCGAACGGAACGCCCCTTCAAGGCAGATCGGGGCCATGGCATCCTCAATCGAGCTGCCCAAGTTCAAGATTGAGTGCTCCTATGATCTGAAGCCCGCTTTGGGTCTGATGGGATTGGCGCCGCTCTATCGTGAGGCAAAGTTTGGACGGATTGCGACGCCTATGGATCGGGAAACCAGAATCGATCAGATTCAGCATAAGACCTACATCGAGGTCGACGAGAAGGGTACGAAGGCAGCTGCCGCGACGGGAGTCGCGGTGGTCACAAGGGCTGCGCCAGTCGCCGAGCCGTTCCGAGTAGACCGGCCCTTCGCGTTTGCGATCATCGATACGCAGACGGGGCTGGTGCTGATGCTGGGCACGGTCGCAAAGCCTTAGTCCGAGAGCCTGAGCGTTTTCGCTTGATAGGTACGGGTCACTTCGAAGCCGTGGCGGCCGTAGAAGTCCTTCAGCACGGTCCAATCAATAATGCAACGCTTCACGCCTCGGCCCTTCAGTTCAAGCAGCGCTGCACTCAGGAGCCCATCTCCGATTCCTTTGCCGCGGTGAGCCGCGGCGACGCCAATGGGTCCGAGTGATCCCCAGTTTTCGCCCAGCGAATTTCGCCAAACGCCGCCACCGATGGGCTGCCTGTTCGTCCAGTCTTGGATGAGCGCGAACCCGATCAGTTGCCCATTATTTTCGACAACGTAAACGCATCCGGGTCCCTCCACTTGAACCTTTTCGAGGACGTCGTAACGCCATCGCCCGGAGAACTCGGAGCTGATCAAAGCGTCGAGCACCTGAGACTCATTTGGCTCAAGGGATCGGAAGGTGATGCCTTCCGGAGCTTCCTTCGGCGACGCGTAACTTTGCAAATCCCGCTCCACGTCATAGCATTCGGCGCCGTCCTCAAATCCTTCAACCATGAGGAACGAGCAGAGCCCCTGCGCGCCATTCGGGCAACCCGGAAAGAAATGGCGGGAGTCGGCCCCATAGGTGAGCGTCTGAATCCCTCTGTGGCGGAGTAGCGACTTTACGTCCGCCAAGAAATCGATTCCAGCATCGACCTCGGTGAACGCGAGCGCGCTCACGTGGGCCGTGTCGGTCGGGGCCTTGCCGTAGAGCTTGTCGGCAGACTGCTTTACTGCGACAAAGCCCAGAATGCGATCGTCCATAACGGCGATCTGCGAGGCGCCCCAGTCGAAGACGGGGCTGCCGACGGTGTTCTGCCTGAGAATTTCCGCATCGATCCGGAATTCCGAAGGATAGAAGTCGTTCCAAAGCTTCGCGAGAGCTTCAAAGTCGGCGGTTTGGAATCCAATTCTCATATCTTCCACGCGCAGCCCTACGTCAATTGCTAAACGCGGTGAGCAGGGCTTAGACTCTAGCTGCCGGAGCTGCCCATTCGGCGCTCAAGCTCTTCCAACTGCTTCTCGGCTTCACTTTGCAGCGCCGCATCCTTTGCCGGATCGGCAGCCGCTTGGCCACCTTCCGAAACTGTGACGTTCGCAGTCTCGTCCGTGGTTGCCGGCTTGGGAGCTAGCCCGAGGCGCTCTTCTAACTTGGAGAGTTCCTCTTCGGCTTCCATGTCGCGAGCCTTGTCGTCCATCTCCATGACCTTGCCCTGAAGAGAGCCGGTGTACATTTCCTGCCGAGCGGACGCTTCGCTTTGCATGTCGCGGATCTTCTCTTGCGCCGCACCGAAACCTTCAAACTGGTTTTCGAAAGTGAGACCTTCAAGGGCCTTGGTGATGGAGTTCTGAATCTGCGCCTGCTTCCACTGCGCCTTTAGGGCAAGGGCTTCGGCGGTCTTCTTGCGAACCTCTTCCTCTTGGCGCTTGATCGCGACCTTGACCTGCTCGACGGTGGCGGCAGCTTGATCGTAGCTCGACTGCAGCGTTGTCATCGTGGCATCGTTGTTCATCTTCTCGCGCATGAACTGCGTTGCCAAATCGCGGTTGCCCTGCTTAAGGGCCATGGTTGCCTGGTTCTCCAACTGCGTCGACTTCTTCCTGGTGTCGTCGAGCATGTTCTGGAGGCGATTCTTTTGCGTTATCGCCTGCACCGCCTTTTCGCGATTGGCTACAAGAGCCGCGGACATATCGCGACGCGCCTGATCGAGCATCACTTCAGGGTCCTCGACCTTGTCCATGGCTCGGTTGAAGAGGGCCTTAATCCAGTTGAAGAAGCGTCGCATGGTGTTCCGGTGTTGCAGTGTTAAGGTGCTACGGTGTCGGGGTCAGAACCCGTGACAAACCGATGCGCCTTTGCCGCCCGAATTATAACACGGCAGGTTCAAGTTCGCGGTTGCAGAGTGAGGCTTTCGGGCGCGCCGGCATAAAGGCGATAGAAGTGACCAAGGTGACGGAGGTGATGGAGGTGATAGAAGTTGTGCAGCCATGGGCCGAGTTTGGTTTTCATCGGGCGTGCCACTCACGTGCTTACAAAGCAGCTTTGCGAAGCTATTGGCCATCACCTCATCACCCCATCACCTCCATCACCCCATCACCCATCGCGCCCCTCGAACCGGCGCTCTGCACCACTTCAAAGCGCGAGCAAGCTCGCGCACTCCCAAAGAAATGTGCAATAATCGCCCCACAGCTCTGAAGAAAGCAGGTGGCAAACCAGCCGTAATCGGTCGAACGACCGGCCCGCCGAGGAGAGGACAACTGAGTTTTGTGACCTCCGCCTGCAAAGGCGAGTCGAGAACACGGGTCTTCGCCACGGTTTACGGCGAAGACCCGCTTTGCTTTTTCTAGGGCAAGGACAAGCGCATCTATGCCAACAGCCGAAAAAGCACAAACAATCGAGCAGGCGCGCGAGTGGTACTCGAAGTCGGTCGGGGTGATCTTTACGGATTACCGCGGCTTGACGGTTAAGGATATGCAGGGTCTTCGCCGCGATCTTCGCAAGAAGGGCGGCGAAATCCACGTGGTGAAGAACACGCTCTTCCGCATTGCTGCGGGAGACGATGCGACGAACATGCCCGACGAGCTGCACAACGGCACGACGGCCATGGCGTTCGTTTTCGAGCGAGAGTCGGAGTGCGCGAAGGCGCTCCTCGACTGGTCGAAGGCGAACAAGAAGCTCGTCGTCAAGGGCGGGTTCTTTGCGGGTAAGGCGTTCTCTTCCAAGGAAGTGGAGCAGCTCTCCGAGTTGCCTCCGCGAGACGTTCTTCTGTCGCAGGTGATCGGTACGATCGCTGCGCCGCTGAGCCAGCTCGTGGGCACCATCGAGGCGATCTACGCCGACCCGATCCGCACCGTCTATGCCGTCGCCGACAAGGTCGCCGAAGAGTCTCCCATTCCGGAGCCCAAGGCTGAAGCTGCTCCCGCAGCTGAAGCTACCGCTGAGGAGGCTCCCGCCCCCGAAGCCGCCGCACCTGCCGAAGACGCTCAGCCCGAGGCCGCCACTCCGGCCACTGACGAACCTGCGGAGACCTCCGCCGATACGAATTCAACCGAAACAACGGAGGCGTGATTCGAAATTTGAGATTCGCGGTTCGGAAGGATGCAGTTCCAAACGAATAGCGAATAACGAGTAGCGAGTAACGGTCCGCGACAAGGAATTACGAGAAACCAAAATGGCAACCGATATCAACACAATCGTCGAGTCGATCAGCGGTCTTACCGCGATTGAGCTTTCCGAGCTGAAGAAGGCTCTGGAAGACAAGTTTGGCGTCACCGCCGCCGCCCCCATGGGTGCGTTCAATCCGGCTATGTTCGCCGGTGCGGGTGGTGGCGGAGCTGCTGCCCCGGCTGAGGAGGAGAAGACCGAGTTCGACGTCATTCTCACCGGAGCCGGCGATGCCAAGCTCAACGTCATCAAGGTGGTCCGCGAGATCACCGGCCTCGGCCTGAAGGAGGCCAAGGACCTGGTCGACGGCGCCCCGCAGCCCGTCAAGCAAGCCACGTCCAAGGACGACGCCGACAAGATCGCCGCGCAGCTCAAGGAAGCCGGCGCTGCCGTCGAGATCAAGTAAGACACGCTCGATCTCAAGCCCCTTCGCTCGCTGAGCGAAGGGGCGTTTTTGTGAACGAGGAACGATAAGTGGTGAGTGATGAATGGCGTTGAGGAGTTCTTTGAAACAACGAGCGACTCATCACTCATCACTCATCACTCATCACTCATCACTCATCACTCATCACTCATCACTCATCACTCATCACTCATCACTCATCACTCATCACTCATCACCTCATCACTCATCACTCCACCGCTTCCCCGCTCCCTTCCGCCTTCGCCGCAGCTCTCCGCATAAACAGGTACACGATCGAGGCTGCGATCAGGCCTGAGAAGAGGCCACCGAGCACATCGGACGGCCAGTGGACGCCGCGATAAACCCTGCTGAAGCCGACCAGCACAGCCCAAAGCACGACCAGCCAGCCCACCCACCGCTTCGGAGTGCCCCACGTCACGAAGAGCAGAATGAAAGCGATCGCAAAAGCCGTGGTCGTGTGGCCGCTGGGATAGCTCCGCGACGTCACGTCCTCTTGGGGATGCGCGAACCACAAATGCGAGGGTCTCTCGCGGTTGATCAGGTTCTTCACGATGCCGGTGAAGAACAGGCCCGAGATCAAGATAACGGCAAGCAACGGCGCGACCAGGTACGCCGGATTCGACCACCGCTTCCAGGCTGCCTTCAACGTGAGCCGTACCAAACCCGGGCCGTCGGGCTCGCGGTCGATCACCCACTTGCCCGCAAAGATCAGTGGGACCAGGAGCGCAACAATAACCTGAACCCAGCCCAAGCCCGAGGTGGAGATCACCCAGAAGAAGGGGTCCAGCCAGTCCCGATGCAATCCGACGTGGATTGCACGATACGTCTCAAGGTCCCAATGCCAGAGCGACTGCAAAGCTCAGCGAGTTTACGGTACTTCTCAGCGGGGCAGGATCGACAAGAACGCACAGCGGGTGGCATACATACCCGCGCGAACCATCGGCCAAGGGTTCGGGCGGAGGATGATCCATTGAGCAAGCTCTCCGGAGGCCTTGGCCGCCCATCGCGTCTGCCAGGCCTTGTCGCCCCTAAGAAAATCAAGCCGGCGAATGCCCCTCTCGATGGCGGACTTGAAGATGTCCGCCTGAAGCACGAACAAAGGCGAGAAGGACGACCACTCCGGATCGAAGCCGGAATAGTTGACCAGCAAGGTCGAGCCGGACTCGTAGGCGGACTGCGCCGCCACCACTCGCCCGTCCACGCGGAGCGTCGAAACGAAGCCCGATCGGTCCCGTCCAAGGGTCCGGTGCAAACGGCGCAGGAATTCGTGTTGGGTGCCGGTTGGGAGGTGATTTGCCCGCTTACCCTCGGCGGATTCGAACCGCTTCCAGTGCAACCGAACCAACTCGTCGATCGCCTTCTCCAGTTCCGGTCCCTGATACGCGGCCTCGATCTGCCACTCGTGCCCGCGACGGGTGAGCAGGCGCGGATAGTAGGAGAGGTTGTCCCGCATCGACTTCGAGAGCTGCTTCCGGTATTCGGCCCATGTGTCGGGCAAATCGGCGACCAGCGAGCCGGCTTTCACTTTGATAGGCAGGGACATCACGCGCAGCTTTTTCGCCGCGCGTTCAAACGCCTCGCCAAAGCGATCTCCTTGTCCGCGAAATATGATGACGTCCCACTCACGCAGGAAAAGCAAGGCTCGTGCGGTCGCAAGTAGCGCGTTCGACTCGGAGCCAGGCTGGACTAACCAGATGGGCTCCTCCGTCATGTCGACGCGCGCGAAACGTCCTTCAAATCCGATCTGCCGGAGGCGCCGCAGACCGACAGAGAACGGATCTGGACGCTCGATGAACAGCGGCAAGATCGAGACGACCCTTGTCCCTTCCCGCACAACGCAGAAAACCCGCTGAGCATCGGGCGCGAAGCAATCCAGCCAAGTGTCGAGATAACGCCAGTCCGTATAAGGCGATGGAAACAGGCACCGCTCCCGCAAATCGTCCCAACACTGGCGCAGGCGGCCTATGCCGAGCTCGTCCATTATGAGCTCGCATGTTACGCCGATCTCCACCTCAGAGGCGTCCAAGCGCCTCGCGGGCGCTGCCCCCGTCATGGCTCTACTTTACGCTTTTCACCTGCCGAGTTCAGTTAATCTCGCGTCTTTTGCGTGTGATCGCACAAAGACGAGTTTTCCTCCCGGCCGGAGCCGATGCATTGAGCGAAATCTCGCCTCCATGTCGCAAGTAGGAATTCCCAATCCGCTGGTTCCTCGATCCAGTTGTAATAAACACGTAGGAGTCGGTAAGCCACGAGCCCTCATGTACACTTAACTTATGGCCAAGCGTGAGACCGAGGAATGGCTGTGGCAGGTCGGCACCGATCTGCAGCGCTTGGGGCATGAACTCTCACGTGGGCGTCCAAGCCTCGCCACCGGCAAGTTTTGGGAGCCCCGTGTCGACGTTGTCGAGGATCAGCGAAAGCTGCTCATCCGGGTCGAGTTACCCGGCGTCAAGGGCGAACACGTCGGACTGATGTACGTGCCCGAACGCCATTCCGTGCTGATTCGGGGCGAACGCCATGAGGAAGAAGCGGGCGACGGCAGCCACGGCTCATACTTACAGATGGAAATCCCGTTCGGTCAATTTCAGCGCGAGATCAAACTTCCGGACACGCCGATCCAGACCGACCAGATACGAGCGCAGTTCCGGAATGGCTTTCTGCTCGTCATGATCCCCAAGCAGGACCGGGTCGTCGTACGAGGAACGATTACCGTTCGCAAAGGTTAGAAAGTTTGAATTTTGGGTTCTGGATTTCGATTGGCGGGCAATCGCAGTCAGCCCATTCCTATCCGGATCTCACAAATTCAAAATCCAAAAACCAAAATCCAAAACTAAATGGCTGAATTGAAATTGCCGGTAGAAGAAGCGCCGCCCGAGCTTGAAGCGGCGGAACCGCAGGTGCGAGAGGGCGCCGACGAAGAACAGCGCCCAGTCGTTC
>Ga0070660_100000463_pt1 | contig 26996 bp, 23 predicted proteins | sample KBSC33metaG_FD_64670 | JGI IMG/M metagenome (GOLD analysis project Ga0070660, IMG submission 64670) | Corn rhizosphere microbial communities from Kellogg Biological Station, Michigan, USA - KBS C3-3 metaG | ecosystem: Host-associated > Plants > Roots > Rhizosphere > Soil ... | reverse complement strand
CCAAGCTTAGCGACCTGTGGTCGAAGCTGGTCAATTACCGCGGCGCCTTGGCGCAGGTGATCGCCCTCTCGCTCCTGCTCGAAGTGGCGGCGCTGGCGCTGCCGTTCTTTATGCAGCTTACCGTGGATGAGGCAATCGGCCAGGACGATACCAATTTGCTGGGCCTGCTCGTCCTCGGATTCGGGGTCGTCTACGCACTCCATGCCCTAATCCAGGCGCTTCGGTCCTGGGTTGTCCTGACTCTCGGCCAATCCATCTCCTTCCAGCTCGCCGGAAACGTCTTCCGCCACCTGCTTCGTCTCCCGATGGGCTATTTCGAGAGCCGCCACGTCGGCGACCTGATGTCGCGCCTCGGCTCGGTCCAGCCGATCCAGGGGATCCTCGCCGAGGGGATCGTAAGCGCCCTCGTCGACGCGGTGCTCGCGATCCTGACGCTCACCGTCATGGCGCTGATCAGCGTCAAGCTGATGATCGTCGTCGCCGCCTCGACGCTCCTCTACATCGCCTTCCGCCTCGCCGTTTACCCGGCGATCCGCCGCCGCACCGAGGAGGAGATCATCGCCCGCGCCTATGAGGAAACCTACCTCATGGAGAGCATGCGGGCGATGCGCGCGATCAAGCTCCACGTCTTCGAGGCGATGCGCGAGAATGGCTGGCGCAACAAATATGCCGACGTCGTCTCGGCCAGCTACCGGACCAAGATCTACAAGATCGTCACCCGGCTGGTGGAAGGGATGCTCCTTTCGGGCCAGTTCCTCCTAACCGTCTGGCTCGCCGCGCTCTCGGTGATGGGCGATCAGATGACGATCGGCCTGATGCTCGCCTTCCTCGCCTACCGGTCGAGCTTCATGTCGAGCGCTACGGCCCTGGTCGACCATGCCGAGAATTGGCGGCTGCTCTCGGTCCATCTCGACCGCCTGTCCGACATCGTCGCCGAGCCGCGCGAAAACGTCGTCCCGCCGCCGCCGCGCACCGCCGTCCTTCCGCCGCCGGCGATCCGCGCGGACAACATCAACTTCGCCTACGGTCCGAACGACCCACCGGTGCTCAAGGACATGTCCTTCGAAATCCCGCCGGGCAGCTACGTCGCCATCGTCGGCACCTCCGGCGCGGGCAAGACCACCTTGATGCGGATCATGCTCGGCCTGCTCCAGCCGACGAGCGGCAAGTTCCTCGTCGACGGCCGGCCACTCACGCCGGCGACCACGGCGGAATGGCGCGCCCGGATCGCCGCGGTGCTCCAGGACGACCAGCTCCTCACCGGAACCCTGGCCGACAATATCAGCTTCTTCGACCCCCATCCGGACCAGGCGCGGATCGAGACGGCGGGCAGGCTCGCCCGGATCCACGACACGATCATGGACATGCCGATGGCGTACCAGAGCCTGATCGGCGACATGGGCGCGGCGCTCTCCTCGGGCCAGCGCCAGCGGGTGATGCTCGCCCGAGCCCTCTATCGCGACCCGGACGCGCTGTTCCTCGACGAGGGCACCGCCAATCTCGACGAGGAGAATGAGATGGCGATCGCCGACACCATCGCCCAGCTTCCGATCACCCGGATCGTCGTCTCCCACCGCCCGATCCTCGTCGAGCGCGCCGAGATCGTCTACCGGCTCGTCGACGGCGGCCTGGAGCGGGTGGAAGCCCCGGCCCCGGCGCCGAGGCCCGACCCGTCCTCCGCGTGGGACCGGCTTAGGACGATGTCGGAGGGGTTGAAGCGCTAACTCCCTCTCCCCTCGGGGGAGAGGGCTGGGGAGAGGGGGAGTCACGAAACGCCAAGGGGGATTTCAGACTCCCCCTCTCCCTTCGCCGCTTCGCGGCTCTTCCCTCTCCCCGGAGGGGAGAGGGAGATTAGACCAACGACCCCGTCGAAGTCCTCGTCTTCACCTCGATCTCGATCGAGGTCTGCATCCGCTGGACGAGGAGGGTCTTGCCCAGGCGGGGGTCGAGGAAGTCCTTGAGGAGCGGCGGGCGGGCGGCGCGGAAGTAGAAGGCGGGATCGTCGCAGACGTCCTCGTTGGCGGCGATCTTCAATTCATCCTTGCGGGTCACGGTCTGGACCACCGCCGGCGCATGGGTGATGCCGGCGGCGAGCAGGGTGTAGGCGCGGTGATAGCCGTTCTGGAGGAGCAGGCGCTCGTCGCTCCTCACCACCGACATGAAGTTCGAGCCGAAGCCGACCATCAGGGCGAGAATGTCGGAGACCGGGCCGGAGGTGCGAAGCCCCCTGACCCGCTCCGGCGCGACCAGCTGAGCGCGGTGGAGCCGGAAGTCGGTCGAATCGCAGGTGAAGATCCAGCGGTCGCCGCTTGCCCGGCGGGCCCGCACGGCGGGGTGGGGGCGGTCGGTCGGGAGGCAGAAGCGGAACAGTTCGTCCTGCGCCATGTCGGGCCGAAGCCGCTGGCGAAGCTCGCCGCTGAACTCGGCGCTGACGCTCGACTGCGAGACGACGAGGCGGGCGAGCTCGACCATCCTAATCTCGGTCGGCAGGGTATCGTAGGTGTCGCGGAAATAGGGATCGCGCGAAAGCTTGCGGGCGAGCGGGCGCATGGCCGGCGGAAGCGCCAGGCATTCGGCGCCGTCGGCGAGCCCCGCTTCCGACTGCTCGAGCTCGTAATAAAGGTCGTTGGCGCTTCGCCACTCGTCGGCGAGGGCGCGCTGGCTCAGCTCCGCCCCGCCGACCGCTTTCTCCCGGACGAAGTCGAGATAGTCGTGCAGGTGGGGCTGGCCGAGCAGGTAGACGAGCGGCTCCGGGGCCGCGCCCGCCGGAGTCCCGGAAGTCGGAGTCTCGCCGGCGGCGAGCTGCGATGCGCTCCTCTTCATTTCGTCTCCATGCAAAAAGGCCGGGCGGAGGATAGCCGCCCGGCCTTTGATAGAGCGTTAATCCTAAGCGGGCCGGCGGACCGGCCCCCTTGGGATCAGCAGCCGCGCGGCTTGGACTTGGCGGCCTTGCAGCCCGACTTCGCCTTCGACTTCGAGCCCTTGCACTTCGAGCTCGAGCGGCTCTTGCTGTGGCTGGACGAGCCGCACGAGCGCGGGGCGGGGGTGCAGCTGGAACGGCCGCAGCCGCCGGCGCCATAGACGGAAACCAGTTCCTGGGTGGTGAGATCGCGCATTTCATGCCTCCTGTTACATCGTTCGTGGTCGGCGGCACGAAGGGTCAGGTCCGCCGGAATTCGGACCGTTACGGTTCGGCGCGGCAAGCGCTAGATGGCATTTCCGGCTGTCCCGGAGAGGCACAGGAAGGGCCGGAAAGTGAAGCGCCGCGAGAGGGGGAGGCGGTGAGCCGGGCACCGGCGACGGCAGAGCCGCGTTGGAGGCGTCGATGAACGAACCCGAGCGATCCGACATTGCCAGCCCGCGCGCGGCCCTTCGCGCCGCGACGGAGGCGACCCATCTTCGCATGCACGCGCTGCCGCCCTTCGTCGCGCTCGAGGCCGGTCAGCTCGACTGGGCGGAGTACCGCCGGCTCCTGCAAAATCTGTACGGCTTCCACGCCGCGCTTTGCGAGCGGCTGGAGGGCACGGTCGCGCCCGAGCTCTGGACCGGGCCGAGGCGGCGGGAGCTGCTTCGCCGCGACCTCGAATCCCTCGCCGTGCCAAGCGTCCCGAGCGTCGTTGACTGGCCTTCGCCCGACGGCGCTCACGCGGGACTGGGATGCCTCTACGCCGCCCAGGGTTCCTCTCTCGGCGGACGCCTGCTCGGCCGGCAGCTGGATGACCTTTTCGGCGAACGTCAGGAAGGGCGGCTCTTCTTCCTGGGTGAGGAAGCGGACCGGGCGGCGTGGCGCCGCCTTTGCCGGGTCATCGACGAGGAGGGCCGAGCCCCGCGCGCTCTCGGCGGGATGATAGAAGGCGCCGAGGCGACGTTCCGCTTGTTCGAGGCCTGCGTCGCCCCGAGCCTCAAGGAGATGCCATCCGATCCGGCTTGGCGGTGAGCCGGCCGATCATCGCGGCGAGCTCCGACTGCCGGAATGGCTTGGGGAGAAGCGGCAGATCTTCCATGCTGCTTCCGGCCAGATTGGCATATCCCGTCGCGATCAGGATCGGAAGCGCCGGCGCCAGCAGCCGGACTTCCCGCGCCAGCTCCGCCCCGTTCGTCCCCGGCATCAGATAGTCGGTCAGCAGGAGATCGGGCTTCAGGCCGTCGCGCAGGAGCTGCAGCGCTTCCGCCGCCGATCCGGCCTGCTCGACCCGATGGCCGAGATCCTCGATCATGTGCGCGGTGGCGCCGCGCACGAGGTTCTCGTCGTCGACGACGAGGATCAGGGCCTGCCGGGCCGCTTCCGGCTCACCCTCGGCGGGCTCGGGCGCGGTCTCGACATGATCCTCGGTGGCCGGCAGCCAGATTTCCGCGCGCGTTCCGGCTCCGGGTTTGCTGGACAGGAACAGGGCGCCGCCCGACTGGCCGGCGAGCCCGTGAACCATGGAGAGGCCCAGCCCGGTTCCCTTGCCGACGCCCTTGGTCGAGTAGAACGGCTCGATCGCGCGCTGAAGGGTGGCTTCGTCCATGCCGATGCCGGTGTCGGTAACCGTCACCCTTATATATTCGCCGTGCCGAAGGTCGCGTCCGTGGCCCGGGCCGACGCTCTGGCGATCGATGTGGATTCCGAGGACTCCCCCGTTGGGCATGGCGTCGCGGGCGTTGACGGCGAGGTTGAGGATGGCGAGCTCGAGCTGGTGCGGATCGACCCGGGCCGGCGGAAGCCCCGGCTGCGTCTCAAGGGTAAGTTCGATCTGCTGCTCGATCGAGCGTGAAATGAGGTCGAGCATGCCTTCGGTCAGGGCTCCGACGTCGACGGCGCGGGGATCGAGCACCTGCCGCCGTCCGAAGGCGAGCAGGCGCTGGACGAGGGTCTTGGCGCGGTCGGCGGCCTGCAGGGCGCCGCCGATCAGCCGCTCGAAACGCTCCTCCCCCTCGACTCGATGGCGAAGCACGTCGAGGCTCCCGACGATCGGCGTGAGGAGGTTGTTGAAATCGTGCGCGACTCCGCCGGTCAGCTGCCCGATCGTCTCCATCCTCTGGCCGTCGTGGAGCTTGCGAAGCATGATCTCGCGCTCGGCGGTCGCTCCGACCACCCGCGCCTCCAGGGTGTCGTTGAGCCGGCGGAGCGCCTCTTCGGCGCTATGCTGCGCGGAGACGTTCGTGTTGGTCCCGAGCCAGCGCACCACGCGGCCCTGCTCGTCGCGAAGCGGCTCGGCGCGGGAGAGGAAAGGCCGGAAGATGCCGTCCGCGCCGCGTATCGGGAAGGTCATCTCGAACGGCTCGCCGGTCGAGATGGAGGCGGTCCAGCGTTCCAGCACGCTCGGCAGAAAAGCGGGGTCGTGGACCGACTGCCAGCCCCAGCCCTCCATCTGCTCCGGGCTTGTTCCGGTATAATCGTGCCAGCGCCGGTTATACCAGGTGATGAAGCCGTCGGCATTGGCCATCCAGCAAAGCTGCGGCATCGCGTTGACCAGGGTCGCGAACTTTCCCTCGCTCTCGTGGAGCGCGGCTTCGGCGCGCTGGCGCTCGTTGCGCTCGGCGGCCTCGTTGACCGCCCGGCGCGCGACCGCGGCCAGCCGGTCGAGGCGCTGCTTGACCACGTAATCGGTGGCGCCGCGCTTCATCGCTTCGACGGCGACGTCCTCGCCGAGCGTTCCGGACACGAAGATGAACGGCAATTCCGGCGCGAGCGCGCGTGCCATCTCAAGCGCGGCCTCGCCGTCGAAATTCGGAAGCTGGTGATCCGCCAGGATCAGGTCGTAGCCGCCGCCGACCAGCGCCGCGGTGAAATCGTCGCGGGTCCAGACCCGGTCGACCTCGCAGTCGAAGCCCTCCGCCCGCAGATATTCGCAGACGAGCTCGCCATCGAGGGCGTTGTCCTCCAGATGCAGGATCCGGACGGCGGATGCGCCGGCCACGCCGGCCGCGGAAGACGCCATCAGTCGGTCGGGTGGGTGCGTGGCGGCGGCTCGTTGAGCACGGCCCAGAACATGCCGAGATCGCGGATGGCTTCGAAGAACTGATCGAATCCGACCGGCTTCACCACGAACGCATTCACTCCCAGGCTGTAGCTCTTGACCAGGTCGCGCTCCTCCCGCGAGGAGGTGAGCATCACCACCGGAGTGCGCCGCAATTCCGGATCGCCCTTGATCTTCTCGAGCACTTCGAGCCCGTCCACCTTGGGCAGCTTGAGGTCGAGCAGGACCACGGCCGGGTGACCGCTGTCGCGGCCCTCATAGGCGCCTCGCGAGTGCAGGTAATCGAGCGCTTCGGCGCCGTCGCGAACCACCACCACGCCGTTGGCGAGCGGGCACTGCTCGAGCGCGGCCAGGGTCAGCTCGACGTCCTTGGGATTGTCCTCGACCAACAATATCGGCTTCAGGTCCGCCATGCTTACTCCACCCGGTTTTTCGGCAGTGAAAAGAAGAATGTAGCCCCGCCGTCAACCTGTCCCTCGGCCCATACATCGCCGCCGTGCCGCTCCGCCACCCGTTTCACGTTGGCAAGGCCGATCCCGGTTCCCTCATAATCCTCCACCCGGTGAAGCCGCTGGAAGACTCCGAACAGCTTTCCGACATAGGCCATGTCGAAGCCGGTGCCGTTGTCGCGGACGTGGTAGACGGTCCGGTCGTCTTCCTGGACGGCGCCGATCTCGATGATCGCGGGATCGCGCCCGCGCGAGAACTTGATCGCATTGTCGATCAGGTTCTGAAACGCCAGCCGGACCATCAGCGGGTCGGCCCGGGCCGGCGGGAGGTCCGAGATGCGCCACTCGACGCCTTCCCGGCCCTCGACGACGAGGCCGCGTTTCACGTCCTCGACGAGCAGGTTCATGTCGATCTGCACCGGAGTCAGGGTCGCCCGACCCATTTGCGAGAAGCTGAGCAGGTCGTCGACGAGGGTGCCCGCGGAGATGGCCGATTCGATGATCGTGTCGATATAGCGGTTGCCGCGCTCGCTAAGCTTGTCGCCCTCGAACTTCTTGAGCAGCTGGGCATAGCCGACGATGTGCCGGAACGGCGCCCGGAGATCGTGGCTGACGGAATAGGAGAAGGCTTCCAGCTCCTTGTTGCTGATCGTCAGCCGCTCGGAAAGCGCCGCCGTCTCCTCGGCGTTGCGCAGAACGACGTCGACGATCGCGGTTCGAAGCTCCGCGACGGCGTCGACCTCGGCCGCGCCCCACGGCTCGGAACGCAGCCGCACCGTCTCGCGCCATGCCTCGAACGATTTGCGCGGGTGAAGGCGAAGCCCGCCGGTATCGGCCTCGGCCCGCTTGTGCGGATCGCCGCCCCAGCTCACCGTGCGGATCACCTCCGGCCGGAACCAGAGCACGAAGCTCTTGTAGATTTGCGAGATGGAGATGGCGAGCACGCCGCTCGCGACGTCCTTGAACGCTTCCGTTTCGGCAAGCAGTGAGGCGATGCTGTCGGTGACGAGCAGATCCTGGTTGCGCTCGCGGCCGAGCCAGTCGGTGAGCGCGAAAATCTCGTCCTCCGGCGGAGCCTCGCCGATCCGCAGGCACTGGCCCGCCCAGACGATCGCGGCCCCGGTCGCTCCGGCGAGCGCCATCAGGTCGTCCGGCTGCGAGGCCAGGCCCGAGACGAAATTGTCGGCCGCCGACATGCGCGCGAGAAGCCTGATCTGCACCTGGCGGAGCTCCTGCCGGCGCTCCGCTCCGGCCGAGCCTTCCTTGGCGGCGATCTGCATCGAGAGCACCTGGCCGATGAAGTCGCAGGCGGCCCGGGCCGGGTAGGAGACCCGCGCCGGCTCGCGATTGTGGCAGGAGATCAGGCCCCACAGATTGCCGTCGCGAAGAAGCGAGATCGACATCGACGCCATGGTGCCCATGTTGCGCATATATTCGAGGTGCACCGGCGACACGCTGCGCAGCACGGAGAGGCTAAGATCGACCGGCTCGGCCCTCGGCGGGACGATCGGCACCGGCGTGTAGCCCGCGTCCGCGATCAGCCGAAGCCGGTTGAGCCGGTAAAGCTCGCGCGCCTGTGCCGGGATGTCGGAGGCCGGGAAGCGGAGGCCGAGATAGGAGGGAAGCTTGTCGTTGCGGTCTTCGGCGATCACCTCGCCGTTCCACTCCCGGTCGAAGCGGTAGACCATCGCCCGGTCGAGCCCGGTGATGCGCCTGACCTGCCGGGCGGCGAGGATCGCGATCTCGTCGATCGAGTCGGCGTTTTGGACGCCTTCCAGGAAGTCGCGGACGTCGGGGTAGAAATCGTCGAACGAGCCGTCCTCGTCGCGGCCGGTCGATTCCAGCTCGACGATTAGGCCGGCCGGCACCCAATGGGCGATGACGTGATAAGCTCCATCCCCGATCTCCACCCGGCCAAGGTGCGTGACGCCCTTCGAGCGCGGCCGTTCGAGCAAAGCCTCGACGAGGCCCGCCGCGGGCGGCAGCAGATCGGCGAGCGGGCGCCCGGCCAACTCGGTCTCGGGCCCGCCAAGCTGCGATTTCCCCACGGCCGCCTGGACGACGGTGCCGTTTCGCGGGTCGATCAGGAACAAGGCGCCGTGCGGCTGGATGCTGCCGGGGATGTGGATGGGCTCCCGGTCGCAGCCGGAGATGTCGAGCGGGTTCGCGGGATGACCTTGCTCGACGTTCGCGGCCATTCGCGGAGACTCCAGACAAAATGGCGCTAGCCGAGCGGGTTACCGGCGCCCTAACCCAGCAACCGGCGCCACGCAACGCCGCAATCCGCCGGCCGGCGCGGGGCGAGCTTCGCTGTACAGGACGCAAAATGGTCGGGGAGAGAGGATTCGAACCTCCGGCCCCTGCCTCCCGAAGACAGTGCTCTACCAGGCTGAGCTACTCCCCGACCGGATACGGCGCGAACGCCGTCCGGGAGACAGGTGGCGGGTCTATAAGGAGGGCTCGGGCCGAGCGCAACCCGCTCGCTGCGCCTCAGCCGCGGCCGAGCTCGGCCAGCATCTGGGCGATGCTGGTGAACTTCTCGCGCGGGCTTCCGGAGCGGGCCCGGGCGGTCTCCGCCGCCTCGATCCGCTGCCAGTCGCAAAAGGCGACCGGAGCGACCCCGCGTGCCGCCAGCAGGGCGTCGAGGCCGGCGCCGCCGCGCCGCCCGCCCGAGGAGCCGGGAGGCGCCGAGGCGGCGATCCGGTCCGCCACCTCGAAGCCGTCGGGACGGTTGGTTCCGATCGTCCCGGTCGGTCCGCGCCGGGCCCAGCCGACGCAGTAGAGGCCGCCGGCGGCGCCGGGCGGCTCGATCACTCCGTCGCAATTGGCGAAGCGTCCCCGGCCATGCTCGTAGGGCACGCCTTCGATCGGCGGGGTCTGGTAGCCGATGCAGCTCACCACCAGCCCGCACTCGACCGAATAATGCTCGCCGGTCCCGACCGAGCGCAGATCCTCGGTGAGGACGGTTCGCTCGACCACCAGCCGCTCCACCTTGCCGTCGCCCTCCACCGCCACCGGCATGGCGAAGAAGTCGAAGTCGATCGTCTTGCGCTTGCCCCCGGCGAGCGCGGCGAACGAACGCAGGTGAGTGACCGACTTGCGCATTCCCGGCTCGAGCAGGGCGTCGTCCGCCTCGGCCGGGAAGTCTTCGAGGTCCACCGTCGGAACCGCATCCTCGAGATGGCCGAGCTCGCCGAGCTCCTTGGGGGTCATCGCGATCTGGTGGGGGCCTCGGCGGCCGAGCACGTGGACGCTCCGGATCGCCGAGGCCTCGAGCGCGTCGAGGGCATGGCCGGCAATGTCCGATTCGGCGAACTCGCCGCGGGTCTTGGAGAGGATCCGGGCGACGTCGAGGGCGACGTTGCCGTTGCCGATCACCGAAGCCGCGGCGACGTCCAGGGGCGGATCGAGGTCGGCGAAGTCGGGATGGCCGTTATACCAGCCGACGAAGGCGGCCGAACCGACGACTCCGGGAAGGTCGCTTCCCGGAATCTCGAGCGGCCGGTCGTTCGGGGCTCCGGTGGCCAGGACGACGGCGTCGTACAGCTCCTTGAGCTCGGCGACGGTAATATCGGGGCCGACCGTGACGTTGCCGACGAAGCGGACGTTGTGGGAGAGCGCCACCTTCTCGTAGCGCCGATAGACGGCCTTGATCGACTGATGGTCCGGCGCGACCCCGGAGCGGATCAGGCCATAGGGGACGGGGAGACGGTCGATCATATCGATCGCCACGCCGTCGCCATAGAGCTTCTGAAGCGCCTCGGCGGTGTAATAGCCCGCCGGCCCGGAACCGATCACCGCGACATGCCGCATTCCCGCCTCCCGCTGCCCAGACCGGGATGGTAGCGAGCGGCGGCGCGGGGGCAAGCGGCGTTCGTCGACACCGGCAGCCATCGCCCGGAAGGCGGGGGCCTCCGAGATGACCGTCGCCGGCGAAGGCCGGGGCCTCGTCGGGTGAAGGGCGCCGGGGCTCATCCTCCACGAGATCCCGGCCTTCGCCGGGATGACGGTTACTTCTTCGTCTTGTCCTCGAGCAGGGCCTCGCCCTGGCGCTTCAGGAGGGCGGCGATGCCGTTTCCGAAAAAGGCGAGGCCGGGGGGGAGGATCACTTCCATCCGGACGATCTTCTCCTGGACGTCGAGGGTCGAGCGAATGTCCTGCCCCATCGCCTGGACCCGAAGGTTGAGCCGGTTCCCCGTCCAGCTCGACTCGACGTCGGCGCCGCCGGGTATCTGGCCGCCGATCTTGTCGGTCCCCCGTTCCAGGCGCCGGCGCGCTTCCTCCTGCCCAAGGCTGTGGGGAAGGTCGACGACGATCGGGCTGCTCATACTTTCTCCTCTCGCGCGGCCGCTGCGCGGGCCGACCGCCATGTGGTGCGGCGGGCACAGTCCGGCAACCATTTTTGCACTGCAACGAAATCGGCTTCCCTGACGGCGGGTTTGTCATAAGCTTGTCCGATCGACGGCGCCCGCGGGGGGCGGCCCGAGGGGGAATACCGAACCATGAACCGATTCTCGCGCACGGCGCTGCTCGCCGGACTTTCGACCCTGGCCCTGGCGGCGAGCCCCGCCGCGGCCCAGAACGCCGCCGCTCCGCCGCCGCAGCAGCCGCAGGCGCCCGACGCCGGCCAGGCCGACGCCGCCGAGGGCGGGATCGACAATGCCAACGCGATCGTCGTCACCGGCACCCGCCGCACCGACCGAACCGTCGCCGACAGCCCGGTTCCGGTCGACGTCATCGGGTCGGAAGCGATCACCAACACCGGCGCGACCGAGACGAACAAGATCCTCAACCAGCTCGTCCCCTCGTTCAACTTCCCGCAACCGTCCATCGCCGACGGTTCGGACGCGCTCCGCCCGGCGACCCTGCGCGGGCTTAGCCCCGACCAGACGCTGGTGCTGATCAACGGCAAGCGCCGCCACGTCTCGGCGCTGCTCAACATCAACGGCACGGTCGGCCGCGGAAGCGCCGCCGTCGACCTGAACCTCGTCCCCGGCCTCGCGATCAGCCGGATCGAGGTGCTTCGCGACGGCGCCGCCGCCCAATATGGCTCGGACGCGATCGCGGGCGTGATCAACATCCAGCTCAAGAACGCCAGCCACGGCGGGCGCGCCAGCGTCACCTACGGCAAATATTACACCACGGTCGACAATGTCGCCCGGGTCACCGGCCTTCAGCTCAACGCCGCCGGCCAGCCCCAGCTCGACCCCGCCGACAATCGCTACTTCCTCGCCAACACCAGCGGCGACCGGCGGGCGCACGACGGCACCCAGATCACCTCGGGAGTCAATTTCGCGCTCCCGATCGGATCGAGCGGCTTCGTCAACACCACGGTCGAATATCGCTATCACGAGCGGACCAACCGCGCCGGCTACGACATCCGTCCGAACTACAACCGCCCGACGGCGGCGTTCGACCCGCGCGAGATCACCTTCGACCGGCTCAACTTCCGCTTCGGCGATCCGAGCAGCCGCGACGTCAACGTCTTCGTCAATGCCGGCCTCGACTTCGGCGCCGGCTGGGAGCTTTACGGCTTCGGCTCCTACGGCCATCGCAACTCGGAGAGCGCGGCGAACTACCGTTCGGCCAACAACCTCACCGCCAACCGCGACTATAGCGTGCTCGCGCCCAACACGACTCCGAACGCCCAGAACTTCGTCGCCCTCACCGCGAACGGCTTCCTTCCGCTGATCGACACCAGGCTGGAGGATTATTCCGGAACGCTGGGCGTGCGCGGCGAGGTCGGCGGGTGGAAGACCGACCTGTCGGTCGGCCGGGGCCACAACAGCTTCGACTATAACGTCAACAACACGCTCAACGCCTCCTACGGGCCGGCAAGCCAGCGCAACTTCTACGCCGGCGGGCTGGGCTACGGGCAGAACATCGCCAACCTCGATTTCTCGAAGGAATATGCGATCGGCTTCGCCAAGCCGCTGTCCGTCGCGTTCGGCGCCGAATATCGCGAGGAGCAGTTCAAGATCCGCCCGGGCGACACCCAGTCCTACGCGATCGGGCCGTTCTTCCGCGCCTCGATCAACAACACGACGGCGGCGAACTGCGCCACCCAGCAGGGCGTGTTCAACGCGACCACCAACGTCTGCAGCTTCCCGGGCCGGGCGGCGCCGGTCGGCGCCCAGGGCTTCCCGGGAATCCCGGCGAACAGCCTCACCGACGTCAGCCGCCACAGCTATGCCGCTTATGCGGAGCTCGACACCGATCCCGTCGAAGGGCTGACCACCACCATCGCCGGCCGCTACGAGCATTTCTCCGACTTCGGCGAGACGTGGAACGGCAAGTTCGCCGCCCGCTACGAGCCGGTGAAGGGCTTCGCGCTGCGCGGGTCGATCTCGAACGGCTTCCGGGCGCCCTCGCTCCAGCAGCAATATTTCACCACCACCTCGACCAACTTCATCGCCGGCCTTCCGGTCGACATCTCGACCGTCGCGGTCAACGCTCCGGTCGCCCTGGCGCTCGGCTCGAAGCCGCTCAAGCCGGAGAAGTCGCTGAACATGAGCCTCGGCGCCACGGCCAATCCGGTCCAGGGCCTGACGCTCACCGCCGATCTCTACCAGATCAAGATCAAGGACCGGATCGTCCTCACCGAGAATCTCGGAGCGGCCGGAAGCGGCACCGCGGCCCAGAACGCGGCGGTGAAGGCGGTTCTCGACGCCAACGGCTTCCAGAGCGTCGGCGCCGCCCGCTTCTTCATCAACGGCCTCGACACCACCACCAAGGGCATCGACGTCGTCGCGGCCTACCACTTCCGGACGGGAGCCTTCGGCAGCTGGAACCTCACCGCCGCCTACAATTACAACAAGACCCGGATCGACAAGCGCCTCAACAATCTCGGGCCGCTCGCCACCATCCCCGGCCTCGTCCTGTTCGGCCGGGTCGAGGGCGTCCGCTTCACCGACGGCCAGCCGCGCGACAAGATCGTGCTAAGCGCCGACGGCGAGCTCGGGCCGGTGTCGATCACCGCCCGAACCACGCGCTACGGCAAGGTCGTCTCGCCCGGCGCCGCCGCGCCGATCAGCGATCCGCTCAGCCTCACCGCCTTCGGCCCGGACGACATCTTCCTTCGCGCCAAGTGGATCACCGACCTCGAGCTTCGGGTGAAGGCCGGCGACCGGGCGGAATTCGCGATCGGCGCCAACAACGTCTTCGACATCTACCCGGACCGCTCGCCCTTCGGGCCGCGTCCGGCCTCGGTCGGCGGAGTCTATCCGGCCAACCAGGAATATATCCCCTATTCGATCTTCTCGCCGTTCGGCTTCAACGGCCGCTTCGTCTACGGGAGGATGTCGATCACCTTCTGATCGGCGCCCGATCAGGCAACGGGGAAGGGGGCTTCGCGGCCCCCTTTTTCGTGCCGCCCGTCGGAGCTCACTTCCGGCGTGCGCGCGGCCCAAAGTGGCACAGCGGGAATCGGGGGCTTGCCCGCGAACGGCGCCTCCCCCTTGCTTCTTGGCGCCCTTCAGCGGGGCCTAACCAGGAGCTTTCCAATGCGCACTCTCGACCGCAACGAACTCACCGCCGTCAGCGGCGGAGTCAATCCGCACCTCATCGCCGTCAATCCGGGCGGTCAGTCGAACCCGAGCACCGAGAAGAACCCGAACACGGTGATCATCAAGACGACCGGCAAGATCGATCGCTGACAAGCGGTTGCTTCCAGTCATCGGGAGGGGCGGCTTCGGCCGCCCCTTTTCGTTCAGGCCGACCGGCATCGCTGGCCAAGCGCATGAGGGCTGCCCAGGGCGGCGTCCCCCTCCGCGCAAAATCCGGTAACCATTCCGCTTAAGAGCCCATCAACCGCACTCGCCTAGAGCGGCCTGCCGGATAGTCGGTCCGCTTGCGCGAGGTGTTCGATACCATGCAGGTCCTGAAGCGGCTCAAGAGCCTCCTTTCCTGCCAGTCCGGAAACGTGATGGCGATCGCCGCGGCCTCGATGCCGCTGCTCATCGGCGCCGCCGCGATCGGCGTCGACACGATCCAGGTGACGCTGGCGAAGCGCGAGCTGCAGCGCGCCGCCGACGCCTCCGCCCTCGCCGGCGCCTATGCGCTGGTCCAGAGCAAGCCGGCCGCCGACGCCGTCGACAAGGATCTGGCGCTGAACAACCGGATCACGCTTAGCACGACCCGCGTCGTTCAGAACGCGCCGACGACCGGTTCCTATTCCGGCAACGCGCGCGCCGTCCGGGTCGTCCTGACGGCAAGCCGGTCGACCCCGTTCATGGGCTTCTTCAACCGGACCACCCAGACGGTGAGCGCCGAGGCCACGGCGGCCTGGGTCTATAACGGCAAGTTCTGCATGATCGCCAAGGAGAGCGGCAACGCCACCGGGATCACCTTCACCGGCAGCACCAATGTCAACCTCGGCTGCGGAGTCGCGACCAATTCCACCTCTGCCACGGCCATTGTCGCGGCTGGAAATGCGGACGTGACCGCTAGCCCTGTCGCCGCGGTCGGCAACGTGCCTTCCAGCAGCGGCTACGCGAGCGGGACCGTGCTTCTGCCTTACTCCCCGGTACAGACCGACCCGTTCGAGGGACTGGCGAACCCGGCGCCACCAGCCAACTGCAAGACGGGGACGTTCAACGTCAAAAACAACGGGGCGGACACCCTGGTGGAGACCTCGACCAACGTCATCTGCTATGAATCCTACGACTTCAAGGGCACGTACGACTTCGGCTCCAACAAGACGATCTACGTCGCCGGTGGCAATCTCGGGTTCAACGCGAACGCGAACATCACCTGCGTGCACTGTACGTTCGTCCTCACCGGCCCGATCGGCACGACAGCGGCGCAGGCGACAGCGACTCCGATCGCCACGCTCAACATGCACGGCAGCGCAGTCCTCGACGTCAGCGCGGCCAACACCGGGACCTATTCGGGGCTCCTCATGTACCAGGATCCGCGAGCGACGGCCGGCAATTTTGTCAGCATCAACGGGAACAGCGCCTCGACCTTCGTCGGCGGCTTCTACTTCCCGCGCGCCGACATCACCTTCAACGGCAATACCGGCATGCACACCGAATGCATCCAGCTCATCGCTCGGCGCCTCACCTTCAGCGGCAACAGCAGCATCACCAACGTCTGCCCCTCCGACGCCACCGCCAAAGCGGTCGACGCCATCTTCGTGAAGCTGGTCGGGTGAGGCGCATGTTCAGCCGCCTCCGCAGCCTCCGCAGCCTCCGACGCGACACTCGCGGCGTCAGCGTCGTCGAATTCGCCTTCATCGGCCCGACCATCGTGCTTCTGATCCTCGGCGTCGTCGACGGCGCCCGCGCCGTCTCGGAAAAGCTGACTCTCGACCAGGTCGTCTACCGGGCGCTCGAAAAGGCGCAGGTCGGAAGCACGCAGAGCGACTACGACAGCTTCCTGAAGGCCGAGGTGGTGAACGCCGGTTTCCCTTCCACCGCCGCCACCGTGTCGACCTGGCTGCAGTGCGACAACAAGGCCGCCGTCGCGATCGACCAGACCTGCGCCACGGGTGAGCAGACGACCCGCTACGTCCAGCTCACGGTGACCGACACGTTCCAGCCGAGCTTCGCCTACGGCAAGATGTTCCTCGGCGCCGACTCGACCGGCAACATCAACCTGTCCTCCACCGCGTCCCTGAGGCTCCAGTGAAGCGGTTTCGCCTCGGCCAACGCGTTCGCCGCCTCCGCTCCGACCGCCGCGGAATATCCGCGGTGGAGTTCGCTCTGATCGCCCCGGCGTTCCTGGGCGCGATCATCGGCGCGGGTCAGGTCGGCATATTGTTCCTGGCCCAGGCCGGCCTTCGCAACGCGGTCGGCGATGCCGCGCGCTGCGCGACGATCTGGCCCCGTCCCAGCGACACGACCATCAAGGCGCGAATGGCCACCAATCGGTTCGGCCTCAACACCGCCTATCTCGGAACCCCCACCGTCACCACGGGCACGTCGAACGGCGCCACCTACCTCGACATCACCGCGACCTACAACGTGCCGCTCGACTTCGTCTTCTACCACCCGCCGGCGATCACGCTGCGCGAGACTCGCCGCGTCTTCGTCCAGAGCCAGCTCGCCACGACCCAGCCGACCTGCGTCTGACCGGCCGCCGACTCGACTCCCCGGCCGCCTCGGAGTAAAGCCCCGTTCGCAAGCCGGACGGGGTCTTGAATGGCTCGAAATCGTACCTATCTATTTGTCATGCAACAATTTATCCGATTTACGGCGCTCGCGCTGGCGGCCTTGTTTGCGTCCTTCGCCACCCCCGTTTCCGCCTCCGAGCTGCCCGAGGGGCAGAACAAGGCGGACTATCTCGCCTGGCTCGCCCGCGATCCCGGAGCGAGGGCGGAGGTCCTTTCCTTCAAGTCCTTCCTCGAGGCCGCGAACGTCGCCGACGTCGTTCCGACCTGGGAGCTGGTCCGCACCGCCAGCATGTGGCGCGAATGCGACGGCCCGCGCTTCGAGGTCGCACCGGCCGGCGAATGGACCCACATCGCGACCACGCTCGCCTTCGTTCGCAATCACGTGGAGCCGGTGATCGGCCCGGTCGAGGTCGTCTCGGGCTTCCGCGACGAGGCTTTGAACCGCTGCGCCCACGGCGCCCCGGCCAGCGCCCACCGCCACTTCTTCGCGATCGACATGGTCCCGCTCGGCGACGTCAGCCGAGCCGGCCTCGAGCGCAGCCTGTGCAGGATCCACGATTTCCGCGGCCAGCAATACAATATCGGCCTCGGCTTCTATTCCGGCACCCGCTTCCACGTCGACTCGCAGAAGTTCCGCCGCTGGGGCGCCGACGGCAAGGGCGCGACGAGCCCCTGCAACACCGGGGTGTTCGGCTAGGCGGCCGAAGCGTCACTCCGCGCCCCCGGCCTCTCCAGATCGAGATCGAGGTCTTCGCGCAAGGGTGGATCGCCGCCTTGCCGCTACGTTCGTGCCGGCGCCGGCGGTTCTAGGGGAGTGCCGTAGGTGAGGACTTGGCCGCTCGGCGAGACGACCGGGGGAGGGGCGTCGACGGCGCTCTCGCCGGCGCGGCCCACGCCGCGGGCCCGGGCGACGAAGGAGAAGCGCCTGCGTAGGCCCAGAACCGGCTTTTCGACGAAATGCCAGGACAGCATCGCGAAGCCTATGATCGCGATCAGCGCGATGGCCAGGAGGGCGGCGCGGTTCTGAAGGTTGGGCAGAGTGGCCCGCACAGCCTGCTGAACGGGTGCGCCGTACAGGTAGATACCGTAGGAATAGTCGCCGTTCCGGAACAGCGGGAGTGGCGGAATCCGCAATACGCCCACGAACCCGCACAAATAGGTGAGCCCGAGGATCAGCGCTACGAACAAGGCCGGATGGCTGATCGGGTTGGGCACCACGGACACGATCGCGACCGGAACGAATGCCAGCAGGGCCAGCCCCCAGTGGAACAATATCCTGTACCGGAAGGCGTATAGGGCGACGCCCAGCAGGAATGGAATGAGGAGCCCGATCGCCGACCGGGTCAGATAATGCAACGTCGCCCTCGTCAGACCCGGGAAGGCCGCGGGGTCTGCCAGGAACCGCAGCGCCAGGTGCAACAGGGGCACGATGCACAGGCCGAAAAGCAGCACGCGCAAGGGCTTCTCGACGATCTTCGTCGCTATCATGAAGGCCATGACGGCGTAGCAGCCCAGCTCGCAGGGCACGGTCCAGATGGACCAATTGACCGTAACGCTCGGGTTGGTCGAGAATACGCCGGGCAGCGCGAAGTTGATGATTCCGACGATGTTGGTGAGGTACCGGTAGGTGTCCGGATTCGAGAAAAAAGCGCCGAGCGGCAGGCTGGTGAATATCGGGCCGAGGATGAAGGCGCACAATATCACCTCCACCCCCAGCGCCGGGAAGATCCGAAGGCCGCGATTGGTGAGGAACTGGCCAAGGCTCAGGCGAAGGGCGCTGCCCGTGATGAGAAAGCCGCTTAGCGCGAAGAACATCGGAAGGAGCGACGGCGAAAGCATCGTCATGAAGGCGCTTCGCGTCCCTCCGGCCCCGAACATGATCTCCGGCTGGTGCCAGAGCACCACCCCGAGCGCGAGCGCGACGCGCAAGAAGTCGAAGCCGGGGCCAAGCCCCTGATTCTCGTCCAATTTGCTGCCGATCGTGCGCATGCCCATCGGCCGGCCCCTATCGCGCTCGCCAGGGCGAGGCAAACCGGGCCCTGGCGACCTGGATGTCGCGATGCACGGCGACAGCCAGGTAGGTGTCACCACAATCGATCTCGGCGCTGCCCGTGGGCCGAGCGCCAAGGCGTCTTCCTTTCACCGCCGGCGGGAGCCGCGTCCGCGAGTCATCGGGTCCGGCTTGGGGGGAGGCTTCCATCCCGCCGGCGGCTCGACTCGCTGCTGGCTTGTGCCCAGGCCCATCGCTCCGGGCGTCTGGCGCAGCAATCCCGCCACATCGGCCTTCTCCGCCTCGGCGGCCGTCGCACCGCCGCGCATCAGGCTGATCCTGTCGCGAAGCCTTTTCGCCTCCTCGAAGTCGAGCGCCTCCGCGGCCGCCTCCATGCGTCTCCGCAGCGTCTCGATCGTGTCGGTCATGACGCCGCCGCCTTTTGCGGGTGGTGGGGGACGAGGATCAGGGTGCGCTCCTCGACCCGCCAGCTAGCCAGCTTCGACAGGAAGTTCATCCCGATCACGTCCATGTTGCCGAAGGCGGGGGAGACGACGACCTTGAGGTCGCGGGCGACGACGTTGCCGAGGCGGATCTCCTTGACGCTCGCCGTCTCGGCCCGGGCCATTCCGTTGGCGGTCTGGAGCACCACCGGCATCAGCCCTTCGCCGGCCTCGACTCCCGCCGCCGTCGCGGTCCGCTCGGAAAGCGCCGTCACCGTCGCGCCGCTGTCGATCAGCATCCGCCGCTTGACCCCGTTGACCGTCGCATTCGCCCAGAAATGCCCGTCCCCCGCCATTCGGATGCGCACCTCTCCGCCGGTCACCTCCTGCTTGTCGAGGCCGAGGCGGTCGGCGATCCGGCCGAGCTGCGGCGAATAAGGCGCCTGCTGGAAGAGGATGAAGAAGACGAAGGCGGTGATCGCCAGCGAGAGCAGAAGCCGGACGATCCGGCCGACGACCGGGATGCGCTGGATGAGCATCAGCGCCAGCGCCGCGCCCACCGCATAGAGCGCGAGCGACTGCCATTGCGGATCGATCGAGGCGGGCATCGCCGGCTCAACCGCGCGCCGCGGCTTTCGATCCCGCGAACCGGCCGTCCGGAGCGGGGCTTTTCGGCGGCGCAGCGCGGCGGTAGGGTCGGCGCTCCGACGCAAGGGGGACGATCGATGCGCTGGCCTGGCCTTTTTCTCGCCCTTTCGGGTGCCTTCGCCGCCGCTGCCGCCGCGCGGCCCGCGCCGCCGGCCGCGGCCCCGCCTGCACTCGTGCGCGCGCTCCTCGCCGATCTGGGGGACGATGCGAAGGGCGTCACCGCGAGCCGGGTGCGGCGCGGCCTCAAGCCGGTCGACGTGGATGGCGACGGACGCCCCGACTATCGCTTCGACAAGCAGGCGCTTGGCCCCGGCTGGTGCGGCACCGGCGGCTGCTCGCTCCAGCTCTGGCTGAATCGCGGATCGGCCGCGCCGCTCAAGGTCTTCGATGGCCAGGTCAGGGAGATCGGCTTCCGAACCGTGCGCGGCGGCCGGATCGTCGATCTCGACCTGCACGGCAGCGCCTGCCACACGTTCGGCGCCCACGAATGTCCGGTCAGCTTCCGCTGGGACCGGACGCTCGGCCGGCTGGTCGAGGCGCCGACCCGCGACGGGACGGGGATCGTTCGCTTCCTCTCGCCGATCGAGGGCATGGACGGAACGCCGCCCGCCGCCGTCGCCTCCGCCGCCCGGGCTGCCGTCCAGGCCTGCACCCGCGCCGGCGGCAACGCGCCCGACGGGCCCACGCCGATGACGGTGCCCGACGTCGACGGCGACGGCGCGAGGGACTGGGTGCTCCCCGAATTCTACTGCGACCTGCCCGAAGGCGCCGCCGGGGCCGCGCCCGGAATGACCCTCTTCGCCTCCGCCGGCCGTCCCGACCGGCCCGGCGTCGCCGCGACCGCCGCCCGCCTCGACATCGACTCCGCCTCGACCCCCGCCGCCGTCTACGCCGTTGACCTGGCGAGCTGCTCGGAGGACGATCCCAATCCGAAGCCCTGCCGCCGCAAGCGGCTGGCCTGGAACCCCGCGACGAACCGGTTCCTGCCGGCGAGGTAGTCACGCGCTTGCGTGCCGGACCATCCAGCCGCATCATGTGAGGCGAAGAAGGGGGAGCGAAGGGCGTGCAAGGGCAATCCGGTTCATCCGTGTCGATGCCGATCGGCTCCCGCGCCTGATGCTTCACCGCGCGATCCGGGAAGCCGCGCGATAATTTCAGCTCAAGCACAGGGGACGGCATGTCGGATCTGACGGACGAGCTCACCAAATTGGCGGCGCTGCGCGAGCGGGGCATACTCACCGACGCCGAATTCGACGCTCAGAAGGCTCAATTGCTGAGCGGCGGGAGGCAATCGAGTTCGGCTTCCGCGCCTCCAACCGGCGCTCCCGCTGCGAAGCCGCACGGCGCGGGCTTCCTGGCCACCACTCAAGGCAAGATCATCGCCGCAGCGGGTGCCGGCATCGCGGCACTGGTGGCCGTCACCGCGATGAGCGGCCACTCCGATCCCCCCGCATCCTATTCCAGCCCGAGCCCCTCCGTCCCCGTGGCCGGCGCCCCGGCCGGCGAACAGCCCGCACAGGCCGATTCCGGAGGCGTGGGCTGATCCGCGACCCGGCGGTGGGATCGCAATACAAGGCTCCGGGGCCGCGCTCATGCTCGAGCCGGACCGAGCCGGCCGGCGGGCCGCTCCTGCCCGCGCAGGCCCGCGCCTACGTGATCTGCGACAATGAGGGCGTCACGGGAGACACCCTGCTCCTGCTCGCCCGGGTCCAGGTGCAGGTCTCCAACGGGCGCCCCTACAATTACGTGACGGACAATTTCGAGGGGATCGACACCGGCAAGCCGGTCTACGACATCCAGGGCAGCGCCATGGATTACGGCTGCGCGAGGCCGGGCGGAGTCCTTGCCGACGAGCAGCTGTGCACGCGCAGCGAGGATCCGAATGTGACGGGCCGCTGCTTCCAGGATTCGAATGCAAACTGGCATTGCAGCTGGACGGGATCGGTTTCCCCCTCGACCGACACGCGCCTTCGCCTTCCGCCGCCGAGCGAAGCCGAAGCCGAGTGAACGGCGAAGAAGGCGCGAGGCAGGGCCGTGGCTGAGGAGAGCGGAGTCGTGGAAGAACGTCCAACCAGGACCGGCTCTGCCCCGGTCGCGATCGGGCCGCCGAGGTCGGTCGCCTCCGGGATCGTCGCCGGAATCGTCGCTTCGCTCGCCGGTGTGCCGCTGCTCGCGGTGTCGTTCATCGTCGCGGAGCTCGGCGAGGAGCGGTTGTTCGGCAAGGTGACGGGGGTGAAGGTGCACAGCGTTCTCGCCATGACTCCCGGACAGTCGATGCTCGGACAGACGATCGTCGCCGGAGCGACCGGCCTGTTCGCCGCGGGCATCGCCGCCGGAGTCGCGCTGCTGATCTTCAAGCGGGCGCATCGCGGCACGTTCCTGGCCGTTTCCGCCCTCGGCTTCTCCCTCTGGGCGTTGCTCGTCTGGCGCTGGACCGGCCGCCACTATCCCGAGGCGTCGGTGACTTTCTTCTTCGCTATCGCGTGGCTGCTGGCGCTTCTGGGGCTCTACGCGGCCCGGGCGGCCGTCGATATGGCGGATGAAGAGAAGAGCCCGGCACTCGTCCGCTAGGAATGGCGGCTGCGCCGCTCCGTCTTCCGAATCCGGCCGGCAATCTCGTCGACGTCGCCAGCCGATGGCGCGCTAGCCGAGGCCGTCGGGACGAAGGGCGGCGATGCTGGCGGCGAGCTCCGAGTTGCGGAACGGCTTGGTGAGCCGGGCCAGTTCGGGCGCGATTCCCTCCACCTCGGCGTAACCCGACACCAGCAGGACCGGCAGCTCCGGCCTGATCGCGCGCACCTCGCGGGCAAGCTCGGCCCCGCTCATTCCGGGCATCAGATGGTCGGTGACGAGAAGGTCCGGCGAGAGGCCGGTCCGGATGAGCTGCAGCGCCTCTTCCGCCGAGCTCGCCTCGATCACTTCGAAGCCGAGGTCGTTCAGCATGTCCGCAGTGCTCATCCGGACCAGCGCCTCGTCGTCGACCAGCAGGGCGAGTCCGCGGCCGGCGCGGCCGGCGGACGGCGCCGCGGCCGCCTCGTCTCCAACGGCCGGCTCCGTGCTGACCGGAAGCCAAAGGTCGATCGCGGTGCCTTTGCCGGGAACGCTCTCGATCGCCAGTCCCCCGCCAAGCTGCGCGGCGAGCCCGTGGACCATCGACAATCCCAGGCCCGTTCCCTTGCCCAGTCCCTTGGTGGAGAAGAACGGCTCGATCGCCCGGCGGAGCGTTTCGTCGTCCATCCCGGCGCCGGTGTCGACCACGCAGAGCATCACATAATCGCCGGGCGCAAGCCCCGTGGGACGAGTGTCGCCGAGGCGCTCCTGCTTCGCCCGGATGACGAGCTCGCCGCCGCCCGGCATCGCGTCGCGGGCGTTCACCACCAGGTTCAGCAGGGCCATTTCGAGCTGGTTCGGATCGGCTCTGGCCACCGGCAGGTTCGGGGCGAGATCGAGCCGCACGTCGATCGCCGGCCCAAGCGTCGAGCCGATCAGGCCGACCATGCCCTCCACCAGCCTCGGTATGTCCACCGACACGGGCTGGAGGGGCTGGCGCCGGGCGAAGGCGAGCAGGCGCTGGACCAGCGTCTTCGCGCGTTCGGCCGATTGCAGGGCGCCGTCGATCAGCCGCCGCTCGCGCTCGCTTCCCACCCCGCGGCGCACCAGCATGTCCAGACTGCCGATGATCGGGGTGAGAAGATTGTTGAAATCGTGCGCCACGCCCCCGGTGAGCTGGCCCATCGCCTCCATCTTCTGGCTCTGCCGGAGCGCTTCCTCGGCTTCGCGGAGCCGGTTCTGCTCACGGAGCCGGTCGGTGACGTCGGACACGAACTGGTAGGCGCCGAGCGCCCGGCCGTCCGCGTCCCGAAGCACCCGGAACCGCATCTCGTAATAGCGCCGGTCAAGCGAGGGGTCGCCGAACGCGTCGATCTCGACGAATTCCTCGCCGGCCAGCGCCCGCGACCACACGGCCTCGATCGCGGCGCGTTCCTTCGGGCGATCCTTCAGAGCCGCCAGCATATTGTCGCCGGCCTTCGGTCGAGGCACGCCGAATATGCGCGCGAATTCTTCGGCGGCCGACGCGTTGATCGCCAGCCAGTTGAAGTCGCGGTCGGCGACCTGAACGAAGATGTCGGTGCCGTCGATCACGTCGGCCAGCACCCGACGCTCGGCGAGCGCTTCGGCCACTCGCCGCTCCAGCGTCGCGTTCAAGTCGCGAAGCCGCGCCTCGCTCTCCCTGAGCCGGGTCTCGGCCGCCTTGCGAGCCGTGATGTCGACGGCGGTTCCGGCGACCCGCAGGCAGCGGCCGTCGGAATCGAAGACCCCGCGTCCCTTGGCGGCGATCCACCGTACGATCCCGTCTTCCTTGCCGAGGGTGCGATATTCGACGTCGTACAAGGCGCGGCGCACCGGATCGGCCGCCGCCGCATAGGCTTCGCTGGTCGCCTCGCGGTCGTCGGGAAGCAGCCCGTCGAAGAAATCCTGCATGGTGACCGGCACGTCGGGCGAGATTCCGAACATCGCCTTGGTGCGGGGCGGCCAGATCAGCGCGTCGTTGACGATGTCCACGTCCCAGAAGCCGACCTCCGCATTCTCCACCGCCAGGCGAAGCCGCTCCTCGCTCTCGCGCAGCCCGGCGAGCGCCCCGACGCGCTCGACATGCGCCCACGATCGCGCCGTCACCTCGCGCAGCAGGCTTAGCTCCTGGTCGGTCCACCGGCGCGGCACGCGATCGTGGATCGCCATCAGCGCCGTCAGCCGCCCCTGCTTGACCAGCGGCATGCAGATGGTTGCGGCGATCCCGATATTCCGGAACGTCGCCGCCTCCTCGGGCGCCAGCTCGCGCAGATTGTCGTGGATGACGAGCGGCAGTCCGGCGCCGAGATTGCTCACCGCCAGCTTCCCGAAGTCGGCCAGGTTGTAATGGCCGACGATGCTCGTCGATCCCGGCGCCGCCCAGTCGCCGCGGATGGTGAAGCCGTCTTCGTCTTCGTCCATGTCGGCATAGGCGCAGACCGACAGGTTCAGCTGCTCCGCCAGCAAGCGGGCGGTGGTCGCCATGACTTCGTCCGCCTGGGTCAGCGGCTGGGTCGCCTCGGCGAGGCGGTCCAGGAAGCGAAGGCGGGCTTCGCTCTCCCGGGTCTGGAGCTGGGAGCGCCGGGCTTCGAGCTGCGCCATCGTCTGCGAGGCCAGCGCCCTTAGCGCTCGCGCCTGCCGCCCGTTCACCCCTTCCGGGCGCGGCTCGACGTCGAGTACGCATACCGTGCCCAACGGCAGCCCCTCCGGAGTCTCCAGCAGCGCGCCGGCGTAGAAGCGCAGCCCGCCCGCGGCCTTGACCAGCGGATTGTTCTCGAAGCGCGGGTCCGCGGCAAGGTCGGGCACCACGAACAGGTCGCGTTGCAGGATTGCGTGCCGGCAGATGGAGACGTCGAGGGGGAGCTCGCGCGCGCCGATTCCGATCTCCGCCTTGAACCACTGCCGGCCGTCGGCGATCAGGTTCACGACCGCGATCGGCGCCTCGAAGATGAGCGCGGCGAGCTCGGCGATGTCGTCGAAGGCGGCCTCGCGATCGGTGTCGAGGATCCCGTAGCGGTCAAGCGCGGCCAGCCGATCGGCTTCGGCGAAGCGGGCTTCGGAGCGGAATTCGTCGGGCGTCGCGTCTGCCATGGGCTCACCGCTGTCTCGCTGCGGCGGGCAGCAAGTCGCTTTCACCTTGGCGACGAGCGATCGGGCTCGCAACTGCAAACGCGTCGCGAGACGAGCGCCCGGCGGCGGGGTCGCCTCTCTCTCTTCGTCGTCCCGGCGTAGGCCGGGACCCGGGAACACCTTCTCCATTCGTCATGGACCGTCGGTGTTCCTGGGCCCCGGCTTCCGCCGGGGTGACGGTAGGGAAAGATCCGGAGAGTTCCCGTTTGGTTCTTTTTTCTTGACAAATAGGAAATATCCTTCATACCCGCTGCCATGGAAGATTCGCCTCCGCAAGCCGCCGGCGCGGCCCCCGATCCCGATCCCAAGGTCGATCCGAAGGTCGATCCCGATCCCGATCCCGAGGTCGAGGCCCTGCTCGATTTCCCCCCGGTCGTCCGGAAGTGCGTCCGCCACGACGGCTGGCTCCCCGAGAAGCAGCGCCGCTTCATCGTCCGGCTCGCCGCGCTTGGGAGCCCCGAACGGGCCGCCCACGCCGCCGGTGGAACGATGAGCGGCGTCTACAAGCTGCGCAGCGCCCTCGGCGGGGAAGGCTTCGCCGCCGCATGGGATTCGGCGCTCGCCCTCCACCTCGAGCGCAACCCGCGCAAGGAGCGCCGCGGCCGCCCGTCCGGCGGCGAGAGGCTGGCCTTCGCCCGCGCCGCTCCGCCCCCGCCCCCGCCCGACCCGCGCGAGGAGGCGAAGTCCGAGGCGCTTCACGAACAGGGCATGCTCAAGATATTCGACCATTACGTGCTCAAGCTCGAAACCGAGCGGGAGGCGCGCCTCGCCGGCCGGGTCGCCGAAGCGGACTTCCTCGTCCGCCAGGTGACGTGGCTGGAGGTCGCCTTGGATATCGGCGGCCATGGCGAGGCTTTGATCGCCTGGTGGCGCGGCCTGAAGCTCGGCGACCGCTTCGCCGGGGACATCGTCGCGACCCCGATAAGCGTCCTGGTCGATCATATCCGCCGTTCGTGGTGGAAGGATTGGGGAGAGCCGGAGCGCCCTCTGGGACCTCCGCTCGGCCGACACGACGATCACTGCGCCTGGGGGCCCCCGCTGGAATCGCAGGCCTGGCCGGAACGCGACGGCGAAGGTCCGAACCGCCCCGGCCTCGCCGCCTACCAGCGCCGCAATACCGAAGCGGTTCGCGCCTGGGAGAGCAAGGCGAAGGAGGACGCGAAAGCCTGGGCCGAGCGGATCGGCCACGAGCCTCCGCCCGAAGACAGCCTGTCGGAACGGATCGACGAGTCGCTCGCCCGCCACGCCGGACTGGATTGAGGCGCTGATCCCCGCGGCTCCGCCGCCCGCTTTGCCGGTCCGCCCCCCTCTGCTACGCCGCCCCCGTAACGGGGGGAAGACGCTCCATGAAGCTTTATATCCGGCCGATCGCGCCCAACGCGCTCAAGGTCCTGATCTTCCTCGCCGAGCGCGGGATCGCGGTTCCGACGGTCGACGTCGGGACTCTCTCGCCCGAGGAATATGGGCGCGTCAGCCCGCTTCGCACGGTGCCGGTGCTGGAGACGGATTCGGGTCTCACGATCACCGAGTCGCTGACCATCTGCCAGTATCTCGACTCCGTCACGCCCGGAACGCCGCGGTTCGGCGAGGGCGCCGAGGAGCGGGCGCTCGTCGCGATGTGGGAGCGGCGCGCCGAGCTCGGGCTGCTCGCCCCGGCGATCGAGTTCGGCCACCATACCCAGCCGATGT
>Ga0070660_100000461_pt1 | contig 27029 bp, 32 predicted proteins | sample KBSC33metaG_FD_64670 | JGI IMG/M metagenome (GOLD analysis project Ga0070660, IMG submission 64670) | Corn rhizosphere microbial communities from Kellogg Biological Station, Michigan, USA - KBS C3-3 metaG | ecosystem: Host-associated > Plants > Roots > Rhizosphere > Soil ... | reverse complement strand
CCGCAACCAGGCCGGCCCCGCCGGCGGCCGCGCCACCATCGCGACTTTGGTCGGCGTGGTGATCGTCGCGGCGGTCCTCCTCTTCATCCTCAGCCGCAGGCACGGCGGGTGACGCGTTTCGACGACCTTGGACTTGCCGGCCACGAGCGCGGGGAAGGCTATCGGCCGGACGGGCTGACCCTGCGCGGCGCGCTGAAGTTCTTCGCCTGGGCGGCGCTCGTCATCGCCGCCTTCTGGCTGCTGCGCGATGCGATCGGCGAGGCCCGCGCGCGTCTCCTGCAAGGGCTCGTGCTGACTGCGGCGGTCGGCTGGTCGTCGTGGAAGACGCTGCGCCGTCCGCTTGCCGACGATGAATATGCGACCGACGAGGAGCGCCGCGAGGCGCGCCGCGCCGCGGCCTGGGCGTTGGTCTTGCTCGTGATGATGCCGATCCTCGCCGTCGCAACCTACCTGCTCGACGCGAGGCACGGCCGATGAGCGGCGACACGGTCGGAACGGCGATGGACGCCCTGTTCCTGGTCGGCGGCGGGCTCGGCTTCGCGCGCCTGGGCTGGGGCGGCCTCAACCGTCGCGGGGCGCAGGCCGCGTCCGCCGACCCGCAGGCCGGCTCCGACGCCGCCGCCGTCCAGCCCCCGCGCGCCTCCACCGGCTGGCAGATCTTCTCGGCGCTGCTCCTCCTGTTCGGCGGCTTCATCGCGCTGTGCGGCCTGTTCCTCGGCCTGTCGCTGGTCCTGCCGGGGAGCGGATCGTGACGCTGACCGTCGGCCACCTCCTGATGGCGATCGCCCTGTTCGACGTCGTGGTCATCGGTGCGAAGGCCGGCCGCATCCTCAACGCCCCGGATTCGACCGAGGACCGCCGCCGCAGCGCCCGCTGGATGCTCGGCGCCGTCCTCGTCGTCGCCGCCGGCCTCGTCCTCATCGCGCTCTTCCTGCCGATCGGCCGGATGCGCCTCACCTGATCTCACACGGGAGTTACCCCCATGCCCCTCCTCGAAGCCCGCAAGCAGTACAAGCCGTTCGAATATCCCTGGGCGTTCGAATATTGGAAGCGCCAGCAGCAGATCCACTGGATGCCCGAGGAGGTGCCCCTGGGCGAGGATTGCCGCGACTGGGCGCAGAAATTGACCGAGCACGAGCGGAGCCTGCTCACCCAGATCTTCCGCTTCTTCACCCAGGCTGACGTCGAGGTGCAGGATTGCTACCACGACAAATACGGCCGCGTGTTCAAGCCGACCGAGGTCAAGATGATGCTGACCGCCTTCTCCAACATGGAGACGGTCCACATCGCCGCCTACTCGCACCTGCTCGACACGATCGGCATGCCCGAGAGCGAATATTCCGCCTTCCTCCAGTACAAAGAGATGAAGGACAAGCACGACTACCTGAGCACGTTCGGCGTCGAGACCGACGCCGACATCGCCCGCACGCTCGCCATGTTCGGCGGCTTCACGGAAGGGTTGCAGCTCTTCGCCAGCTTTGCGATGCTGATGAACTTCCCGCGCTTCAACAAGATGAAGGGCATGGGCCAGATCGTCTCGTGGTCCGTGCGGGACGAGAGCCTCCACTGCGAGGGCATCACCCGCCTGTTCCACGCCTTCGTCAAGGAGAGGAACTGCCTCACCAAGGCGGTGCGCGAGGACATTCTCGACGTCTGCCAGAAGACGGTCCGCCTCGAGGACGCCTTCATCGACCTCGCCTTCGAGATGGGCCCGGTCCCCGGCATGACGCCCAAGGAGATCAAGAAGTACATCCGCTACATCGCCGACTGGCGCCTGGGCCAGCTCGGCTTCCAGCCCATCTACATGATCGACGAGCACCCCCTGCCGTGGCTGGCGCCGCTCCTGAACGGCGTCGAGCACGCCAACTTCTTCGAGACGCGGGCGACGGAATATTCGAAGGCCGCGACGCGGGGGAATTGGGGCGAGGTGTGGGATAACTTCGACCGCAGAAAGGCGGCGAAGGCGGCGAATGATGGTTCGGCCGGCGCGGCCGGCGAGGCTTCGGCGAAGGCGGACGGCGAGGACATGTTCACCCGGGCTGGCGTCGCGGCGGAGTAGGGAATCCGCTGCGAGCCGGAGTAGTCGTGGGAGAGGATTGTGGTTGATTTTTCTGAAGAATTCTCAACCCGGCTTCCGGCCGTCAACCAAGCTATCTCGGAGATGCCAGGCTCACTCGAGCAGTATGTTCCTGGCTTAACGAAGGAGCGCCTCAAAAGATTTTTCAACAGGTTTGCAGTCCTGGTAGGACGCATTGAAAAGAGGGGCGCCAAACATCCACAATATCTTGCCGCTCAAGGTCAGCCGCTGCAGCAGCTCTTAATTTCGCTTCTCGACACCGCCGTGTCTCACATGAGCAGCGGCGCGGCGACCTTCGCTCAAAACTCCCTTCCACAACTTGCTGAAATACAGGACGCTCTCGAGAAAGCCGTCGGCACCGACGCAACCGAAATCAAAAACCTCTCCTCGTCTGTCGCGGCCGACCTTAGCAACGCTGTAGCCGCTTCGGATGAACTCTTGAGAAAGGTTGCCGAGAACGCCGACGGAGCAAAGGCGGGAGCCCAACAGGTTTCCGTGACCGCAACGACGTTGAAGGAAACCGCAGAGCGCGCTTCCACAGATGCGGAGCGAATCGCAGAGATTCGGCGGGCACTTGATTTGCTCATGAGCCCTGACGGACGAAACAAGACGTCGCTTGAGAATTTAGCTCGACGCGCGCGAGAAAGGATTACCGAGGTCGATTCGATCAGGCAGCAAGCGGCGACTGCCCTTAGCGACGCATCAAGTGCGGCCTCTGAGGCAAAAATAAATTTAGGAACCGCGATTGAAATCCTGCAGCATCTACGTCAGCTACGGACAGAGGCAGAGGAGGTCTTGAACCTCTCTTCACAGGCGGGACTAGCTGCCTCTTATAAGCATGAATCAAAGGTGCTTGAAACAAGGTCTTGGATTTTTACGGGTATACTCTACTCAGCGGCTATCGCGGCTCTGCTAATTGCAGCTTTCTGGGTTCTTCCGGAAATTCAGACGGCCGTAAACACTGCTAAGGCTGGCACCAGTTTCTGGCAGGCGATTTCGCTTACACTGCTGCGCGCAAGTGTTCTGGCGCCTCTGGTCTATCTCATGTACTTTACCACCAAACGCGTGTCCGCGCTCGAGACGCTCCGAATGGATTATGCAGAGAAGGCCGCCGCCTCACTCGCTTACTCCGGGTACCGCGATCAGATGACGAGCGACGATGACCTTTTGAAGCAACTCAAGGGCAGCCTATTGATCAAGTTCGCGGAGCATCCGGAACGTCTGTTGCGCCCCGGCTCAACGAGCACAAGCGCAAAGGTCAAGACGGCAGGATTCGAAGCCGAGACAAGCGTCAATACAACCGCGCCGGCGGGTTCGGTCAAAGAGGAAGATGCGGCCTGACGATGTGCGGCTTCCAGTAGGGCTGTACTGGCCGTCGAACTTCGACTCCCCTTCAAAGAAGCTCTGCCATGTGCGCTTTGAAGGCTACACGCATCCCGTCGTGGCGCACAATGAAATCTCCCAGAAAGCGATACTTTCGGCGCGTTTCGAACTGGCGGAGGAGTGACGCGGGTGCCTGCAAGGGCACGAGGACACCCTCCATGCCTTCGAAGCGGCCGTACGGGTCCCCTTCTACGTTAACGTAGGTTCCGAAAATCCAGCCGTCGCGATAAACGGGTTCCGCAAGGGCAGGCCGGGGCCGCGGATGGCCAGTGAGAAGGTTAGGGTCCCATTCGGGCTGCTGGTATCGGGGGGTGAGACTTCGCCGCCATGTTGGCAGAGCCTGCGGTTCGTCCAGATCGGCGTCCGGCAGCGCTTCTCGGGTCCGCATACTTTTATCGAAGCTTCGAAAGCGCTCAATATCAGACGATGTAATGGATCCAATAGGCGTCCCGGTGATAGATATTTCGAGTGAGCAGGCGTTGTCTTTGTCGAACAGGTTAGCCGTCGCCATTGCGACGGGCCTCTGTTCAGCGAGAATGCGGCGAAGAGTGGCCTCATCGACACCCTCATGCTGTGTTAGAAGGGCATAAAGACCGAGCAAGAATCCTGGCAACGCCACCACGTCATTGATTTTGCGGAGCGTGGTCCAAAAGCTGGCGGTCCCAATGTCAACGACGACGAGGTCTGCGCCAGAGTACCCTTCCGACTGGGCGTATCGGCGAAATCCGATGCTGAATGCCTGTAGCCACCTTCCCAAATGGCGTGCGGTGAGCTGCCCCTCAGTCTCGAAAAATATTCGCACATCGAGCGCGCCATTGACGTGACCATACGGCGCCAGGCGGACCATCTCGGCGGCCACGCCCAATTGCACGAGCGAATGCTGGAACGCGTTCTCACGCTCGAAGATTGGAGTCTTTAGTACGCCCTCGAATGCTGTAGCCACATTCCCCCCTCTTTGCGGAGCATTGTGCTTCAGCGAGGCACCCTACGGCTCTCGCTAGCAGAAGATGAGCATGTTTCGGCGAGGAACGCCATCGAACATGGAGGTCCGAGCTGGTCGCAACGACGGTGGAGCGCCTACGCCGGTGGAGGCACCCGCAGCGAAGGAGGCACCACTCCACCCACGTCGTAACCGCAATCGATGAAACGCAGGCCGGCGGCTTCATAGCCACGCCGGATCGCGGCCACCTTTGAGATTTGAATATCACGCTGGGAGTTTTCGAGCCGAAGAATGGTGCGGCGGCTGACCCCCACCGCCGTCGCAGCCTGGTCGAGGGACCAGTGTAGCGCCGCGCGCGCCATCCTGGCCTGCGCCGGCGTTAGCTGATCAGCAGCCAGAGCAACCCCCTTGACTGAACGCTTCGTGGTCACTAGCAGTGACTCGGAAAAGGAGACCCTCAGGCATGGCTGCCACGAGGCATAACCTGTCGCGCCGGGCGGTGCTAGGCGCGGGTGTCGGCGCGTGCGGGCAGGGACATGTACTCGTACGTGTCCCCCCTGTGCAGGGCGCGGAGTCGGCGGGGGCGGGGTCCGGCGGAGAACGGGGACACGTACAAGTACATGTCCCCGGCTGCCGCCGCACCCTCGCCGCCTACCGGCGCGTCGAGGCGCGGGTGGCGGCGTTCAAGGCCGAGGAGGCGCTTCTGCCGCCGCCTGGCGCGACTATCCCGCCTGCGAGGATCTGGAGGAGCGGTTCGGCGACCTCGATTCGCGCCGCCTCGCCGTCCTGAAGCGCCTCCTCCGCATCCCCGCGCCCGACCTCCCTGCGCTCGCCCTCAAGCTCGACCTCGCCGTCGCCGACCTCGCCCGGGAGCTCGCCGCCTCCGAAACCTGCCTCACCGCCCTCGCCGCCGACGCGCGGCGGCTCGCCGCAGGCTGAGGGATTACGGCCGGTCCGCCGGCTCGGCCTCCCGATCCAGAGCCTTCCTGGCCTCGGCCGCCGCCAGCTCCTCCACATCCGTCGCCCGCATGGGGCGATCTTCGCGGACGGCGCGCAGGGCCGCGGCGCGGAGCACGTTGGTGATCCCGTTCATGCCGAGCTCGGGCAGGTGCGCGCGTTTCCACCAGTCCGGCGGCGCGCCGCCCTCCCATGCGGGGACGGCGGCCAAAGCAGTTTGCCACATCCGCAGCCGCGCCTCGCCGTCGGGAGAAGGGAAAGGAATTCTGAGCTCGATCCGCGCGGTGAGCCGGGGGTCGAGGACCGTCCCGCTGCGACATGCGATCACGAGGTGTCCCCGGAACCGGTCGATGCCGCCCAGGAGGAGGGGCGCGAGCGCGGCCGCGGCTCCTGCGCCGAACACGGCGTCCGCCTCGTCCAGCAGCAGAATGGCGCCGTCCTCCTCCGCGCGGTCGAGTGCATCCTCCAGCGCGCGCGGCCCGTCCTGGTTGGGCCGCGAGCGAACCGTCGAGAGGTCGAGCCGGTAGCAGGGCCGCGCGACCGACCGGGCCACCACGGCCGCGGCCGTCCTCTTGCCGCCGCCGGGTGGGCCGCGAAAGAGCGTGACGCTGCGGTCCGCCGCCGCCCCCGGACCGGCCCGGTCGAGAAGCGCGGCTTGGCTCGATATCAGGTCGCGGAGGGCCTCCAGCCCCTCCCTGGTCAGGGGATGAAGGGCGAGGTCGTCGAACAGGCAAGGCGCGGACAGCGGCTGGAGGAGCGGCCCGAGCCCGGGGGGCCGGCCCGTCGAAAGCCAGGTGAAGACGCCCGTCCGGAGGCGCAACGGGATGGCCGACGGGATCGTCTCGTCGAGCGGACCATCGAGCAGGCGCCGGCGCCGGAGCGGCGCGTCGGCCTCGAACAAGGCGAGTGCCCCCAGACGCCGCGCCATATCCTCTCCCGCGAGAAGGAACAGGGCAGTTTCCCACGAGGGCGCGAATCCCGATGCCGCTGATACGATGCCGCCGAATTCCGTGAACGGCCGCCCCGACTGCGCGTTCGCGATCAGCAAGGGATCCAGCGCCTGCGGGCGCAGGTGCGGGAGCGCGGCGAGGATCAGGACCAGCCGCTCGCCCGCGGCGAGGCCGAGCGCGTCGATCCTCTTCGCATAGCCCGACGCTTCCGTCGGCAGCACCGGCGGCGGCACGGCCTCGAACAGGTCGCACTCCTCGGCTTCGCCGCCGTGGATGCGGAAGCGCAGGTCGAGCAGCGCGGTGAACCATGCAATTTCCGCTTCGATCGCCGCCGCGTCGGTCTCCGGCATGAACGTCTCCTTATTGCCGCGCAGGTCCTAGCAGCGATCGCGGCCTGCGGCGCGCTTTACATCGCCGCCGCGCGCTCCGGGGCGCTCACGGCGCGGCGTCCGCCTCCTGGTAGACGATCCACACCTTCGGCTGGGATTGCCTGAAGATGCGCGCGTGGCGGGCGTAGCGGACGAGGAGGCGGTCCGGGCCGAGCCATCTCATCCCCGCCCAAGGGCCGCCCCAAGGCCCGCCGCGGGCGCGGCCGTGGTCCGTGTCCGCGATGAAGGCGTTGCCGGTGCCGCTCGGCCGGTCGCCGCGGCGCAGCACCGAGATCTGCGTCGAAAAGCCGGTGGTCGCGCCGCAATCCCGCTGGAAGAGGACGGCGTCGAAGCGCCCGTCCGGCGAGGTCGCCACCCGCACCACCGCATTGCCGCACATGTCGCTGCACGCCCCGAGGAGAGGCATCGCCAGCAGCGGCAGGCGTGACAGGAGGATGCGGCGCATCCGGCTGCCTTAGCGCCTCGCCCGTGCAGGCGATGTGGAGAAACGACGCTGCTCCTTTCGGCCCGAGACGGAAACGAGCCCGCCGCATCGATTCCCGCGCCGTCGCCGACGCGATGCCTCGCGTGCCTTGGAGGCGCACGACGCTGGAAAGCGCGACCGACAGCCGCCCCTCCAGGAAAGTTGAAACCTGATTCAACTTCGCTTGCTCGCGCGGCGCAGCCTCACTGTCCGGCTGGGTCCGCCGGGCGCGATCGCGCCCTCGCCGCGCCGGCAGCGACCCGGCAGCGGCCCGGCAAGCGGCCGGCAGGCGGCCGGCACCGACCCGGCAACCGGTCCGCACGCGCACGGCAGCCACCCGGCATCGGCGCCGTGCCGGCGTCGGGTCGACTCCCGTCGGATCGAGACGCTGCGAACGGCGTGGAGCGTCTCCCGCCGGCCATTGACGAGCTGCGTGTTTCCTGTTATGTTCCACGCGCTCTTTGAAAGGTCCGGCCACGATTCCGCATCGCCTCCGTCCCCGGCGGCCCCTCGCCGTCCGTTGCAGCTGTCCCAGCCGGCGCCTGTCGTCGGCGGCCGGTCGTCCGCGGTGCCGGCCCCTTCTCCCGCGCTCGTCCCCGCGAAACTTTTTTATTTTTCACGAAACTTCGAAACTTCCGCGCCCTGCCGGCGCCCCTGCCGGAAGCCTTCCGCCTCCGTAGCCTCCCCCATGGCGCGGCGGGAATCGCGCTGCTAGGCTGCACCCAAGGGGGATGGGATGAGCGGGCTCCGGCGCGACGTACTGGACTGGCTGGCCGACGGCCGCGCCGTTCCCGGCTGCGAGCGCGCCGTGCTCCGCGCCGCCGGCCTCGTGCCCTCGCGAGCGGACTGGCGCGCCTTCCTCCTCCGGATCACCCTCTGGCTCGGTGCCGCCGCCCTCGCCGCGGCGGTGATCTTCTTCTTCGCCTTCAACTGGGACGCGCTCCACCGCTTCGCCAAGTTCGGCCTCGTCGAAGGCGCGATCCTCGTTGCGCTCCTCGCCCTCTGGCGCTTCGGCCTCGACACGCCGGCCGGCAAGGCGACCCTCGTCCTTCTCAGCCTCTTTACCGGCGCCCTCCTCGCGCTCGCCGGCCAGGTCTACCAGACCGGCGCCGACGCCTGGGAACTGTTCGCCTGGTGGGCGCTGCTTATCCTGCCATGGGTCCTGGTCGGCCGCTTCAGCCCGCTCTGGCTGCTCTGGCTCGCGATCGCCGACCTCGCCGTCTGCTTCCACGCCAGCACCGGTTTCCTGCCCGACACGGACACCCTGTTCTGGAGCGCCCTCGCCCTCAACACCGCCGCGCTCGCCGCCTGGGAAGGCGCGCACCGCGCCGGAATCTCCTGGCTGCGCGACGATTGGCCGCCGCGGGTCGCGGCCATTCCCGCGGGCATCGCCGCGACCGGCCTCGGCCTCACCGCCGTCCTCGACGACGGCCGCTGGGCCGAACTGGCCGGCTACCTGCTCTGGGTCGGGGCCATGGTCCTTTGGTACCGGCGCGTGCGTCTCGACCTCTTCATGCTCGCCGGCGCCATCCTGTCCGGGATCGTCGTGATCACCGGCTTCCTGACGCGGCATCTCCTCGGCGACGCCGCCGGCGGCTTCCTCGTCGTCGGCCTCGTCATCATCGGCATGGCCGGCGGCGGCGCGACCTGGCTCCGGACGCTGGCGCGCGAGGGCGGGACATGAGCGCCGCCGCGCTCTGGGAGCGCCTCGCCGCTGACGGCCTCGTCGAAGGCGATCCGTCCCCGCCGGCGGAAGCGCCCGCCCCCTGGTACGTTCGCGCCATGCTCGGCTTCGCGGGCTGGATCGCCGCCTGCTTCCTGATGGGATTCCTCGGCATCGCCCTGGCGCTGGGCACGAACGGCGCCGGCGCGGTGCCGATCGGCGCCGCCTGCTGCGCCGGCGCCTTCTTCCTGTTCCGCGCCTTCGACGGCCAGGACTTCGTCGAGCAGCTCGCCCTCGCGATCAGCCTCGCCGGGCAAGGCCTGATCGCCTACGGCCTCCACGAGACGTTCGGCAGCGACGGCGCCTCCCTCTACCTCGCCTTCGCGGTCGTCGAAGCCGTCCTGGTCCTCGCCGTGCCGAACTTCCTCCACCGCGTGCTGGCCGCCGCCGGCGCGGGCGGCGCCGTCGCGCTCGCCTTCGGCGACCTGGAGCTGCCGGGCATCGCCTCCCCCTTTCTCTGCGCGGCGCTGGCCGTCATCTGGCTGCAGCCGGAGCTCTGGGCACGCGGCGGCCGGCTCTGGCGGCCGATCGGCTACGGTGTCGTGCTCGCTTTGCTCCTCACCGAGACCTTCCGCCTGTTCGATCTCGGCGCCGAGCTGTTCGGCTGGCGGAGCGCCCCGCCGAGCTGGATCGCCCTCCACGGGCCGCTGATCGGGCGCGTCGTCGCCGCCGGGATCCTGATCTTCGTCGCCCTCTCGCTCGCCGCCCGCGAAGGCGTCGCACGCGGCAGCCGCCTTTTCCTCGCCGTCGCGGGCGGCGCCGTACTCGTGGCCCTCATCTCGATCTGGGCGCCGGGCCTCGCCGCGGCCCTGCTGATCCTGCTCCTCGGCTTCGACGCGGGCAGCCGCCTGCTGCAGGGTGTCGGCATCTTGAGCCTGCTCGGCTTCGTCTCCCATTTCTACTACAGCCTCAATGCCACGCTGCTCGCCAAGTCGGGCCTAATGGCCCTCGCCGCCTTGCTCCTCCTCGGCCTCCACTTCGCGCTGCGACGCCTCCCCGCGCCGCCGCCGCTGGAGCCCGCCGATGCGTAAGGCGGTCGCGCTTCTGGCCGGGCTCCTCGTCCTCGCCTTCGCCAATTACGGCATCTACGCGCGCGAGCGCCTGGTGCGGGAGGGGAGGCTGGTGCTGCTGCGCCTCGGGCCGGTCGACCCGCGCTCGCTGATGCAGGGCGATTACATGCGCCTCCATTTCCAGGTCGCCGACCAGGCGGAGAGTGCGCCCGGCGCCCAGGGCCGCACCGACGGCCGCATCGTCCTCGGCGTCGACGCCGACCAGGTCGGCAGCTTCCGCCGTCTCGACGACGGCCGCCCGCTGGCGCCGGACGAGGCGCGGATCCGCTACCGCATCCGCGGCGGCGGCTTGCCGCGTCTCACGACCGACTCCTTCTTCTTCGAGGAAGGCCGCGCCGCCACCTATGCCGGCGCGCAATACGGCGAATTCCGCGTCGCGCCCGACGGCGAGGCGATCCTCACCGGCCTGCGTGGGCCCCGCCTCGAGCCGCTCGGCCGCCCCGCGGTGCGCTGATCATCGCGGTTGCGGAGGCCGCGCCGCCGACGCAATCTGCATCAAAATCGCGCGCCGTGCCCGGGCAGCGCGACGAGGAGGAAACGCGAATGCCCTTCGAGCCGATCAACCCGAGCCAGTTCCCCGCGCCCATCGCGCCCTATTCGGCCGGCACGCGCGCCGGAAACACCGTCTACGTCTCCGGCACCCTGGCGCTGGGGGAGGGGGGCAGCGTCCTGCACCCGGGCGACGCCGCCGCGCAGACCCGCCACGTCCTCGAGACGATCCGCACCACCCTGGAAGCCGCCGGCGCCACCCTCGCCGACGTCGCCTTCAACCACATCTTCCTCGCCGACTGGGCCGACTATCCGGCGATGAACGCGGTCTACGCCGAATTCTTCCCGGGCCCGAAGCCGGCGCGCTACTGCATCCAGTGCGGGCTCGTGAAGCCGGGCCTGCTCGTCGAGATCGCCAGCGTCGCGCACCTCGCCTGATGCCGCACGCGGCGGGGCTCTGGTACGAATGGCACGGGCCGGAGGACGGGGAGGTGCTGATCCTCTCCGCCGGCCTTGGCGGCTCGGCCCATTACTGGGCGCCGAACCTTGCGGCGGTGGCCGAACGCTTTCGCGTCCTCCTCTACGACCATCGCGGCACCGGCCGCAGCGACAAGCTGCCGCCGGGGCCGACGTCGGTCGAGGCGATGGCGCGGGACCTGGTCGACCTGATCGACGCGCTCGGCGTGGCGGGCGCGTCCCTGCTCGGGCACGCGGTCGGCGGATTGATCGGCCTCGCGCTTGCCGCGACGGCACCGGACCGGATCGAGAAGCTGGTCGTGGTGAACGGCTGGGCGCGCCTGGATGCCTACACCGGCCGGTGCTTCGACCTGCGGCTGGAGCTGCTGCGCCGCAGCGGCGCCGAAGCCTATCTCCAGGCGCAGCCGATCTTCCTCTATCCGGCCGGCTGGATCTCCGAGCGGCTGCAGGCGCTCGACGCGCATTCCGCGCGGCAGCTCGCCGACTTCCCGCCGGTGGAGTCGATCGAGGCGCGCGTCGCGGCAGCCCGCGCGTTCGTCCTGCCGGACGGAATTGCCGCTCCGGTGCTCGTCCTAGCCTGCGCCGACGACATGCTCGTCCCCGCCCATTGCTCGCAGATCCTGGCGGGCGAGCTTCGGCATGCGCGGCTGGAGACGATGGCCTGGGGCGGCCACGGCTGCAACGTCACCAATGCGGGTACCTTCAACCGTCTCGTCCTCGCATTCCTAGGGAGCTAAGCCAATGGAAGTCGGCATCTTCATCCCCATCGGCAACAACGGCTGGCTCATCTCCGAGGCCGCGCCGCAATACATGCCGAGCTTCGACCTCAACAAGGAGATCGCGCTGAAGGCGGAAAGCTATGGCGTCGATTTCCTGCTCTCGATGATCAAGCTGCGCGGCTTCGGCGGCAAGACGGAGTTCTGGGAGTATAATCTCGAAAGCTTCACGCTGATGGCGGGCCTCGCCGCCGTTACGGAGAAAATCCGCCTCTACGCGACCTGCCCGACGCTCGTCATCCCGCCCGCCTTCTGCGCGCGCATGTGCAACACGATCGATTCGATCAGCCACGGCCGCTTCGGCCTCAACCTCATCACCGGCTGGCAGCGGCCCGAATACAGCCAGATGGGGCTGTGGCCGGGCGACGAGCATTTCCGCAACCGCTACCAGATGCTCGGCGAATATGCGCACATCCTGCGCGAGCTGTGGGAGAGCGGCGTCTCCGACTTCAAGGGCGATTATTACCAGATGGACGATTGCCGCGTCCGCCCGCTCCCGGAAGGCGACATGAAGATCATCTGCGCCGGGAGCTCGGACGAGGGCCTCGCCTTCTCCGCCAGGTACGCCGACTACGCCTTCTGCCTCGGCAAAGGCGTGAATACCCCCAAGGCCTTCGCCTCGAACAACGAGCGGCTGATGGCGGCGACGGCGAAGACCGGCCGCGACGTGCGCATCTATGCCTTGTTCATGGTCATCGCCGACGAGACGGACGAGGCGGCGATGGAGAAATGGATCGCCTATCGGGAAGGCGTGGACGAGGCGGCGGTCGCCTGGCTCGGCGCCCAGGGCGCGGCCGACAAGACCTCCACCACCACCAACGTCCGCCAGCTCGCCGACCGCGAGAGCGCGGTCAATCTCAACATGGGCACCCTCGTCGGCTCCTACGAAAATGTCGCCCGGATGCTCGACGAGGCGGCGACGGTCCCCAATACCGGCGGCGTCCTCCTGGTCTTCGACGATTTCCTCAAGGGCACCGAGGATTTCGGCACGCGCATCCAGCCGCTGATGAAGAGCCGCTCCGCGGGCTGAGACCTGTCCCAAAAAGTAGGGGCCGGCACCCCTGTTGGGATGCCGGCCCCGGCCCTCGTTACGCGACTCGAGGGTTAGCGTGCTCAGCGGCGGCAGTTGTCCTTGTCGATGGCGCGGCCCGCGAGCGCGCCGATGGCGCCGCCGAGGATCGTGCCGGTCGTGCCGCTGTGATAGCCGTCGCGGGTGATGCCGCGGCCGAGCAGGGCGCCGGCGACGCCGCCGACGATCGTGCCGGTCGTGCCGCTGCAGCGGCGGCCGTAGCCGTAATAGCGGTTCGAGCGGGCGCGGTAGCCGTAGCCGTTGTTGGTATAGCCGCGGTTATAGCCCTGGTTGTAATAGCCGTCGTAGCCGCGATTGTAGTTGCTGTAGCCGCGGTTGTAGCCGTTGTAGTAACCGTAGCCCTGGGCGTCGGCGGCGGCCGGAAGCGCGGTCAGCGCGGTGGCGGCGGCGACGGAAGCGAGAGCGATCTTCTTGAACATGACTGAACTCCTGTGCGCGAAGACCGTCGGGGTACGGCGGCCTTTCTCGAATGATGCGCTTATCGCACGAGTCGTTTGAGCGGCCCCTGAATGGGTCCGTCAGCCGATGTTCAGGAGGGCGGACGCGAAAACGCCGCCCCGGACGGGACGGCGTTCGCTGTTTTCGAGAAAGCGGGAGGCTCAGGCGGCGGCTTCGCCGGTCGCCTTCTTGGCGATCTCGCGCTTCAGGCGGCGCGCCTTCAGGCTGAGCTGCTCGTCGGAAGTCTTGGCCAGCCAATTGTCGAGGCCGCCGACATGCTCGACGGAGCGCAGGCCGTTCATCGACACGCGCAGCTTGACGCCGCGGCCGAGCGAATCGCTGATCAAGGTCACGTTCTGCAGGTTCGGCAGGAAGGTGCGCTTGGTCTTGTTGTTGGCGTGGGAAACGTTGTGGCCCACCTGACGGCCCTTGCCGGTCAGCTCGCAAATCCGCGACATGATGCTCTCGTCCTGTGAAAAAGGAGCTCTGGTCCTGTGAAAAAGGAAGCGGGGGCGCACGGCCCCCGAATTCGTGGGCGCGGATAGCGCGGGAGGGCCGGCGCGTCAACTCTCCAGAGGCACGCGCTTGCCTGCGCGCGTGACGCGGTGGATAGTCGCGGCAACGGCAGGAGGAGGCGATGTTGGACGGCTTGCACCGGCGTGCCATGCGGGGAGCGTCGAAGATCCTGTTCCTGGTGGCGCTCCTGCTGCTCCTGTTCGGCGCGCTCAACGCATTGCGCTCGGTCGGACGGCTGGAGGGCGAGAATACGCTCCGTCCCCAATGGCTGGAGCTGCTCACCTCGATCGCAATCGCATTCTCCTATTTCACGACGCCGTTCATCGCGGCCGTGGCGATCGACCGGCTCGACCGTTGGTTCGCGCGGACCGAAGCTCCGGCATCGACGGAGGAGGGCTGACGCACTCGTTGCGGCGGTGCAACCGCTTGTGCGGTCCGCCGTTTCCTGACACAGATAAGGTCCCTCGCGAAGGATGGTTCATGCGCGCATTGCTTCTCCTCGTCGCCCTCGTGATCCTGGTCGGTATCGCGCTCGTCTATACGGGCGTCATCTCGCTCAATCAGACGCGGCAGGCGCAGGCGCCGGCGTTCGACGTCAAGGTCAAGCAGGTCGAGGTCGGGACCACCACCGCGAACGTCCAGGTGCCGACCGTCGGGACCAAGACGAAGCAGGTCGACGTGCCGACCATCCGCGTCGGCGACGGCAACGCCGCCGGCCACTGAGGCTTTCGCGGGCCGCCCCGACCGGCTAGCCCTGCCGGCGATGCCGGCGCCATTCACACAGCCCATGCAGATCGCCCTTGAGGAGGCGCGCGCCGCGGCCGTCGCGGGCGAGGTGCCGGTCGGCGCGGTCGTCACCCGCGGAGGCGAGATCGTCGCGCGGGCCCGCAACGCGATGCGCACGGGCAACGACCCCACGGCCCATGCCGAGATGGTGGCGCTGCGGGCGGCAGGCGGGGCGCTCGGCACCTCGCGGCTCGACCAATGCGACCTGTGGGTGACGCTCGAGCCCTGCGCGATGTGCGCGGGCGCGATCGCGCTCGCGCGCATCCGCCGCCTCTATTTCGCCGCGCCCGATCCCAAGGGCGGCGCAATCCTCCACGGCCCGCGCCTCTTCGCCCAGCCGACTTGCCATCACGCGCCGGACGTCTACCCGGGCATCGCCGAGGAGGAAGCGGGCGCGCTGCTCCGCGCCTTCTTCCGCGACCGCCGGCCGTGACCGGCTTCGCCGAAGCGGTCGCCCTGTTCAGGCGCGGGGACGTGAAGGGCGCGCGCAAGGCCGGCGAGCGGCTCCTCAAGCATTCGCCGCGGGACCCGCAACTGCTCGAGTTCGTCGGCGTCATGCGCTGCCAGACCGGCGACGGTGCCAAGGGGATCGCGGCCCTGTGCGCTTCGGCCGCCGCCCGCCCGGGGGATCCGGGCGTCCGGCACAATCTCGCCCAGGCCCTCGCCGACCTCGGCCGGCTGGAGGAAGCCGAAGCGGCCTGCGCCGACGCCGCTTCCCTGCCGGATCCCGGTGGGCGCCGCATGCGGCTCCAAGCCTGGCTCCTCCAGGCCCTCGGCCGGCACCGCGAGGCCGCCGCGCTCTACGAGGCGTTCATCGCCGCCGCGCCGCAGGATGCGGAAAGCTGGAACAATCTCGGCAACGCCCGCCGCGCGCTCGGCGACGAAGCGGGAGCAGCGGGGGCGCTCGGCCAGGCGGCGCGGCTGCGGCCCGACGTCGCCGACATCCTGCTCAACCTCGCGACCCTCCTCGCCGCGGCGGGCGACGAGGAGGGCGCAGTCGCGGCGCTCGCAAGCTATCGCGGAGCGCCGGACGCGCGGATCGAGGCAGCGCGGGGCAATTTGCTCGCGGGGCTCGTGCGGCTCGACGAGGCGGAGCGCGCCTTCCGCGCCGCCGTCGCGCTGCGGCCGGACTTCGCCGACGCCTGGTTCGGCCTCGGCCTGATGTACGAGCATTCCGGCCGGGGGGAGGCGCTCGCACCGTTGCTCGGGGAAGCTGCTGCCGCGGGAGTCGACGATCCTGCCCTCCGCCTCCTCGACGCCTATCGGCTGCGTCGCGAAGGCGATCTCGAGGGGGCTCTCGAGGCGGCCGAGTCGGCGCCGCCCGAGGTCGAGGCGGCGCGGCGCCTCCACCTGCTCGTCGAGCTGAACGACCGCCTCGGCCGCTCTGACGCCGCCTGGGCCGCCGCCGAAGCGATGAACGCCGCCGCTAGCGACGAGACCGCCCGCGCCGGCGCCGCAATCTATCGCGACGAGGTCGAACGGATCGCCGCGACCGTGACCCGGGCCTGGGCGACCTCGTGGTCTCCCCCGGCCCCGCCGCCCGACCGCCCGGCGCCGATCTTCCTCGTCGGCTTCCCCCGCTCGGGCACCACCTTGCTCGACACGATGCTGATGGGCGAGGAGAGGCTCCTCGTGCTCGAGGAACGGCCGCTGTGGAACGCCGTGCTCGAGGCCGCGCCGCTCGATCACCTCCCCACGCTGGGCGAAGAGGAGATCGCCCGCCTGCGACAACTCTATTTCGACGCCGTCGACAGCCACGCGCCCGGCGGGTCGGCGGGAAAGCGCATCCCGGTCGACAAGATGCCGCTCAACCTCGCCCGCGCCCCATGGCTCCACCGCCTGTTCCCCGACGCGCGGTTCGTCCTCTCGCTCCGCCACCCCGCCGACGTGGTGCTGAGCTGCCTCTTCACCAACTTCCGCCTCAACTACGCAATGGCGAACTACCTCGATCCAGGCGACGCCGCCCGCACCTACGATCTTGTCATGGCTGCCTGGGAGCGCAGCCGCGCCGCCTTCGGCCTCGCCGTCCACGCGCTGCGCTACGAGGATCTGATCGCCGATCCCGACGCCGTCCTCCGCCCGCTCTACGCCTTCCTCGATCTGCCGTGGCGAGAGGGCGCGGCCGACCACCGCGTCGCCGCGCGCGCGCGCGGGTACGTCGCGTCCGCAAGCTACGCGCAGGTGACCGAGCCGCTCTACCGCCGCTCCGAGGGGCGCTGGACGCGCTATCGCGACCGGCTGGAGCCGGTCCTGCCCCTGCTCGCGCCCTGGGCGGAGCGTTACGGCTACGGCGTCTGACGGCGCGGCCTTGTCGATGCGAACCGCCGCGCGCTAAAGCGGGGCGGCGCCCATGACGCACACCCTCCCGCCATTCCCCTGGTACGACGTCGTCGTCCTCTTCCTGCTGATCGGGCTCAACGGCCTGTTCGCGATGGCGGAGCTGGCGATCGTCTCGTCGCGCAAGCCCCGGCTCAAGGCGATGGCGAAGAAGGGCCGCCGCGGCGCCCAGACCGCGCTCGACCTCGCCGCCGACCCGGGCCGCTTCCTCTCCACCGTCCAGATCGGCATCACCGGCATCGCCGTCCTCGCCGGCGCCTTCTCCGGCGCCGCTCTGGGCGGCCCCGTCGCCGAGCGCCTCTCGGGCCTCGGCCTCACCGGCAAGACCGCGGAGAATGTCGGCTTCGCCCTCGTCATCGTGCTCACCACCTACGCCTCGCTGGTGATCGGCGAGCTGGTGCCCAAGCAATTCGCCCTGCGCGCGCCGGAGCCGATCGCAATCGTCGTCTCCCGGCCGATGCTGTGGATCGCGCGCATCACCGCCCCTCTGGTCTGGCTGCTCGACCGCAGCTCCAGCCTGATCTTCCGCCTGCTGCGCCTGACCCGCGAGCGCTCCACCCACGTCACCGCCGAGGAACTCCACCTCGTCGTCGCCGAGGCGCACAGCGCGGGCGTGCTCGAGGACGAGGAGAGGGCGATCATCTCCGGCGTCGTCCGCCTCGCCGACCGGCCGACCCGCGAGGTGATGACGCCGCGCACCGACGTTGACTGGCTGGACGTGGCGGCGCCGGTCGAGGCGGTCCGCGAAACGCTGCGCGAAAGTCCCCACAGCCGCTATCCGGTCGGGGAGGGCTCGGTCGACACGCTGGTCGGCGTCGTCCAGGCGCGCGACATCGTGCTCGCGCTGCTGGAGGGACGGCCGCTGGATCTGCGCGGGCTGGTACATGCGGCGGCCGTGGTCCCGGACCAGGCCGACGCTATGGACGCGCTGGCGGTGCTGCGCGCGGCCGAGGTGCCGATGGTCTTCGTCCACGACGAATATGGCCATTTCGAAGGGATCGTGACTCCCGCCGACCTCCTCTCCGCCCTCGCCGGCGTGTTCGCCTCGGACGTCGAGGCGGGCGACGAGCCGCCGCTGGTCGAGCGCGACGACGGCAGCTGGTGGGTGTCCGGCTCGCTCTCGACCGACGGCCTCATCGAGCAGCTCGGCCTGACCCTGCCGGAGGACCGCGACTACGCCACCGCCGCCGGCTTCGCCTTGTCGGTGCTCAAGCACATCCCCGAGGTCGGCGAGCGCTTCCGCTGCGGCGGCTGGCAGTTCGAGATCGTCGACATGGACGGCCTCAAGATCGACAAGCTCCTCGCCAGCGAGGTGCAGAGGGGGAGGCGGGGCTAGAAACCGGGACAGTATACATTTTCCGCCTCGCCGCGGCGTGCGCAGCGCGGACGGATGGAAATTATATACTGTCCCGGTTTTCGGCGGCGGGGAGGGGCTTAGGCGCCTCCGCCCAGCCTCCCGAACGTCGCCTCGAAGCCGTCGCGGTCGCCGCGGGCGAGGTAGGCGGCCTGCTCGACGAGGCGGTCGCGCTCGATGCGGCCCTTGAACGGCCCCATCCGCTCGTCGAGGAAGGCGATCTCGTTCTCGCCGAGCCCGGCGAGCTGCTCGAAGCGGGTGATGCCGCAGGCGTTGAGCTGGGCAGCAAGCTTCGGCCCGACTCCCTTCATGGTCTGGAGGTCGTCCGGCGGGCCCCCGGCGGACGGAATGTTCGGGTGCGCGTCGACGCCGAGAAACTCTCCGGCGAGATCCCGGGTGGCGGCCGAATATTCGTCCGGCACGCTGTTCCCTTCCGGCCCGTCCCGAGGGATCGAGGGCGGAGTCGCCGCCGGCTGCGCCTCGATGCTCCTGTCCGCCGCCGGCGCGGCGCCCCGGCCGCGGAAGGCCCAGAAGGCGACGACGATCGCCACCAGCAATGCGACGACGATCGGGATGAGGTTGTTCTGGAGGAGAGCGATCATTCTTGTCCCTTCAATAGTCGAGGAAGGACGTCCGCTTGCGGCGGCCGAAGAGGAGGGCGCCGAGACCGAAGCCCAGCGCATAGGCGAAAGCGAGCTGGATCTCGGTCTCGACGAGGAGGGGCAGGGGCCAGAGGCCGGATCCCGGCTCGTCCGACCAGCGCGCGTTCCCCATGCCGTCGATCAGCGCGACGCGGCCGACGAGGCCCGGCTCGTCGCGCATGCCGTGGCGCTGGAAATCGTCGGCCGGCCCCGAGAGAACGGCCTTTCGTGACAGCGGGTCGCGGGCCATCCGGACGCCGATATTGGGAAGCTCGGCATAAGCGACCACGTCCTTCGCCTCCGCATCGAGCGCATTCACGAACGCCGCCCCGCGCCCCATAGGAGCGTGCCAGATCCAGCCCATGAGCAGCACGGCCAGGAGGCCGATGAGGATTTTCGCCGTCCGCGACATCGGCACCTTCTCTATGAGGAAACGCCGCGCTGTCCAGCGCGAGCGCGCGCAATCTCGCGCCAGCCTATGTCGCGGCGGCAGAAGCCGGAGGGAAAGTCGATCCGGTCGACGGCCGCATATGCGCGCTCCCGCGCCCCGGCGACCGAGGCGCCGCGGGCGGTGACGGCGAGCACGCGGCCGCCGTTTGCGACCAGGCGGCCGTCCTCGAGGATGGTGCCGGCGTGGAAGACACTGGCGCCCTCCGCCTCAGCCTCGGCGGTGCCGGCGATGGCACCGCCGCGCTCCGGGGTCCCCGGATAGCCATCGGCCGCCATCACGACGGTGAGGGCCGCGTCCTTCGCGAAGCGCGGCGGCTCCGCCTCGGCCAGCCCGCCGCGCGCCGTCGCCAGCATCAGCGGGAGGAGGTCGCTCTCCAGCCGCATCATCAGCACCTGGCATTCCGGGTCGCCGAAGCGGACATTGTACTCGATCAGCTTCGGCCCCTCGGCGGTCAGCATCAGGCCGGCATAGAGAATGCCCGAATAAGGCGCGCCCCGCTCCGCCTGCGCCCGAACCGTCGGTCGGACGATTTCCCGCATCACCCGCTCGGCGAGTTCGGGCGTGACGATCTCGGCGGGGCTGTAGGCGCCCATCCCGCCGGTATTGGGCCCCGTGTCGCCGTCGCCGACGCGCTTGTGGTCCTGGGCGGTGCCGAAGGGGAGGACGGTCATCCCGTCGGTAAGGGCGAAGAAGCTCGCTTCCTCGCCTTCGAGGAACTCCTCGATCACCACCGCCTCGCCGGCGCCGCCGAAGCCCCCGTCGAACATCTCGCCGAGCGCGGCCTGCGCCTCCTCGGGCGTCGCCGCGATGATCACGCCCTTGCCGGCGGCGAGGCCGTCCGCCTTGATCACGACGGGCAGCGGGAAATCCTCCAGCGCCGCCTCCGCCGCGAGCCGGTCCGAGGCCCGGCAATAGCGGGCGGTGGGGATGCCGTAGCGGGCGCACAGATCCTTCGTGTAGCCCTTCGACCCTTCGAGCTGAGCCGCCGCCTTGTTCGGCCCGAAGACGGCGAACCCCGTGGCGCGCAGGTTGTCCGCGAGGCCGTCGACCAGCGGCGCCTCCGGGCCGATGACGACCAGCTCGATCGCGTGGCGGCGGCAGAAATCGACCACCGCCCGGTGGTCGGCGGCGTCGAGAGCGACTATCTGGGCATGCTCGGCGATGCCGGGATTTCCGGGCGCGGCGAACAGCTTGGCGAGCAGCGGCGATTGCGCCAGCTTCCAGGCGAGCGCATGCTCGCGGCCGCCCGAGCCAAGCAGCAGGACATTCATGGACGACGCCCCTACGACCGACACCCCGCTCCTGGCAACCGAAGCGCCCGGCGCCAATGCCGCCGCCTTCTCGGTGTCGGAGCTGGCGATGCGGCTGAAGCGGACGGTGGAGGACGCGTTCGGCTTCGTGCGGGTGCGGGGCGAGATTTCCGGCTGGAAGCGTGCGGCCTCCGGCCATTGTTACCTGTGCCTCAAAGACGACAAGGCGGTCCTCGACGGGGTGCTGTGGAAGGCGACCGCCGCCGCCCTGCCGTTCCGGCCCGAGGACGGCATCGAGGTCGTCGCGACCGGCAAGCTCACCACCTATCCGGGCCGCTCGCGCTACCAGATCGTCATCGAGCGGCTGGAGCTGGCCGGCCAGGGCGCGCTGATGGCTTTGCTCGACAAGCGCCGCCGCGCCCTCGCCGCCGAGGGCCTGTTCGACGAGAGCCGCAAGAAGAAGCTGCCCTTCCACCCGCGCGTGATCGGCGTCGTCACCTCGCCGACGGGCGCGGTGATCCGCGACATCCTCCACCGCCTCGCCGACCGCTGCCCGAGCCACGTCGTGGTCTGGCCGGTGAAGGTGCAGGGGGAGGGCGCGGCCGCCGAGGTCGCGGCCGCGGTGCGCGGCTTCGACGCGCTGCCCGCCGGCGGGCCGGTGGCGCGGCCCGATCTGGTCATCGTCGCACGCGGCGGCGGGTCGATCGAGGACCTGTGGGCCTTCAACGAGGAGGAGGTGGTCCGCGCCGTCGCCGCCTCCTCGATCCCGATCATCTCGGCGGTCGGGCACGAGACCGACACCTCCTTGTGCGACTTCGCCGCCGACGTCCGCGCCCCCACCCCCACCGCCGCCGCCGAGATCGCGGTACCGGTGCGCGGAGATTTGCTTGGATCGCTGCGCGAGCTCGGCTTCCGCATCGAGCGCTGCGCCCGCCGCGCCGCCGAGCGGGCCGCCGAGCAGCTCGAGGGCAGCATGCGCCGCTGGCCCGCGCGCGAAGCGCTGCTCGCGCCGCAGCAGCAGAAGCTCGACGAGCTCGGCGACCGCCTCCCGCGCGCGCTACGCGCCGAGCTGGGCCATGCCCGCGCCGCCCTTGCCCAGACGGCGGGGGCGCTGCGGCCGGGCCTGCTCGAAGGTTCGTGGCGGCGCGCCCGCGAGCGGCTCGACGGGCTCTGGCGGGTTGCCCAGCTCGCCCATCCCAACAAGCCGCTGGAGCGCGGCTATGCGCGGGTCGAGGACAAGAACGGCAAGACGTTGATGTCCGCTGCCGCCGCCAGGGCGGCGGGGCGGCTCAAGCTCGTCTTCGCCGACGGCGGGGTCGATGCCACCGCGGGCAGCGCTTCGGGCGTTGAGCGGCCGCGCCGCGCATCCTATCTGAAGCCGGCGGCCGAGCAGCCCAAGCTGTTCTAGAAGGGACGAGATGGCGATGCTGATGTCGAACAAGGGCCGGGAGGCGCGGGTCCATTACATGGCGGGCACCTTCCGGGTGCTGAGCCCCGGCGACTATGTGACCTGCGCCGCGACAGGCCGCCCGATCCCGCTCGACGAGCTTAAATATTGGAGCGTCGCGCGCCAGGAGGCCTATGCGACCCCCGAAGCGTCGGTGGAGGCGATCAAGGGCCGCTGAGCCGCGCGGCGCCGCCTAGAGCTGCCGCCGCGCGCGCACGCCGGGCTCGTTGCCGATCCGCATCATGTAGCTGCCGAGCGAGGCTTTCACGACCTTCACCTTCGTGCCCTTCCTGGGCACGATCGCGATCGTGTTGTGGTCGGTCTGCACCCAGGTGCTGCCGTCCTCGAGGCGCACCACCCACTGGCCGTTCTCGTTCGTGTAGGCGTTGACGACCGTGCTTTCGATCGACTTCACCTCCTCGGCATCGTCGTCGCCGCCGCCGCCGAACAGGTGGAGGCGCGGGATCTCCAGGCCGAACAGGGTGCGGCGGGTCTCGCGTATCTGCTTCTTGTCGACGACGACGAGGTCGTGCCGGTCGCTCGCCTGCTCGAGCGCCGCGGCGGTGGTGTCGAAGCATTGGAGCCGCGCCTTCTCGTCGGCGATGCCGCGACACTTCAGCAAGGCCTCGAAGGTTTCGGGCCGCTCCACCGCCGCCGGCTTCTTCGCGATCGCAACCGACGCCGCCGCGACCAGCGCGACGCCCGCAGCCAAACCACCCACCGTCCTCAGCATCCGCAGGGCCCTCCCAGATCTCGCGCCACATTGCGGCAGCGCCGCGCGCCGCGCAATCGCCTTCCTCAGCCGCACGGCCCGTAGCCGTGCCGCTCCGCCCACGGGCAGAGCAAAGGCAGCACCTTCGCCATTTGCGCCCGGTACCGCTGCCACCGCCCCGCCGCGCCCCGGTAGAGCGGCTGGGTGACCTGCGCATAGCTCGGCGTGACGATCGTCCCGCGCGCCGCGGCGGTGCGGCGGTGGTCGAGCAGGTCCGGCGTCCAGGATAGCCCGACGAAGTCGATCAGCGCCCGCATCTCCGCCTCGGGCTCCGCGATCAGCCTCTCGTAGCGCAAGGCGTGGACGTCGAGCGGCAGCCCCTCGCGGCAGCGCTCCCAGAAGGCGAAGACGCTGTCGTACAGCGCGGCGGCGTCCCCCAAATCGAGGAAATTGGCCATCGCGTCGTTCGGCTCGAACGCCTGCATGAACCCGCTGAGCACGGCGTCGCAGGGATGGCGGAGCGACAGGACGATCTTCGCGTCCGGGAACAGCCGGTGGATGAGCGGCGCTCCCAGCATGTTGAGCGGCAGCTTGTCCACCACCGTCTTTCCGGCCGCCTCCGGCGCGATGGCGTCGAGCGCCTCGAAATAGGCGGCGCGCAGCCGCTCGGTCTCGACTTCGTCGAGGTCCGGAAGCCGTGCGAAGTCGCCCAAGGCGTCCCGCGCCCGCTCGAGGACCGGCTCCTCCTCGAGCACGTGGACGTCCGGATGGCCCATCAGGAAGGTGTCGAGCAAAGTCGTGCCGGAGCGGGGGAAGCCGACCAGGAAGACGGGAGCGGGCCGCGGACCAGGCGGCACCGACCCCCAGCGCCCGAACCAGTCCGGCGTCATGGCCGCCGTCATGCCCTCGATCCGCGCCCGGTAGCCGGCGGGGTCGCAGCCGCGTGAGGCGGCGGCCGCGGCGGCGTTCATCTCGGCGAAGGCGGCGAACGCTTCGTCCGGCCGGTCGAGGGCGTCGGCGAGGCGGCCGATCAGCGCCGCCCGCCGCTCCGGCTCGAGCTCGGCCGGCGCTTCCCGCGCCGCGGCCAGCGCCGCCTCCAGCCGCCCCTCCCGCCGCAGCACGATCGCGTGGAGATAGCCGAGCGCCGGCCCGTCCGCGCCGGCCGCCCCGGCCTCGGCGAGCAAGGCGGGCACCGCGTCCAGCCGGTTGGCGCGCTCGTGCAATATGCCGAGCTCCAGCCAGGCGAGCGGCTCGGCCGGGGCCACTCGCAGCGCTTCCCGGTAGGCCGCCTCCGCCCCCGCTTCGTCGCGCAGCGCCCAGCGCAGCCGCCCAAGCTCGGTCCACGCCTCCGTCTCGCCGGGGGCGAGCCGCACCGCCTGCTCCAGCGGCGGCAGGGCCTCGTCGATGCGCCCCGCGCGGCGTAGCAGCGCCCCGAGCGCGAGCAGGATCGCCGCGTCGCCGGGCGCCAGCCGCGCCGCTTCCCGCGCTGCGTCGAGCGCTTCGCCGTCGCGGCCGGCGGCGAGTAGCGCCTGGGCGAAATTGCGCCAGGTGGCTGCGACGCGCGGCTGCAGCGCGACCGCCCGCGCGAGCGCCTCGGCCGCGCCGGCGGCATCGCCGAGCGCGCGCCGCGCATTGCCGAGATTGTTCCAGATCTCCCAGTCCGCCGGCTGCGCCGCCACCACCGCCTCATAGGCCGCCGCCGCGCCGGCCGCGTCGCCGGCCTCCTGCAGCAGATAGCCGCGCAGGCGCTGCAGCTCCGGCTCGGCATCGGCAGCGCAGAGCGCGAGCGCTCCCCCCCGGTCGCCGAGCATCGCCAGCGCATTGGCGAGGTCCGGGCGAAGCCGCGGCAGGTCCGGGGCCTTCTCGAAGGCGCGCTTCAGGAAGGCCGCGCCGGCGGCGAGGTCCCCGGCCCGGCAGCAGGCGACGCCGACCAATTGGAGGAGCGGCGCGTTGCCCGAATCGGCGAGCAGCGCCTTTTCCCCGGCCGCGCGGGCGCCGGCGAGGTCGCCGCGCCGCAAGCGCTCGGCCACCGCCGTCACCGCCTGCCCGCCGGCCGCGGCGGGCGACGTACTCACGGCTTCTCGCCCCAGTGGCGGTAGAGCTTCTGCTGGATGAGCTGGAGCCGGCTGAAATTGTCGTGGCTCATGTTCAGCCCCTCCAGGGCCGCGACCTCGTTCAATTCGTAAAGGAGCTGGCGCTGGAACGTGTCCTTGATGCGGCTCTGGATGAAGGTGATCGCCACCAGCCGCTCGCCGGAGGTGACCGGCTCGACCTCGTGGAGGGTGTCGGACGGGTAGACGATGGCGGTGCCCGGCGGCAGCCGGAAGTGCATCTCCCGCGTCCCCAAGGTGATGCGCAGCGCACCGCCTTCATATTGATCGGGATCGTTGAGGAAGACGGTGCAGCTGATGTCCGAGCGGATCACCCCGTTGGGGAGCTGGATATAGGCGGCGTCCGCATGCGCGCCGTAGCGCATGCCCGGTTGGTAGCGCGTGAGGAGCGGCGGCGCGATGCTCGCGGGGAAGGTGAAGTTGCGGAACTCCTCGCTCGCCATCAGCGCGCGCAGCACGATCTCCGCGGAGCGCTGATAGGCCGCGGGGTCGTGCAGCTGGAGGTTCTGCTTCGCCGTGTTGTGGGGATTGGAGATGCGGCCGTCGACGAAGGGCGCCGACGCGGCGACGCGCCGGAGCTCCTCCACGTCCTGCCGACCCAGTATCTCGATTTCCTTGAACATTTCCCCCCTCAAATCCGCTCGAGCACGGCGCCGATGGCCGGCCAGCGCTGCCCCAGCCGATCGAGCCCCGCAAGGGCCGCCGCGATGTCGGCGCCGAACCGCCGCCGCGCGTCCGCCAGCACCTCGCGCCGCAGCGCGGGAGTGTAATCATATTCGAGCGCCTTCGAATAGCGCCGCATGAGGGGACCCTGCACCAACGCTTGCGCTTCTGCGGCCCCTGGCGGCGCGCCGAGGAACGCGGCGGCGTCCCGCAGCGCGTCTGCGGGTGCGGCGAGGAAATCGTCGAAATCGATCCAGCGCACCCGATCGGGGCCGAGCACGGCTGCGCTGCGGGCGAGCGAGGTCATCTCGCAGGCCCAGCCGACCGCCGCCTTCTGCGCTTCGCTCAGCCGGTCCGCGGCGAGCACGAGATCCGGGCAGCGCGATGCGAGCCGCTCGATCCGCGAGGGCGTCAGCATCGCCAGCTCCTGCCGCGAGGCGTCGCCGCCGAGGATCGTCTCGATATAGGCCTGCGGGCGGACGGAGAGGAGCAGCGCCCGGGAGCCGGCGGGGACGAGGCGGTCGGCGATCTCGCTGGTGAAGCTCGTCGCCTTGACGAGCGCGCGCTGTCCGGGGCGGAAGGTGCGGGAGAGGAGGGCGGCGAGCGTGTCCAGCCGCTCCGCTTCGCCGCCCCCCCAGCGGCCGGCGGCGAGCGCCTCGGCGAACGCCCGGAGCAGCAGGGGCTCGCGCAGAGAGAGAAAGCCCGGCAGCTCGCCAAGCAGCCGCGACAGCAAAGTCGAGCCGACATGGCCGATATGGAAGATATATTGCGCGTCCCGGCGCTCCTGCTGTCCAAGCGCCGTCGCGATCTCGGTCCACGCGACGTCGTGCCGGGGCGCAGCGGGATCGAGCGCGCGCTGGTCGAGGAAGCTCGCCGCCCGCAGCCCCGCCTCCCCCATCCGGACGAACGTCAGCCTGTCGGCGGCGCAGTCCACGAAGAACGGGAACCAGGCCGGGTCGGATGCAAGTGCCGCTGGCGACGGCGATGCGGGCTCGGCGGCGTTCATCGCACTTATGTTAGCCGCTCCGGCCCGGCCCGACCACTCGTCCGGGACGATCTTGGCAGGCCCGGTCGCCGTTCTCCTTCGTTTCCGGACAGTAACCGTGGTAATTGAGCCACACCGGCCCCTTTTCTCTCTGCGCAAGCCGCGCGGTGATTGCTTCGGAATCGTTACAACCTGTAGATGGATGGTGGCTTGCCGGCTTTTCCGCCGGTGCTCAGGGACGACTAAAAGGATCCGCGGCCCAGCCGCAAAAAGGGGACGGACATGAACAAGACCCGTATTCTGAACACGCTGCTCGCGACCACCTTTATCGGCGGCGCGATCGGCCTTGCGACGCCGGCGGCGGCGCAGACCACGCCTCCGGTCGACCAGCCGCGCACGGGCGACCAGACGCAGCCCCAGGCCGGCCCCGTCGAGGGCTCGCCGAGCACCACCCCGGCCAATGGCCAGGGGGACGAGAATGGCGCGATCGTCGTCACCGGCACCCGCATTCCGCAGCCGAACCTCTCCTCGGCCAGCCCGATCACGGTCCTCAA
>Ga0070660_100000451_pt1 | contig 27389 bp, 23 predicted proteins | sample KBSC33metaG_FD_64670 | JGI IMG/M metagenome (GOLD analysis project Ga0070660, IMG submission 64670) | Corn rhizosphere microbial communities from Kellogg Biological Station, Michigan, USA - KBS C3-3 metaG | ecosystem: Host-associated > Plants > Roots > Rhizosphere > Soil ... | reverse complement strand
TGGCTATTACGTCCAAATGGTTGTCCAGCAAGGCTTTCCAAAGAGCTTCTTTATTTTTTGATTCTTTTATCGCAGGATTACATTTTATCAAAAAACCCAATTTTTCATAATCATCTGCCGTAAAATGCAAATGATGCACACACACTTCCGCGGTAATTCTTTTTTCCTTTAATGGAATTTTATTGGTAAATAATTCCAGTTCTTTTTGGGTGGTAATATGCAGAATATGTAAACGGCTGTTATATTTTTTTGCGAGCGAAACTGCAAATGATGATGAGGTATAACAAGCATTTTCATTTCTGATAATTGGATGATCTGAAGGTGAGAGAATGGGTTTTATACTTTTTAAATTCCTGTAATTTTCTTTGATAATTTTTTCGTCTTCGCAATGAGTTGCTATCAGCAATTCGCTTTCGCTGAAAATTTTATGCAGCGCGGGTTCACTGTCCACGAGCATATTTCCTGTGCTGGAACCCATAAAAATCTTTACGCCACAAACATCTTTTTTCCTTTTATTTATTTTTAAAACTTCATCAGCATTGGTATTACTCACACCCATGAAAAAAGAATAATTAGCGAGAGAATTTTGCTTTGCAATTGCATATTTGTCTTCTAACAAATCTCCTGTAAGTGCATTGGGTATTGTGTTTGGCATTTCCATAAAGGAAGTAACGCCACCTGCAACTGCTGCTTTGCTTTCTGTATATATTGTTGCCTTGTGCGTTAATCCGGGTTCGCGAAAATGCACCTGGTCGTCAATAGCGCCGGGAAATAAATGTTTTCCTGCACCATCAATTTCTGTAATTTTTTCTTTTACATCAATCTGGTTGTCTATTTTTTCTATACGCCCGTTTTTAATATAAATGTCTTTTTCAGAAATATTATTTTCGTTTACGATAGATATCTGTTTAAAAAGATAATTTTGCATAACTTGAAATTAATTAATTAATATCCAACTCTATGCAAATTATAAAAAGTGTTATTACCCTGCTGGTATTTTTTTATCCTGCATTTGTTTTTGCACAAACAACTTATATTCCCGAAGGGTCAAAAGACTATGATGTAATAGACAGGATAGAAATAAAACAAGGGCAAAATCCGACGCTTAATTTTTCTGCAGATAAACCTTTCAGCCGCAAAGCTATTGTGCCGGTGTTGGAAAATATAGACAGCATTGGCGGCAATAGCCTCACTCCGATTGACCAATATAATTTGCATTCTCTTTTGATGGATAATTCAGAGTGGGTAAGTGGTTCAAAAGAAAGTTTTTTAAGTAAAAAGCCAATTTGGAAAAGCTTTTATGTTACCAAACCGAATTTGCTTGAAGTAAATACCAAAGACTTTTTTCTTGCAGTAAATCCCATTATATATTTTCAGGGAGGCAAGGAATCGGGAAATGGCGAGAATCTTTTTATCAACAAACGCGGTATAAGCGTGCGCGGAAGAATTGCCAATAAAATTGGGTTTTCTTCCACCATTTCTGAAAACCAGGAACGCGGCCCATCTTTTTTTCAAAGCAGGGTAGCCGAGTATAATGCGGTGCCTGGCGTGGGTTTTTATAAACCATTTAAGAAAACAGCTTTCGATTATTTTGATGCAAGAGGTTATGTAACATTTAATGCCACAAAATATATTGACATACAATTTGGCTACGATAAAAACTTTATAGGCGATGGGTACCGAAGTCTTTTTTTGAGTGATGATGCCAATAGTTATTTATTTCTGAAACTGAATACGAGAATCTGGAAATTTAATTATCAGAACCTTTTTATGGAGCTGATGCCTCAGTTTGTAAAAACAGGAGATAATTTATTAGTAAGGAAATATGCGGCGATGCATCATCTAACCGTGAACGTAACAAAATGGTTGAACCTGGGAGTATTTGAAAGTATCGTTTTTGCAAGAAGCCAATATTTTGATTTCGAATATTTGAATCCGGTTATCTTTCTCAGGTATTCGGAAGGAAATGTAGGCAGTCCTGACAAAGCACATGCAGGCTTTGATTTCAAAGCCAATGTGGCGCATCAATTTCAGTTTTACGGACAATTTTTATTAGATGAATTTCTTTTAAATCATATTACAAAAAATGATGGATACTGGGCTAATAAATACGGATACCAGCTTGGTGTGAAGTATGTGGATGCATTTAAAATTAAAAACCTTGATTTGCAAATAGAGAGCAACAGAGTAAGACCTTTTACTTATTCGCATTATGACTCTGCAACCAATTATACACATTACAATCAATTTTTGGCACATCCGCTGGGAGCTAATTTTCAGGAATATATTGGCATTTTGAAATATCAGCCTGCACCAAGATGGTATATTAATGCAAGAGCAATTTATTATTATCAGGGGCTTGATTCTGCAGGAATGAATTTTGGAAGTAACCCATTTGAATTATATACCACGCGCGCCCAGGATTATGGAAATTTTGTGGGTAATGGCCGAAAAGTGAAATGCCTGAATACTAATATTGCAGTATCGTACGAGTTGAAAGAAAATCTTTTTATAGATGGTGGATATTTATTCCGGAAATATACCGGCCTTGCTAATTCAAATACGATTAGCCTGGGCATCAGGTGGAATGCGGCGAGACGGGATTATAATTATTGATGGGGTGTTAGGTTTGGTAAAATAGTAGAATTGAATCGCGCCGCGGCTCGTTCTATTGAATGCGTTCTATTGAACGACACAGCAAACCAACAAATAATAAGGATTTTCTAATTAACCAATTAACCAATTAACTAATAAACTAACACCCAACTCACTCCACCGTCAAAGAAAACGTGACCATTCTTGAATTGATTTTATCAATCACATTGGAATATTTTAAATTTGGATCGCGGGCATGCAGGTTCGTGAGGCCGTTACTCAGTTTTATTTCGGGAGATAATACAAAATAGGGAAAATAAATATGGAAGCCAAGTCCAACTTCGGCATTGATATTTGACCTGTTTAATTTGACCATTTCTTCTGCCTGGTTGGCCCCTTTGTTGCTGGCCAGATCGTAGTCATATTTGCCTCCTGCAATTACATAAACTTTGAAATTATTAATGCGATCGCTACTGAAAGCGATGCTTACCGGAAAGCTCAATGTAATAGATTGTACTTTTTGTGTAACAGAAGTTGTAGCATCATATTTCTGGCTATATAAAAATGATTTTTCTGAAAAAGTAAGATCAAGCGGATGTGTGCGAAGATCAAAATGATTGCTGATGCGCAGGTTTGCCAGCAATGCTAAATTAATTCCCGGGTTATTAACGCTTTCCACACCCATGATAGAATCATACTGGAGAAACCGCGGATGATGGGTGAAATTAAAATGCGACTGATTAAAGCCAAGATTGATACCAAAATGATACGGCCTTGCATCATGGTCTTCCTGGTATAATTCTTTCATCTGAGCCAAAGCGGCAGCAGAACCAAATAAAAATAATAATAAAGCTAAAACTATTTTTCTGCGCAATAAATGGTACATATTCCTAATGTCAATGTTTTGTAGAAAGTGTTTCTATAGCCGGCTTTATTTAAAATTTGAATAAAAGATTTTTTTTCTGGAAACTGAAGAACCGAATCGTTTAAATATTGATAAGCGTCATTATTATTTGCAATAATCTTTCCAATTTTTGGAGTAATGAATTTCATGTAAAAATTATAAAACTGCTTTACTACCGGCATCGAAGGTTTGGTACACTCTAACACAATCAGCCTTCCACCCGGTTTCAAAACTCTTTTTATTTCTGAAAGGCCTTGTTCAAGGTTTTCAAAATTCCTCACTCCAAAGGCTACTGTAACAGCATCAAACGAATTATCTTCAAATAAAATTGCTTCACTGTCGCCGTTTAAAAGCTCGATATGATCGTCCAATCCCGCTTTGGATATTTTTTTTCTGCCCAGTTCAAGCATTCCCTCGCTGATATCAATCCCTGTAATTTTCTCCGGCTTTAAAATTTCATAACTCGTCAACGCAAAATCTCCAGTGCCGGTGGCTACATCCAATATTCTTTCCGGTTTCGCAGGCAGCAATAGTTTGATAGCTTTTTTGCGCCAGCCAATATCAATGCCCGCGCTTAAAAAACGATTTAAAAAATCATAACGGAAAGCAATATTATCAAACATGGTTTCTACCTGCTTCTTTTTGCTTTCAGAAGAATCTTTAAAGGGTACTACCGTATCGTGAGGATACATATTCATCAGCCCAAAGATAGTTTTTTGGATTTATAAGTGATATGCTTAACGATTCTTTCACTTTTATTTAATGAGTTCAGGGGTTCTGAATTTTTATCATAGCTTCTATTCATAAAAGCGCTGCTACGCTGCTATTTGCAGCCCTAGTATTTAAGGCCGTTAACGGTAACGGCTATACGAAGGCAATCGAAAAGATTTTTTAAAAAATACTGCGTCGGTTATTTTATGCAGGGGTTATTTCTTCTTTCGTAGCGCAACACGTACTTTTTTTACAAACGATTCAGGTACACCGGCAAAGTTGGCTATTTCGGCAATTGTAAATTTACCGGCAATAAGGAGATTTTTTACTACCTGTTCCTTGCCTTGTTCAATGCCTTGTTCAATGCCTTTTTCAAAGCCTTCTTCCCGCTCTATTTTCTTTATGGTTTCTATAATGCCCATAGTGTTTTGCTTTCCAGTTAATGTGTCAATTTGCTTATCAAATGTACGGTTAATCTTGGGATTTTCAATATACACAAACTGTTTCAGAAAATACAAAAAACGGCTGATGCGCGCATGATCGTATTTTTTACTCTTTATTAAAGCTTTGGCTACTGTAAGCCGCTGCCTGTTGAGTTCTTCCTCAGGTACTTTACCCGTTAGCAGCGCTTTTTGTGCAGCCAGCACAATCAGCGCAAAGGGGTTGTTCATTGCCAGTAATCCAGCTTCGCCATGGTCGAGTATATGATATACATTGTACTTGTAATTGATTTCTGTTCCTAAGAAAGATTTATAAAATCTTGCAGGTCTTTTTTGATTTTTATTTCCTGTAAACACAGCCAGCGCTGTTACGTCCACTTTATAGCGGTCATAGATTCTGTACCAGTATTGAAACATACGTTCGGCAAAATGTTTATCATTGGTTCCCTGTATTTCTATATGCACTAATATCCATTCTTCTTTCCCGTTTTTTAAAAATACTTTTACCAGCATGTCCACAAAACGGCTGCCGCCCTGCTTTTCCAATTCAGGAAAGAGTTCGCTGAGTTCCTTATCTAAGAACACACAATCTTTTTTCATGTCAAAAATGTCATCGGAATTGGCAAAACAAAAGCGAAGCAAATCGGAAAAAGTTTCTTCAAAAGCGCTTTTAAGCAGAATGTCATTTTTTCTTCTGGGCATATACAAACAAACGTAAACAAATTTTCTCATTGATACCAACTGCAGCCGAGGAACAATCACCTATATGCTTAGCAATTCTTTCACTTTTATTTTTGAAATCAGCTTTTCGCGTCAAGCATTCAGCTTTCACCGTATCTTGCAGAATATGCACATCAAAAAAGCGCAATACCTTATCAGTAGCCCATCTTACGAAAAATGTCCTGTTCCTGACAGGCAGGAATATGCATTTATCGGAAGAAGCAATGTAGGCAAATCATCATTGATCAATATGTTGTGCAACAATGATAAACTGGCTAAAACATCCAATGCACCCGGAAAAACACAAATGATCAATCACTTTGAAATAACGAGTGTTCCAAAAGCAGGCGATGTGAATGAAACGAAATGGTACCTGGTAGATTTACCGGGTTATGGCTTTGCAAAAATTTCATTGAGCAGCAGAAGAAGATGGGAACAGATGATTGAAAACTATATCAGGAAAAGAGAAAACCTTGTAAATATTTTTGTGCTGGTTGATGCAAGGCATACGCCCCAAAAGCTGGACCTTGATTTTATAAAAAACCTGGCTTTATGGGAGATTCCTTTCACGCTTATTTTTACCAAAGCTGATAAAGAAAAACAAAGAGTCGTGAGCAAAAATGTAAAATTATTTTTAGAGAGTCTTCGTACTTTTCAACAATTTTTGCCGCAACATTTTGTGACCAGTTCAATAAAGAAAATGGGCCGGAACAAGATTCTGAATTTGATACAGGAAATGAATGATGAAGCGGAAGAAAAATAATGCCCAGATTCAGAATTTTTTTAATTAATCAATCCTTGAATGAATCCGACAGTTCTTTTTCGAATGATTGAACACTTTACAGTAAACCAACTTTTATTCCGAATTTTTATTCTGTAAAATTCATAAAAAAGATTATTTGCAGGATTTAATTTGTCGCCGGTTGGTGGGGCACCAACCTGGGCAGCGCGCCGTGGGCGGTGTTTCCACCGCTCACAAAAAAAGACTGCCCGCAGACAATCTTTTTTTAAACCCAGGAAATTCTTAATCCTATCCATTCTGCTGCCGCTGTCCTCTTTGCGGACGAAGTGTAGCCTCTACTTCATTTTTAAATTTAGTGTACTGATCCGGGGTGAAAATGTTTTTTAATTTAGCATCCCTGTCATCTGTCATTTTTTGAAAAACACTGCGGTCAGGGCGTTGGCCTGAAGCTCTTGCATCCTCGAACGTCTTGGTTTGTGTGGTATAATAATCAGTAAAAACGGAATCGGTACTGCTGACTTGATCCGCACTGAGGCCCAACGGAGTCGTAATTTTGTCCATTGCTGATTTTACTCTCTCTGGCACTGACATGCGTTGCATGCCTTGTGCATAAATGCCGGTTGCTGCTATTATAAAAAAAGCAAACAACAAGGTGATTTTTGTTTTCATGAATTTTTTGTTTAGATTTTTTGATTGATTAAAGCTTAATAAAAAAGATTAAAGGATTTTTATTTCGGATGTCCCTGCGCGTTACCTCCGGGACGGTTTCCTACCATCCATCGTATTTGCCTAATAATGGATGAATCAAATTTGGGAAGCTGTTCGGGTTTACATATATTCCTGATACTTTTGAAATAGCGAAACATCTGCATGTCCAGATTTTTTTGTCTTTGCCCAATGGAATCCGCATAGGCATTTATCACTGAATCTGAGTTTACAGAATACATTAAGTTATAAAAATCTTTCTTTGAAGATCTTAACCCGCTAAACATTGGGCGTACTTTTTCCCTTTGTTCTTTTCGTATTGCCTGGTATTGATCTAATTGATCTTTATCAAATCCCACATCATTCTGTAACGAATTGTACATTCCATTAGGTTCTCGATTTCTTTGTCTTTTATCTGCAGGCTTACTTAACGCCAGGAAAAATATTAACATAGCAATATTGGTTATCAAAAGAAAAATAACAATGGTAACCAGGGACTTTATTTTTGCGGAACTGTTCATTATGGTTTTGTATTTACAAATTCATAAAAGCTGGAACTTACCTGGCTGTATTCATCTACTGTGGCATTTTCGTCATTTTGACCGGTGACATTGGTGTGCGTGTTTTGTGACGAAAAAATGACGGCAGCGTTGATCATTATTACGAGGCAAATACATGCAAAAGCAATCGCAGGCCGGGCAAAAAAGGATGATATTTTTTCCCAGGTATTTCTTTCTTTTTGCATTCTTGCTTCCAGCCTGGTAAAAAAGAATGGCTTTGCAGAAGCCTGCCCCATGCCATCAAGGCTATTAAGCGCATCTTTAATTTTATTGTTGATATTTTCCTGCATGATTATTTTGTTTTTTGTCACACTTTAATTTGACGTTCTTATTATCAAAATCCTTCTTTATTTTATAGATAGTTCGTAATATTCTTTCAAATTGATTTGCAGATTTTTTTTGGCTCGCTGCAACAATGCATCCACCGCCGAACTGCTCAATTTCATAATTTCCCCGATTTCGCCATAGCTTAAACCTTCTGTTTTATTAAGTATAAAAGCTGTTTTTTGATTGGCAGGCAATTTTTCTACCGATTTAAAAAGAACAGCCGCCCGTTCTTTGTTTTCCATTTTTACGCCCGGGTGAAAAAAATCAGGAGGGTCGTTTAATAATTCATCGTTTTTTCCATATAAACTTTGTACAAAAGCAAATCGTTTTTTTCTTTTTTTCTTCCTGATATGGTCCAGCGATTTTGAAACAGTAATACGATAAAGCCATGTAGAAAATTTTGATTCTTCTTTAAAAGTTGTAATCGAATCATATACCTGCATAAAAACTTCCTGAGCCGTATCTTCAGCATCTTCAGCATTTTGCAAAAGTCCCAGTGCAGTGTTATAAACCATATCCTGCCAGGTCTCCACAATTATTTTAAAAGCTTCCCTGTCTTTTTTTTTAAGCAAGGCGATTAATTCCCTTTCATTCAAAGCAAAAATATTTATAAGCTAAAGTGAAGGGCCACCGGGGCCGCGGCCACCACCAAATGGAGATCCGCCCGGTCCACCAAACCCGCGAGGGCCTCTTTCTCTTTCATTATTATTCACAGGTTTTCCTTTTCCAAAGTTCTTTAATTTGTAGGTAAACGTCAGCATAAAATATTGTTGCAATACCTGGTTTTGTATGTCTTGTATAGAATTGCCGGTTACATTTACCGCGATACTCCTGTTTTGTTTCAACAGGTCAAATACCGAAAGCCTCAACTCTCCGTCTTGGTTTTTAAGAAATTTCTTACCAACAGCAACATTCCACAACCAATAATTTTGATTCTGAGCGGAAGAAATTAATCCTTTATAAGATTCGTTGGTTAAGTCATTATTAAAAAACCATCCATTTTTGCTCAGCAGATTGGCGCTTACCCCTGTTGAAGAGGTGAAATAGTTTTGGTTTAGGTTTGGCTGAAGGGTATTTTTTACAGTATTGATATTTGCCGTATATGACAAAGTAAAATCAACATATTCGCTGATATTACTTGCCAAAACGGCGCCTAAATTATAATTGTAATTGTTGGAAATGTTGTTCGCATTATCAATCATTCCCGGCTGCCTTGCATACCCAATTCCTCCGTTCCAGTTTAGGTTCGATTTCATAAATTTTAATGGTAATCCGAAAGTGAAGAAAGAACGTGCGCTAAGGTATCCATTCAGGTTCACGGGTTTAGACAATTGCGAACCATTTGAAAGTGTTACCGTTGGGGATAAAACCGAATCTTTTTTAGCAATATATGTGGCATTGGCTACGTAATTACTGTTATTTTGTAAAAATATATTAGCAAAAAAAGTTTTACTATTTGGCGCATCGGTATAGTTATATCGCAATATCAACCTGTTTGAATATTGTTGTTGCAAATCCGGGTTTCCGGTTGTTAAAAAAAGCGGGTTTGAATTGTTGATTACATTTTGCAATTGATTGACAGAAGGGGGAGAAACGGACCCACGATAAATAATTCTTAGATTACTTTTTGATGAAAATTTAAACCTTGCAAACGCATTTGCCAGAAAATTGCTGTAGGTGTTGTCTATATGCCCGCTTTGAGGAAATATCTCATCGCTTTTTAATTCGCTGTATTGATACGACACACCTGCGGATAACATATTATTTCTGTCGCCATTTCTAATGGTAATACCGGCATTTTGTGTATTGTAGGTATTGTTAAAAACGTTGCTCAGGCTGGAGTCAAAAATGGAATACTTTGAATCTCCATCATTATAAGAATAGGTTTGCTGATCGGCATTGCTGATTTGAAAAGACGGATTATAATTGGCTTGTATTTGCGTTTTCTTTCCAATAGGTTCGGTATAAACAAGGTTAAAACTGTAATTATTTACATTGCTTTTAGGACTGGAAAGTTGGTTGGTAGTATCTGTGGGTTTTGAAGCCCGAAAAGAATTGGTGAAGCTGTTCAAAAAATTCGCTCCATACCTGTTATTAAATGTGGTATTAATTCCCAGCGAAATACTGCGCCCCCTTTTGGAAAATGCATGGCGGTAAAGGATTTCATTGGAGATAGTATATCCATGATTATCGCTTGTCAAATCATTTAATGTTTTGCCGGATGTATCTTGCCGCGCCTCATCAATAAAATTGATTCCGTTTATAAAGTTGGTGGAATTATTGGTTTGATAAGCCAGGTTTGAAGCTACCAAAATCGTATTAGCCGAATCAATTTTGTAATTCATTCTAAAATTGACCCTGTTATTATTATTACGCGCATCAGAAAGCGTTTGTTGGTCATAATAAAGGCTACTGTCCGATGTGTTAACGGTTTGCTGGGCAATTGACTGATTGTTATGCGTATTGCTGCTATTAAAAAAATAGCTGGCAGTTACATCTATTTTTTTACCCCATGAATCGCTGTAGTTAATTCCGGCAGAATTCGTACTTGCAATTCCATTTTGTTGTCCCACATTAAAACCACTGCTGCCGCCGCCTCTTTGTCCGCCACCACCGCGGCCACCACCACCGGTAACACCTAATAAATCGGCTGTGGAAAAATTTTGCTGATTTACATTATTGAACAATCCTACAAGAGAAATACGCCGGTTATTGTTGAAAAAATTTACATTTCCTCCCGCAAGGTATCGGTCATCTGTTCCATAACCGGCATACACTTTTCCAAATTGGCCATTACGCATATCTTTTTTTGTAACAATGTTGATGGATTTAGTTGTGTTCCCATCATCAAAACCTGTAAGCTGCGCCTGGTCGCTCAGTTTATCAAATACCTGGATTTTATCAATGATTTCCGAAGGCAGATTACGAAGGGTTGCCGTTGCATCATTGCCAAAAAAATCTCTTCCATCAACCGTCACTTTTTGCACAGATTCTCCCTGTGCAGTTACAGCGCCGGTTTTATCAACCGTAATCCCAGGCATTTTTTTAATGAGGTCTTCAGCATTGGCATCAGGATTTACTTTGTACTGGCTTGCTGCAAATTGTAAAGTGTCGTTTATTACTTTTACTGCGGAATTGTCTTTTATGACAACAGTAGAAAGGGTTTCTGCGCTTTTGGACATGCTTACTTTCCCTAAGTCAATATTTTGGCCGCTAACGGTTACCGTTTTTGTAAAACCTGCATAACCAATTGAAGTAATGGACAAAATATAATTCCCGTCGGGCACATTATTCAAAATAAAAAATCCTTTGGTATTACTCACTGTTAGCAAGGGATTTGCGGATGAATCTGATTTAGAAAAACTCACCGTTGCATTGGAAACAGGATTATTATTACCTGCATCATCTATAATCCCCGAAACGGATTGAGCATTTATATTTATCGAAATAATTCCTGAGAAAAGAAAGAAAGTCAAAAATTTATACATAGTAATAGTTAATTAAATCATTTGACGATCTTATTACAAAAAACCTTCGCTGAAAATCTTTTTATAGCGGATTGCTTTTACTCATATCAGTTTTTATTTTTCTGCATACTTTTTGTGGAAATGTTAGTTTAAAAACTTTAAAATTATTTTTATGAAAAAGATTATATTATTTACCTGTGCCGCATTAACTCTTTCGGCATTCAACAAATTGCACGCCCAGGATGATGCATCCATGAAAGCCTGGCAGGCGTATATGACCCCCGGTGATATTCATAAAATGCTGGCTACCAGCGATGGCACCTGGAATGAAGATATCACTATGTGGATGGCGCCCGGGACGGAGCCGATGAAAAGCATTTCTACCGCAGAAAATAAAATGATCCTTGGAGGCCGTTACCAGCAATCTACTCACACAGGGACATTCAATGGAATGCCTTTTGAAGGAATGGGCCTGCTTGGGTATGATAATGCAAAAAAAATCTTTAATAGTACATGGATAGATAATATGGGAACCGGTATCATGCAAATGCAGGGAACTTTGGACCCCACAGGTAAAATAATAAATTTCACCGGCACATCTGTTGACCCTTCTACAGGCAAAGACATGAATGTGAGGCAGGTATTTACCATTATTGATAACGATCATCAAATGATGGAAATGTATATGACAGCGAATGGTAAAGAATTCAAAACCATGGAAATTAAATTAACCAGGAAATAAGCCATTTATCTTTGGTTGTATTTTTTTATACCCGGATGAAAATTTCCGGGTTTTTTATTTCGTTTAACAGAATTAAAAACCATTTCAATTATATTGCACTCCCAAAAACAAATAATAATTTATGGAGTATAATAAGATAGTTTCTGTTACCGGATTACCTGGTTTATTCGAATTGTTATCGTCAAAATCGGATGGAGCCGTTGTGCGTTCCCTGGAAGATAATACTTCCAAATTTGTAAGCACCCGGCAGCACAATTTTTCACACCTGGAAAGTATAGAAGTATATACTACTACCGGTAATACTTCCCTGGCCGAATTGTTTGAAGCCATGAAAAAAAGCAAAGAAAAAGTACCGGAAAATAATGCCGGACAAGAAACGCTTAAAGGTTATTTTCAAATAGTATATCCGGAGATGGATTTTGAAAGGGTTTATACCAGCGACATGAAGAAGATGATAAAATGGTATCACATCATTCAGAAAAATAAAATAGAAGTAAAAGTAAAGACAGAAGAAGAAAAAGAAGCTGCCGCAGAGGCAAAAAACGCGAAGGCGGCTCACATAGAAAATGCGCATGTAAAAGATATGAAACCGCAGCAGTTAAACCCTAAAAAAATTGAAAGCAGGGGAGTGAAGTAATTAAATTGAGAAATAGATAGCTACAGATTTCTTTGTTTAAAGCAAATCGAACCGGCTAATTAATATCAATATCGGGAATAGAAATCTTAAGTATTTGTTTGTTTACTTCATCTTTCTAAAACCGGAATATCTATCACTCATATCCGTTCATTATGACCGCTAACATACAAAAATTAAAAAGAAAATATCTCCCGGAAAATCTAACCATTTCAAACTGGGAATCTATCGAGCCTTATTTCAAAGAACTTTTGGAAAGAGAAATTAATTCAAAAGAAGAACTGGAAAAATGGCTGAAAGATATGAGCGAGCTGGAAGCAATGATCACTGAAGATTCATGCTGGCGGCAAATAAAGATGACATGCGATACTACCAATAAAAAGTTTGAAGAATCTTTCAATTCGTTTTATATGGAAATCCAGCCGAAGATTCAACCTTATGCGTTTGAGCTTAATAAGAAATTAATCAACTCGCCTTTTCTGAATGAATTGGATAAAGATAAATATTTTACTTACCTGCGCTCCATCAGGAAACATATAGAACTTTTCAGAGAAGAAAATATTCCGATACAGGCAGACCTTGCGGTATTGCAACAGCATTATGGAATGATTACCGGTAAAATGAGTATAGAGGTTAACGGTAAAGAATACACGCTGCAACAGGCTAATAAATTTTTTGAAAGCCATGACAGAAAACTGCGCGAAGAAGTTTACCGAAAAATAAATGAAAGGAGACTGCAGGATAAAGACGAACTGGATATCTTATTTTCAAAATTAGTAGAAAAAAGAAACCAGGAAGCGCTGAACGCGGGCTTTAAAAATTACAGAGATTTTAAATTTAAAGAACTCGGTCGTTTTGATTATACAAAAGAAGATACTTTTCAATTTCATGATTCGATAAGGAAACATGTGGTTCCTTTGGTAAAAAAAATATACGAACACAAAAAAGAAAAGTTGCAGCTGGAACAGCTTCGTCCGTGGGATATAGAAGCAGAACCCGAAGGCACCAGACCTTTGTCTCCTTTTCAGACAGGAAAAGAATTGCTTGATAAAACGATTGAAGTTTTTACAAAGATTCGCCCCTTCTTTGGAGATTGCCTCCGGCAGATGAATGCAATGCATCAACTGGATCTTGAAAGCCGCAATGGAAAAGCTCCAGGCGGATATAATATGCCACTCGCAGAAACCGGCGCGCCATTTATTTTTATGAATGCGGCGCAATCAATGCATGACGTTACTACCATCGTGCATGAAGGCGGCCATGCGGTGCAATCATTTCTCACCCATTCTCTTGAGTTGAATTCCTTCAAAGATTATCCGATGGAAATAGCTGAAGTCGCCAGCATGTCTATGGAACTTTTCAGCATGGATCAGTGGGATGTTTTTTTTGATAATCCCGAAGAGCTTAAAAGAGCTAAAGAACATCAACTGGAACGGGTAATTACGATATTTCCATGGATAGCTATAATCGATAAATTTCAGCATTGGATCTACGAAAATCCAAATCATAGTGTAAAAGAAAGAACTGAAAGCTGGATGCGAATTGTTGATGAATTTTCTGATGGAATAATTGATTATTCAGGGTTAAAAAATTACGTTGAAAATGCCTGGCAAAAGCAATTACATTTATTTGAAGTTCCGTTTTATTATATTGAATATGGCATTGCACAATTAGGCGCCATCGGCCTTTGGATGCAATACAAGAAGAACCCCGGGCAGGCACTGGACAACTATATGAAAGCATTAAGTCTTGGCGCCACTAAAACCTTACCTGAATTATATAAAGCCGCCGGGTTAAAATTTGATTTTTCTTCCGAAAATATTAAGACGCTGATGGAATTTGTGAATGAAGAAATGGCAAAACTATAATTGTTTGATTGTAGGCATTTGATTGTAGGCACAAGGCGTAGTCGCAAGGCATGCCTTGCGACTACTACAAAATTGAAACGTATTTTCAAAATACAAAACCTGATTTTTTGTTGGTTTGCTGTAAAAGCTACGCTAATCACTAACCATCCTAATTAAATTTAAAAACCAATCCTGCATAATAATTTCTCCCCGGAGCCGCATTATAATAACGCCCTGCTGCTGCATTGATATCATTACCAAGACTGTATTTTGTGTCAAAAATATTATCGGCACCGGCAAAAATTTCAGCCCTGATCTTTTTAATAAAATCTTTTTTATAACCCAACTTTATACCTAAAAGATTGTAGGAAGATGCATAAGCAGAATTAGCATCATTGAGTGCAATCTTATCAGTATAATTATAAGTTACATTCAGATAACATCCGGTTTTTGACGCTAAATCAAGGCCGGCTACGACTACATTTGGAGCCGCACCAGGTAATTTATTTTTTGAATAATCAGCGGCCAACTGTTTAAAATTTCCATAATGGAAATCGTGCCAGGCATAGCTGCCCCATACATTAGCTGAGCTAATAAAATGATGAGGCATATCAATTAATTGGTAAGAAGCATAAGTCTCAACACCACTTTGCTTGGTAGATCCGGCGTTTACATAATAATAAACGCCATTGGTATCAATGCGTTGTACGATGGTATTTTTCAAATCAAATAAAAATCCACTGACATCAAAATAGAGTTTATTGTGCAACAATGTGCCTTTAATACCCACTTCATAATCCATTCCATCTTCCGGTTGCAGATTGGTGCCGAATAATCCATCAGAGCGAAGCACCTCTGAAACCGTTGGCGGAGAAAAGCCACGGGCTACACTTCCATACACTGATACATTTTTCTCAAGTTGTTTAAGAACTGCAATGTGCGGCGGCAGTTGGTTTTTGAAAATTCTTTTCTGTGTGCTTGATGGTCTTGAAACAAGGTTAATATCCTGGATGGATGATTTATTCAAACTCACTCCGCCTGTAATTGTCCAGCCATGCGGCAATTCAAAATTTGCCTGCGCAAAAAACATGTATTGCCAATTGTTTAAATTATCATCAGATTGCAGTGAATCCGCAACGCCAAGTTTATTTCCATAATCTCTTGTATTAAAAAACCCTTTTTGCGCTTCGGTTCCAAAATCAAGCTGGAAGGCGGTTTGGCCGATATCCTTTTTATATTCAAATACACTCCTGCCTCCAAAATGCGGTTCTTTCCGGTATTCATAAACTCTTATCCCGGGATTAATAAAATCAGTATAAGATCCATACAGAGAAGTCGTATTATGCCAATGATCATTAAACACGTATTCATTACTAAATCCTGCCAAGAAAGTTTTTTGATAAATAGCCGCTTTGTTCCGTACAGCTCCTGGCTGTGAGCCAGCACCCGGCCTTGCCTGCTTTGGATCAGCATTATATTGTGCCAGGGTTAATCCCCCGGGAGTTTGATAATAAAGATCACTGTAAGACATGTATGCATGTAGTGTTTGTTTGTTGTTTACTTTCAATAAACTTTCCCAGGTACCAATATCTCTGCGCATCGCTGACTGTTGGCGATAACCATCGCTTGTTTGGTGAGAATAATTGAAACTATTTTGACGAGAGGTATCGCCTGTTTTCACATTTACGTTAATACTATTGGTATTAAAACTTCCGGTTGTATATGCAAGTGAAATTCCATTGTGCCAGACAGCCGGCAAAGTATGTATGAGCATTGCTCCGCCAATGCCGGCTCCGTATAAGCTACTGGCCGGCCCTTTTATTATTTCAATCGAATTAAAATTATAAAAACTTAATTGGTTTAAATACGTATTGCCGCTTGGATCAGTAAGAGGAATGTCATTGAGATAAATTTTCACATCGCGTACACCAAATGGAGAACGTAAAGAACTGCCGCGGATATTAAGCCGGTAACTGCCCGGCGAACGCTCTTCCATGCTTACACCGGGAGTCATATTTATTGCGGGCAATATGCTCAGATTGCTGAAGCGGTTTAGTTGCGCCTGCCCTATTACACTTACCGGGGCTGCCACATCAATCAGGCTGCGGTTTTGTTCGTACGCTGTTACGATTATGTTTTCTAAGGTCCGCACAGAATCTATATCAGAAGTTGTTTGGGCCGAAACAGAATTATAAAAAAAAAAGGTTATTATTAAAAGTTTTTTCATGAAGTAGTATGATTTCTAAAATACAAATTTAATCACAAATATCTCTATCTTCCCTAAATGAAACTTACGAAGCAACTTTCATTATTCGATTTTAGCATTATCATGGTAAGTCTTGTAATTGGCATGGGAATTTTTCGTACCCCGGCAAACGTGGCTAAAGCGGTGAGTAGTCCGGCCATATTCTATACGGCCTGGATAGCAGGAGGCCTTATTGCTTTGTGCGGCGCGCTCACGTTTGCGGAGATAGGTAGCAGGATGCCGGTAACCGGCGGCTATTACAAAATATTTGCTTATGCTTATCATCCATCAATTGCATTTGCTATTAACTGTATCATACTTGTCTCCAATGCCGCGTCGCTGGCGGCTGTAGCATTGGTGGGCGGCGAATATATCACAGGAGTTTTTATTCCCCAATCTCAAAATGTCAACTGGCTTTTAGATCCTGCAAATGCTCATTATATTCAAACAATTCAAATCGTTATCGCTATTTCTGCTATCATTATTTTTTATGGTATCAATTTGTTGGGTTTAAAAATGAGCGCCCGTACCCAAAATGTATTAACAATTATCAAGATAATGATGGTGATTGCGTTAATAAGCCCTCTCTTTTTTGCAGTTTCTTCGGCACAACATGTAACAGTTGTTGCTTCTCATACCTCACCGGCGTTTACGGAATATTTAAAATCTTTCGGCGTTGGCCTGGTAGCTGTAAGTTTTACCTATGGAGGCTATCAGCAAACTATTAATTTTGGCGAAGAAGTTATCAATCCCAAAAAAACGATACCACGCGGCATTTTTGTAGGCATCATTATCATCATTGTTCTATACCTTCTTATTAATTATGCTTATGTGAATGTGATAGGTTTTGAAGAATTAAAATCAGCAAAAAATATCGCAGCTATTATGGCTTCAAAATTATTTGGAATCAATGCCGAAAGGATACTTTCTGTATTACTTTTTTTGAGTGTGCTTGCTTATGTAAATATTTTGTTGATGAGTAATCCAAGAGTAATGGCCGCGATGAGCGATGATAAAATTTTACCTCCTTCCTTCAAAAAGAGAAATCCAAAAACTGAGGCGCTTACCACCTCATTAAGTGTATTTTCAATACTTTGCGTCTTCATTATTTTTTGGGCGAAGGAGTTTGACACTATTTTGAGTTTTACTATTTTTTTAGATTGTTTTGGGATGGCTTTTTCAGGAGCAAGCATTTTTATTATACGCAAAAAAACCGCTTACCTCAATGGCAGCGGGATTTACATGATGAAATGGTATCCTTTTTTACCTTTGGTTTTTATTGCCGCTTATACATTTGTCGGTATCAGTTTATTAATAAGTGATACTAAAATTTGTTTAATAGGGCTAGGAGTTTTAGCGGCATTTATAATTCTCTATTTTGTTGCGTATGCCATCACAAAAAGAAAAGCAGGGAGAATTAGGCAGTAAATAATTTTTCTTATTTCATGAGAATTCTTATCTGAATGATTTCGGTCGGGCAAGTGATTTACTCAATGTTGATTTTAAACAGTGAACAAACAAATAACACAGATTTTAATTTCGGTTTAAAATAATCGTTCGGAAAAAATAATTCGCGTTAATTTGTGAAATTAGTGGCGTTTTCGACAAATAAAATACAATGGATCCAAAAACAATTTCTTACATTTTAAATGAACTCGGCGAAGACCGGGAAAAATATTTTAACGCAGTTTCGCCGCCCATATTTCAAACCAGCAATTTCTCATTTAACAGCGTGGATGCCCTTAGAAAAGCTTTTGAAGACGAATCGGCTTCGTTTCTTTACAGCCGTGCTACCAATCCCACTTTAAAAATCCTGTCACAGAAATTGGCCGCACTTGATGGTGCTGAGGATTGCCTCGTGATGAACAGTGGCGCCGGAGCAATTTTTGCTTCAGTACTTGCTAATGTAAAGAGCGGCGATCATATCGTTTCCGTGGATAAGCCTTATAGCTGGGCGCAAAAAATGTTTGACATTGTTTTACCGCGCTTTGGTGTCACTACTACTTATGTGGACGGAAGAGATGTTGAAGATTTTGAAAAAGCCATTCAACAAAATACTGCGATAATTTATTTGGAAACGCCCAACAGTTGGAGTTTTTATTTGCAGGATTTAGAAGCAATTGCCAAACTTGCAAGATCAAAAAAAATTCTCACAATATGCGACAACAGTTATTGCACGCCTTTGTACCAAAGGCCCATCGAATCAGGCATTGACCTGGTGTTGCAAAGCGCTACCAAATATATAAACGGGCACAGCGATGTAGTAGCCGGCGTGCTATGCGGAAAAAAGGAAATGATTCAAAAAATATTTAACAGCGAATATATGAACATGGGAATCGGGACTACGCCTTTCAATGCATGGCTCATTATGCGTGGCTTAAGGACATTGCCGGCGCGTTTGGAAAAGATTTCTGCAACTACCCTAAAAGTACTTACGTATTTGAAAAGCAAAGAAAAGGTGGAAGAGATCAGTTTTCCTTTTGATGAACAATTCCCGCAATACCAATTGGCAAAAAAACAAATGAGTGGTTCAGGGGGATTGTTTTCATTTATTTTAAAAGCAAACACCATTAAAGAAATCGAACGCTTTTGCGAAAGCCTTCAGCATATTTTAATGGCCGTAAGCTGGGGCGGCCATGAATCTTTAATAATTCCCGGATGCGCTTCTATCAAAGCAGAAGAATTTGAATCAGGAAATAAAATTCACCGCAGGCTGAGAATGTATGTAGGCCTGGAAGAAGCCGAATATCTTATCGAAGATCTGGAAAGGGGATTTGCAGGTATGGAATAATTTTGCATATACACCGTAAAATAATTATCAATTACTGAGTGGAAATTTTATTATACTTCGCCTCTTTTGCAGAATCTAATAATAATACCGGGAGCAAAATAAGATTGGTGAGTGTAGCCGTAAACAACGTAATGGAGGTAAGCCAACCCAAAGACTGTGTGCCTCCAAAACCACTGAAACAAAATATAATAAATCCGGCGATTAATACCAATGACGTATAAATAATGCTTAGTCCGGTATGCTTGATAGTTTCTGAAACAGTTTTTTTAATTTCATAATTGTTGGCGGGAAGTTCCTGTTTGTAATTGACCAAAAAACGAATAGTAACGTCTATCGCTATGCCTAAGGCAAGGCTGAAAATAAGTACAGTAGAAGGTTTTAGCCTTACGCCGGCCCAACCCATGATGCCCGCGGTGATCATTAAAGGAATCACATTCGGAATTAATGAACAAATGAGAATACGAAAGGATTTGAATAAATACAACATACAAAGCGCGATAAATAAAAATGCCCACAGCAAACTTTCCGTCAGGCCATGAATGATAAAACGGGAACCTTCAAGAAAAGTAACAGACGCTCCGGTAAAAGTGATTTTATATTTTGAAGAATCAAAAAGATGATCGGTTTTTTCCTTTAAGCTGTCAAGAATGATTGGAAGTTTTACGGTGCCTACGTCCGCCATATTTACACTCATACGCGTACTCTCCCGGGAAGTGTCTATAAAGCTGTCAAGCATTTTTGCAAGATTATTTTTTTTGCCGCTATCCTGTTGCGGATGAAGATAATCGCCTATGAAAGCCATATCAAAAGAATTGGGGAGCCTGTAATTGGATGAATCTCCCTGGTAAAAACCCTGTTTTACAAACTTGATTCCCTGGACTATAGAGAGAGGACAGCTCATTTCAGTTTGCGCTTTTATATAAGCAGAAAGGGAATCCATTTTTGCCAATACCGGCAATACCCGTGCTCCAACAAGCCCAAATCTTTTTTTGGTATCAATCACTATTTCCAGGGGCATTACACCTTTGAAATTTTTTTCTAAAAATTTCAGATCTGCATATATTTTGTCAGTCTTAGGCAAATCATCTACTATAAATCCTTCCGTTTTTAGTCGAAACATTCCCAGCAAAGAAAATAATATAACAACTAACGTTATCGCATACACGATTTTTTTATGATTAAAAACCCATCGTTCAATGTTTAACAGCAACGTCGTAAAAAATTTTACATCAAGATACTTCAACTGCTTTTTATCAGGTACAGCCATATAACTCAATGCACCCGGCAAAAGAATAAAAGAGATGAAAAAAATCAGCATGATACTTATTCCTGCTACTTGGCCAAACTCTTTTAAGATAGGACTTTTTGTTAATGCAAAAACTGCCAGGCCTATTGCAGCCGTTATGTTACAAAACAAAGTAACTACGCCCATCTTACTGACCATATCTATCAGCGATTGAACTTTGTCGCCGGTTTTTCGATAAGAGGAATGATATTTATTTAAAAAATAAATACAATTTGGAATACCTATCACCACTACTAACGGAGGGATTAAAGCTGACAATAAAGTGATTTTATGGCCCAAAATCTGCATGATGCCTACACTCCAGATGACACCGGCTATCACTACCGTCAACGATAAAAGAGTAGTGCTTGCCGAACGGAACATCAATAACAAAATTAAAGCCGATAGCGCTAATGAACCAATGACAAACCATTTCATTTCGCGGGCAATTCTGTCTGCAACTTCCGTACGAATCAACGGCAATCCGCTAATGTGCGTTTCAATATTTGTAGTGGCAGTATAGTCATTGGCTTTACCGGTAATGTCATTGATAACTTTTGTACGGCCCGGAGAGTTGAGAATTTGTTTATTAATTCTTACTATTATCAAATATGCTTTTGTAAAGGGATTGTATAAAAGTGAGCGATAAAACGGTAGTGTATAAAAAACTTTCAAGCTGCTGTCAATGCTTGATTGCGATACTACATTTTGCGGAAAAACCGGGATTGCATTTAATTTATGCGAAGCGGTATCTTTCAGAAGATTTACTGCATTGGCAACACTGAGCACATCCTCCACATACGGAATTTTTTTCAACCCATTATTCAGATTTTGAAATGCTTTGAAGTTTTCTGTCCGAAAAAAATCGTTCGACTGAACACCTATTACCAACACATTTCCGTCGTCGCCAAATTTTTTCCTGAAAGAAAGATAGTCCTCGTATTTAGGGTTGTCAACGGGAATGGCATTTGTAAACTCGTAGCTAAGCTTTATTTTACTGGCAAAAAAAGCCATTACCAGAGTGGCTGCCAATAAGCATATCAAAAGTAATAACCGGTTTTTTAATACCAGTTTCGCCAGGCGTTGCCACATAAGTGATTAAGTTTTTGGGGACAAAGAAATTGGATCATTTTTACGTTGTATTGTCTTTGTTTTAATAAGATCTGAAATGTAAACAAGAATCTTTAAGATATGTTTGCCTACTGGTTAATTAGGTTGATTTATGACAAGCAATATTACCAAATATAAATTGATGTTAGAAAATGGATGTGTTTTTTATTAGCTGAGCTTGCGTTCCATGAAAAAATTATTCCAACAATCTTTAGTAATTTTTATTCACCGGATTCTGCTTTTAGCAAATATTTATAATCTTATTTTTTTTCCTTTGCAGATATGGCAAAGTTTTTGAAAATCTTTAGAAAACCATATTTAATCTTTAAAACAACTCAATGAAAAAATTACTAACTATTATCTTAGGGGCATTTTTATTTACAACCGCGAAGTCGCAGGTATATGTGCAAGGGGGATTAAACCTTGCAAATATCACTACTTCAAACTCAGGAGCTACACAAAAAAATAATATGCTCCCTACTTTTAATGCGGGAGTGATGTATCGTTCTAACAAAAATGAAACCATCGCTTTGGAAGCGGGATTGTTGCTGGAGGGAAGGGGTGCAAAATCTAATTATTATATTACTTCTTCAACCGATGATAATTATATCAAAACAAAATTTAACCCTCTCTATCTTGAACTTCCCGTGAATTTGATTCTACGCTTACCGCTTGAAGGCAAATCAAATATATTTATAAATGCAGGCCCTTATGTAGCAATGGGAATTGCCGGCAAATCAAAAGTAGAGACCAAGATTTTAGGATCAGTAAATACTTCTACTTACGATATTAAATTTAACAACGACAACCCTACTACAAGCGAACAGGAAGATGCCAGGTTTGACAGGTTAAAACGATTCGATTATGGTTTAAATTTGGGCGCAGGCGTAGATTTCAAAAAAGTATTAGTAAAAGTGAACTATGGATATGGATTAGCTAAAATCAATTCTACCCAAAATAATAATAGTTCAAATGACAAAAATAAATACCGCACCTTAAGTATTTCATTAGGGATTCCTCTAAACCCATAATGTAACGTTTAAGGATACCAGATTTTTAATCCTGAATATTTTTTGAGCAAAAACAAAACAAGAGCCGCCAGCCATAAAAAGCTGGCGGTTTTTTAATAGGTTAGCGATCAGATCAGAGATATTTTATACAATTTCCTTTGCCACATTTACAATTACATGAGGTTTCCCTAAAGTATAATAGTGTAATACGGGAACTCCTGCCTGCTTTAGTTCCCGCGATTGTTGCAACAGCCATTCCGTACCTACTATTTCTACTTCCGCGTCTGTTTTACACTTGATGATTTCATTACTCAAATCGGTAGGAATATCCACATGAAAAGTACGCGGCAAGACAGTAAGTTGTTTTTTGGAAGTAATCGGTTTTAAACCCGGTATTATGGGAATCTGAATACCGATAGCCCTGCAGTCCTTTACAAATTCGAAATATTTTTTATTATCAAAAAACATTTGAGTAGTAATATAATCCGCGCCTGCATCTACTTTCATCTTCAAATAACGCAAATCGCTCTGCAGGTTGGGCGCTTCAAAATGTTTTTCAGGATACCCAGCCACGCCGATACAAAATTGAGTTTTATAGCCATCCCTTATATCATCTTCGAGATAGATACCGTGATTCAGATTTACAGTTTGTTTTAGTAGATCTATTGCATACGAGTGGCCATTCATTTCCGGTTCAAAAACTGCTTCATTTTTTGCAGCGTCCCCACGAAGCAATAATACATTGTCTATTCCCAGGAAGGCAAGATCTATCAAAGCGTTTTCAGTTTCCTGTAAATTAAACCCGCCACAAATCAAATGAGGAACCGCATCAATTTTATAATGATTCATGATAGCCGCGCAAATACCTACGGTACCAGGCCGTTTGCGTATCTCTACTTTTTCAAAAGATCCATCCATTCTTTTTTTAAATACCTGCTCGCTTCTATGATAAGTGACGTTAATAAATGCAGGATTAAATTCCATTAATGGATCAAGATGATTGTAAATGGATTCAATTGTTTTTCCTTTTAACGGCGGAAGAATCTCAAAGGAAATAGCGGTGCCTCCATTTGCTTCTTTAATATGTTCGGTTACTTTCATTCTTATAAAATAGGTGCAAACTTAAGCGGTAAAAAGAAAATTGCAAAGAAATGAAAAATGAAATGGATTATTATTTCCGGCATCATTAATGAATAAAGAATGCCAGTATGCCTGTTGCAATCAAAGTGATGCCGGTGATAATTCCGGCATTATGTTCGAGCGAATGCCAGTTCAGCTTCAAAACACCGAGATAGGCAAGCCTCACTAACGTTATCATTCCCAATGTGGTTATTACTAAATATAAAGCAGCAATAAACCAGATTAGCCATTTTGCCTGTGTGCCTGCTAATAAAAAATACGCCTCTATTTCCATGCAAGGCGACAGAAACATTGCCAGCACCAATGCTAAAATAATTTTCTTCTTTGATTTTTTCTTTTTGATAACATCATTAAGATGAAAATGCTTGTGGTTATGATGACGATAAATAAAAAAAAATCCTAATAGAATTAAAATAACAGGAGCGATAAAATGGGTAAAATACTCAATTTTGTCAGCCAAACGCGCACCCAAAATGCCAAGAATAAAACCTATAATTATGGTGCTTAATCCATGCGCGATTGCTGAAATAAAAGTTATTTCAGTGACTTCATTGACCGACCACTTCTCCTTTCTGCCAATTGCAATAACAGGAAGCCAATGATTGGGAATAGTAGCGTGCAATAAACTGAGAATTAGACTACCGGTAATAATACTGAACATTAATATATTTTATGCCGCCATTTTGAAACAGGTTTTCCAAAACAGTCAAAAAGAGTTGCAAGATAATTGTATGCAAACTTATTGAGAAAGAAAATTATGGTTACGAGAATGACAGGTATATAAAAAAAGCCTTTGTAAAAAATTACAAAGGCTTTTAAAAGCTGTAGGGGAAGGGCTCGAACCTTCACGAGGCAGTTAGCCGTAGCACAAAGTTTCAGTGGTCGACCCTGGTCGCTTCAATATTGCTATTAAAACGGCTCTATGCTATGTTTATCCTGTGATCCTCACCCCCGAGACAAGAGGGCATGTCTGCCAAAAATTTCATCACCCCACAATGTTTAAGAACTAATATGATGCAAATCTAAGAAGAATGACCTTAATAAAAAAGTATATTAACAGAAACGAAAAAAAATTAGATTTTATTCAAATATTTTAGTATTATTGTAATAATTATCTAAAATCTACATTATTATGTCAACTAAGTTCAATATTGATAAACTGGATCTTAATATCATCCAGGAAATGCTTGAAAACGCTGAAACGCCTTATGCCGAATTAGGTAAAAAGCTTTTTGTAAGCGGTGGCACTATTCATGTCAGAATAAAGAAATTAGAAGAGTTGGGCATTATCAGGGGTAAAAAACTAAAAGTAAACCTCAAAACCCTTGGATATGACATCACCGCATTTATTGGTATTTTTCTTGAAAAAAGCTCGTTGTACGATGAAGTGGCAAAAGAATTGGAAAAAATTCCTCAAATAATCAGGCTCAATTATACAACCGGTAATTATAGCATGTACATTGAAGTTGTTTGTAAGGATATTAACGAGTTACGCCAGGTGCTGCACGATGGTTTGCAAAAAATAAAAGGAATCGAGCGTACTGAGACCCTGATTTCACTCCAGGAAAGCTTTAGCAGAAGTGTGCAGGTAAGCGCGCCTGAAGATTGAGATGAGTGAAATCATCTGTCAGTAAACCGATAAATATCGGTATAAATGATTTAATTCATTTCCTTTTATTCTGTTTTCAAGTGCCGATTTATAAATTAATAAATTAGACTGAAATTGTATCGCACATTCCGTTGCATTTCTTTTTTTACATTCTCCCTTAAATCAGCATTATTTATTTTTTTCTTTTTAAAGATTGGGCCGCCAATTTATTCCTTCAAAGGCATATTGAATGATATTTTCCATTTTGTATCTTTTTATTTACGTTACTTTTATTTTCAAAAGAAAATCATTCACAATAAAAAAGAAAAACTATGTGGTGGATATATGCTTTGCTTGCCGCTTTCTTTGCCGCGCTCACAGCCATTTTTGCCAAAATAGGCATTAAAGGGGTTGATACCGATCTCGCTACTGCAATTAGAACAGTCGTTATCTTAATTCTTGCGTGGGGGATTGCTTTTTTTCGTGGAGGAGCTGCTACCATACACACGCTTACCAAACAAAATATTTTATTTCTGTGTTTGTCCGGAGTAGCCACAGGTCTTTCGTGGATCTTTTATTTTAAAGCGTTACAATTAGGGCGGGTTTCGCAGGTAGCTCCGGTAGATAAAATGAGCGTAGCCTTTGCATTGATATTATCTTTTATTTTCCTTGGCGAGCCGATGGATGCAAAAACAATTGTAGGTGCGATATTGATTATCGGCGGGACCATAGTTTTGATTTTTTAAATCCGGTTTACATAAAACCATAATCCAGAACACGGCGCAAATATTTTCCATCCTGTATAATCCAGGTTACTTCGTAGCTGCCCGTATTGTCTTTGCTAAAGAGATATAAATAAATAGTGTGGCCATCCTTTGATTTGTAAACAGCGTCTGTGGTACGTTGCACGCCTTTATCAGAATAGGTAAAATTCAAGTTATATAAATCAGAATAGGCCATCGGCGGTATTGCTACCGTATCCTTTCCAATAATTATCGAAACGACACTGATTTCTGTTTTGGGCGTATTTCCATAGTTTCCATAATACGGCCTTCTGTCAATTTTTATTAAATATTTTTCATCAAATTGAAGTTTATGTTTTGACGGATTGAAGGGAGCAATCGTCACTTCTGCTTTTATTCCTTCGTTTTCAAAAGCGATAGAATTATTGTCGAGCGAAGTGTAAGGGATTTTTTGAAGAGGCACCGTCCCTACGCTTTCGCTCAGTCCGGCCAATGTAAACGTAGCCAGATCGGCGCGAAGCGTTCCATAGTGGAACCTCGCAAATGATTCTGTTTTTCTTCTTGTATCGGGCATATCATCATTTTGCGCTTCGCAAATGCTCGAAAAAAAGATGATTGATAAAAATAAATAAGCTTTTAAAGCTGCCATGGTTATAGTGGTGTTAGTTATTAGTTATCAGTTATTAGTGCCCCACCACTCATCAGTCATCTCTCATCTCTTATCACTCATCTCTCATCTCTCATCACTCATCACTCATCTCTCACCACTTACCTGCGGATATCCTTTAGCAATCCAATCTTTTTTAATATTGTCGGGCAAATTCAACAAATAATAATTAGTAAATTTCATTTCTTTTAATGCAGCTATTGCGGGTCGCACGTTGGGACATTTTGCAAAAGGGCAACATCCGCAATATATAACGATCCTGGATGTTCGTGGTAATTTATCAATAGCGGCTTTAAATTTTTGAAGACTTTCTTTATCTCTTGTCATCCCGATATCAATAGAATGAGGAATGACAACACCAGGCCCGACACAATAAATAAGCGGAATATCTTTGCCGGATTGTATCGTTTCTGCCA
>Ga0070660_100000441_pt1 | contig 27579 bp, 29 predicted proteins | sample KBSC33metaG_FD_64670 | JGI IMG/M metagenome (GOLD analysis project Ga0070660, IMG submission 64670) | Corn rhizosphere microbial communities from Kellogg Biological Station, Michigan, USA - KBS C3-3 metaG | ecosystem: Host-associated > Plants > Roots > Rhizosphere > Soil ... | reverse complement strand
AATAGCGGCGGAAGAAATCGGTGGCGGCGGCCTCGTCGGTGGAGGCGGCGGCGGCGATCGCGTCGGCGGTCGTGCAGGCTTCCCGCCAGTCCTCGCTCTTGGTGAGGCCGCTGGCGTCGGTGCGGCGGACGAGCGCCGGACAGGTCTTCAGAAAGGCGCCGAACGCCCGCGCGGCGCCGCCAAGCGTCACCGTCTCGATGGCGGGGCCGGGCCGCACTCCGGCCAGGAGCGCGTTGTCGGGGACGGGCGGCTTGGCGGCTGCGGGCGGCGGAGTCGGCGCGGGAGGGACGATGTGCTGGGCGCAGCCGGCAAGCGCGAGGAGCAGCGCGAACAGCCCTGAAAGCTGACTAAGGTTCAGCCTCCAAAGAGGGAAGATGCGCCGCCGATGACGAGATAAGCGGGCACCCTCGACGCCGCTGCCCAGAAGAATGACCGATTCGCCCCGCATCCGCGCAGGATACAGGGCCGGCGGGGGTGTAGGAAAATCGTTTCTGAAAAGCTCAGTCGGCCTGGTCGGTCTCGACGAGCAGCCAGTTCGGATCGCCACTCGCAATGGCGCGGCGGAACGTCCAGACGTCGCGGCTCGGGACGGCGTCGCTCAGCGTACCGGCGATGACGTTGCCCTCCGCGTCGCGGGTGACGGCGGCGATGTCGGCGTCGAAGCGCACGTCGATCTCGGCGGTTCGGCCCGAAAGGCGGGCATCCTCGATCACCGTCCGCTCGATCGCGACGAGCCGGTTGTCGAGCCTGTGGCCCGCCGTCTCGCGCTCGGCGATCGCTTCCTCGAACGCGGCCAGCACGTTGCCGCCGACGAGGTAGCGCAGCGCCTCGCGGTCGCCCTTCCAGAAGGCCTCGAGCACCATCTTGTAGGCGGCCTGGGCGCCGTCCAGGAAGCGGGCCACGTCGAAGGCGGGATCGGCGGAGATGATCGCGCGGATGCCGGGCGCGGCGGGCTCCTCGTAGACCATTCCCGTGGTCTCGGGGCGCTCGGCGGGGACTTCGGCGACCGGCACCGTCGCCTCGGCGGCGGCCGGCGTCTCGGCAGGCTTCAGGATCGGCTGCTGCTCATGGCCCGTGCGCCGGCCCAGCACCGAATAGAGGCGCAGGCCGACGAACAGGGCCACCAGAGCCAGCAGGATGATTTCGGGCACTCTCACACTCTCCGCACAGGCGTTCGCAACCGTAACATAAGCGCGTCACTAGAAGGTTTCAAATGACACCTTGTTCCGCCGGGTCTGGGCCACCGCGCCGGTTGCACGCTCCACCGGCTCCTGCTACCCGCCCTCGCGACACGGCCGCCGCCGGCGCGGCCTTCCACATCCAGCATTGGGACGAGATAAAATGGCCGAAGAACAGGGCGTTGGCGGCGAGCAGATGGCGAACGGCGAGGACACGCTCCCCCAGGTCGCGATCCTTTCGCAATATGTGAAGGATTTCTCCTTCGAGAATCCGAACGCGCCGGCCGTCTATCAGTGGGGCGAGCAGCCGCAGATCGCCGTCGACTTCAACATCGGCGCGGGCAAGCTCAACGACGAGCTGCACGAAGTGAGCCTGAAGATCGACGTGCGGGCCACCGCCAACAACCAGACGGCTTTCGCCGTCGACCTCACCTATGCGGGGCTGATCGGCATCCGCAACGTCCCCGAGGACCAGATCCAGGGTTTCCTCCTCGCCGAGGCGCCGCGCCTGCTCTTCCCGTACGCCCGCCAGGTGATCAGTCACGCGGTTCAGGACGGCGGCTTCCCGCCGCTGATGCTCGACCCGATCGACTTCCACGCGCTCTACATGCAGCGCGCGGCACAGGGCGGCCAGGCGCTCGCGGGCGAGGCCGGCGAGCTCGGGCAAGCCTGAACGCTGATCCCCGGGGCCGAACGTCCGCAGGATCAGGCCCCAGCCGCGATAGCGGCCGCGCATGGAATTCATAGGGAGACGCGATTTCCGGCGGACGGCAGGATCGGGCAGATTCGCGGGCACCTCTCAACGGAGCCTCGATTCATGAAAGCCCTCCTCCTCCTCCTTGCCGGCGCCGTCCTCGCCTCGACGCCTGCGCTTGCCGCCGCCGCCCAGCCCGCCCCCGCCAGTGCGTCCTCGGTCGCGGCCGCGCCGGCGCGCGGGGTCCTGCGCCAGGTCTCCGGCCACGACTTCGACGACACGATCCGGCGGATCCGTGCCGATCTTGGCACCAAGAACATCCCGGTCTTCGCCGAGATCGACCAGCAACGCCTCGGCGCCGGCGCGAAGCTGCCGATCCGCCGTTCGACCCTGATCCTGTTCGGCAATCCGCCGCTCGGCGTGCAGTTCCTCCAGGCCAATCCGCTCGCCGGGCTGGACTGGCCGGTCCGCATGCTGGTTACCGAGGATGCGGACGGCCGCGTCTGGATCGCCTGGACCGACTTCGCCTTCATCGCCGATCGCTACGCCATCGCGGGGCGCGAGCCTCAACTCGCCATGGCGACGCAGGTCGCCGCGTCGGTCGCCGCGTCGGCACGGTGACCCCACCCGGTGAAGGCGCGCACGGGCTTGTCGACGTGCGCTCTTTGCCCTCTTAGGGATGGAGTGAAGAACAAGGCTCGCACCGGCACGAGCCGGCATGGAGTGGGGATGATCGCGCTCGGCAGGAATCGTCAGGGGTCGCCGCGGTGAACCTCACCAAGGCTCTGGGGTCCGTCGGCGGGATGACGCTCATCAGCCGCGTGCTGGCGCTGGTGCGCGACACGCTGCAGGCGACCTATGTCGGCGCGAACTTCGCCTCCGACGCCTTCTTCGTCGCTTTCCGCCTGCCCAACATGTTCCGCGCCTTCTTCGCGGAGGGCGCGTTCACCGCCGCGTTCATCCCGATGTTCAACCGCAAGGTCGGTGAGAGCGGGGAGCTTTCCGCCGGCCTCGATTTCGCCGAGCGGGCGCTGGCGGTCCTGCTGCCGATCCTCCTCGCCTTCACCGGCGCGATGATCATCGCGGCGTGGCCGCTCACCTGGGGCCTGTCGCTCGGTTTTCAGAAGCAGCATCCGAGCGAGACGCAATTCGCTTTCGCGGTGCTGCTGTCGCGCTGCACCATCCCCTATCTGATGCTGATCAGCCTGGCCTCCCTGCTCGGCGGCATCCTGAACTCGCTGGACAAATTCTGGGTCAACGCCGCGGCGCCGATCCTGCTCAACGTCGCGATGGTCGCCGCCTTGTTGTTCTTCCACGGCCCGGACGCCTATGCGACGGCCCGGGCCCAGGCGATCTCGGTCACCGTCGGCGGCGCGTTGCAACTGGCGTGGCTGATCTGGGCGTGCCGCGCGGCCGGCGCCGGGCTGCGCATCCGCCGACCCGCGTTCGACGCCGACATCCGCCAGCTGATGAAGCTGATCCTGCCGGCCGCGACAGGCGCCGGCGCGGTGCAGATCAACCTCGCCATCTCGACGGCGCTCGCCGCAGGTCTGCTCCAGTCCGGCTCGGTCTCCTACATCTACTATGCCGATCGGCTGAACCAGCTGCCGCTCGGCATGATCGGCATCGGCCTCGGCACCGTCCTCCTCCCCACCGTCTCGCGCCTGCTCAGCACCGGCAAGGAGGCCGAGGCGATGGAGACGCAGAACCGTGGCATGGAGCTGGCCCTGTTCCTCACCTTCCCCGCCACCGCCGCCTTCATCTTCGCCGCCGAGCCCATCATTCGCGGCGTCCTCCAGCACGGCGCGTTCAAGGAAGTGGACACGATCCGCTGCGCCTGGGCCCTGTCCGCCTTCTCGCTTGGCCTTCCGTCCTACGTGCTCGTCAAGGTGCTCACCCCAGGCTTCTACGCGCGGCAGGACACGAAGACGCCGGTGCGGCTCGCCATCCAGTCGATCGGCATCAACCTGGCGGGGAACCTCATCCTCATTCCGGCGCTCGGCACGATCGGCATGGGCCATGTCGGCCCTCCCCTCGCCACCGCCCTCTCCTCCACCGTCAATGTCTGGCTGCTGTGGACGACGCTGAAGCGCCGCGGCCATTTCGAGACCGACCGGCAGCTCCGGCGGCGGGCGCCGCGCATGGCGGCCGCCGCCCTGATCATGGGAACGGTGCTCTATTTCCTCACCCCCTATGCGGACCCTTACCTCACCCGATCGCTGCTGACGCGGATCGCGGCGCTGTCGGTGCTCGTCGGCGGCGGGGCGGCGGTCTACGCCGTCGCCTGCTTCCTGACCGGCGCCTTCGCCCTCGACGATCTCGCGGCGCTGCGGCGGCGGGCGCGGCGGAGCTGACCGGCTCGCCGCGCTTCAGCCTCCGTTCAGCGATGCTGGCGACAGTGCCGAAAGCGCTGTAGCCTCTGCGTTGCGGCCGCGCTTTTCGATGAGGGACATGATGCATTTCTCCAGGAAGCTTCTCGCTCTCGCCGCCCCGGCGGCCCTCCTCTCGCTGGGCGGCTGCGCCACCGGCTTTCCGGCGCAGGTCTCGCGCTTCCAGCAGCTGCCCGCGCCCGCCGGGCAAAGCTTCGTCATCCAGGCTGCCGACCCGCGCGACCGCGGCGGCATCGAGTTCGGCCAATATGCCGACCTGGTGCGCCGCCATCTCGTCGCGCTCGGCTATTCCGAGGCGCGCGACGCGGCGTCGGCGTCGCTGGTCGTGACGCTCGATTATGGCGTGGACCGCGGCCGCGAGCATCTCCAGGCGCGGCCGGCGCTCGGCGCCTGGGGATTCGGCGCCTACCGCAACCCCTGGCGGTTCGGCGGCTATCGCGGCTGGGGCCGCTACAGCCCGGCTTTCTACGGCGGCTGGAACGACCCCTTCGCCTGGAGCTGGGGGCCGAGCGAAATCGACGTCAGCACGGTCTATTCGAGCTTCCTCGACATCGACATCAAGCGGACCGCCGACGGCAAATCGGTGTTCGAGGGCACCGCCAAGGCGCACTCGGCGACGGACCGGCTGCAGGTGCTCGTCCCGAACCTCGTCGAGGCGATGTTCACCGGCTTCCCGGGCAATAACGGCGAGACGGTGCGGATCACCGTTCCCACGCCGCCGAAGCAGCCGCGCTGAGGATCAGCGCCGGACCAGCACCACGCCGATCAGCACGAGCCCGACGCCGAGCAGGCGCATCGGCCCGATCTCGACCCGGGCGAGGCCGAAGGCGCCGACGCGGTCCAGAAAGAGGGCCAAAGCGAGCTGGCCGGCGATGGCGGCCGCCAGGAACATGGTGACGCCGAGGCGCGGGGCGGCCCAGGCGGCCGTGGCGACGAAGAAGGCGCCGTAGAAACCGCCGGTCCAGGCATACCAGGGAAGGCTGCGCATCGCGCCCGCCGCGGGCCTCGCGCCGAAGGCGAGCGCCACCGCGAGAAGGGCGAGCGTGCCGACGGCGAAGGAGACGAAGGCCGCGTTGACGGCCGAGCCGACGCCGCGGGCGAGCAGGGCATTGGTGGGTGCCTGGAGGGCGATGAACCCGCCGCTGACGAAGGCGCCGATCAGGGCGCCGAGGAGCAGCGGATTCAGGGCTCAGCTCTCGAGCTGGCGGGTCAGGAGCCGGATGTCCGAATCGAGCTCCGGATCCTGGGCGCGGAGCTTCTCGATCTGGCGGACGGCGTGGATCACCGTCGTGTGGTCGCGCCCGCCGAAGCGGCGGCCGATCTCCGGCAGCGAACGCGGGGTGAGCTGCTTGGAGAGGTACATGGCGACCTGCCGCGGACGCGCGACCTCGCGGGCGCGGCGGGCCGAGGTCATCTCGGCCTTGCGGATGCGATAATGGTCGGAGACGCGGGTCTGGATCTCGTCGATCGAGATGCGGCGCTGGTTGGCGCGCAGCGTCGAGGCGAGGACCTCGGTGACGAAGTCGAGGTCGATCACCCGGTTCTGCATCATCGCGTAGGCCGCGATGCGGTTCAGCGCGCCCTCGAGCTCGCGGACGTTGGAGCTGATCCTTTTCGCGAGGAACATGACGACGTCCTCGGGCACCTGCACGTCCGGCAGCGCCTCGAGCTTCTTCAAGATGATGTTGAGGCGGAGCTCGAGATCGGCCTGGTTGATGTCGGCGACGAGGCCCCAGGAGAGGCGCGAGAGGATGCGCGGCTCGATGCCGTCGAGGTCCTGCGGGGCGCGGTCAGACGAGATCACCAGCCGGCGGCCGGCCGAAATGATCTCGTTCATCGTGTGGAAGAATTCCTCCTGGGTCGATTCCTTGCCGGCGATGAACTGGACGTCGTCGATCATGAGGAGATCGGCCGAGCGCAGCTGCTGCTTGAACTGGATCGTCTCGTTGGCGCGGAGCGCGGCGACGAACTCGACCATGAACTTCTCGGCCGACATGTAGATGATCTTGGCGCGCGGGCGCAGGCGATGGAATTCGTGGCCGATGGCGTGGAGAAGGTGGGTCTTGCCGCGCCCGGTGCCGCCGTGGAGGAAGAGCGGGTTGAAGGCGACGTCCTTGGCCGTCGCGAGCGTCTTGGCGGCGTTGTAGGCGACCTCGTTCGCCTTGCCGACGACGAAATTCTCGAACCGGTAGCGCGGCTCCAGCGCGACGGCATAGACGCCGTCCTTCGTGGCCGGCTCGTCCTCGGCCCGGGGCGCGGGAATCTCGACGACGGCGGCGGTCTTGGGCGCGGCGGCGCCGACGCCGATCAGGATCTGGCGGACCGCGGGATAGGCGGCGCGCCAGGCGAGGCCGAGCCGCTCGGAGAAGTGGGTCTGCACCCAGTCCGCCATGAACTGGGACGGCAGCTCGAGGCGCAGCACGCCGGTGTCCGAATCGAAATTGCCGAGCGCGATGGGGCGGAGCCAGCCGTCGAACGTGCGGGCGCCGCAATCGCGGCGGAGGCCGGCGCGAATCGATTCCCACGCATATTGGAGAGGATCGCCGAGCGCGGCTTCCCTGGGGCCGGCAACGGTCGAGACCATCGGCTTTACGGACACGAACGCACCCCCTCTTTTTCCTCGGGCCCCATGCACGCGGGCACCCTGATTTGCCGGGGCAAAGCTTTCCCGCACACGGCCGCACCCCCGGCGGCGGCCGATCGAAAAAGATGCTCCTGATGTGGCGTCCGACGGGAGATTCGCCCCGCCGGAGCCCTCTTTGTAGGTAGGTGTGCGCTGCGCAATCAAGGCCGAAAATGACGATTGGATGACGAAATTTCGATTGACACGCATTTCCGCGCACTTGTGAAGAAATGGCGGAAAACCGCCATTTCTCCGCCGGCGCCCATGCGAATCGCGCGGAAATCCGTGCGTTTCGCCATCCGTTCCAAAGACACGAAAAAACCCGCCGGAAACGCGCCCCGGCGGGTCGTTCGAAAGCCTTTTGAACGGCTTAGGAAAGCGCGGCGATACGCCGTGTGAGACGGGAGAATTTCCGCGCCGCGGTGTTCTTGTGGAGCACGCCCTTGGCGACGCCGCGCGCGAGCTCGGGCTGGACCTTGGCGATCGCCGCCGTCGCCAGCGCCTTGTCGCCAGCCTCGATCGCCGCCTCGACCTGCTTCACGAAGGTGCGGATGCGGCTGACGCGGTTGCGGTTGATCGTCGCCCGGCGGTCGTTGCGGCGGATGCGCTTCTTTGCTTGCGGCGTGTTCGCCATCGTTCCAAGTGCCTCTTTTTCTTAAATGAAAAAGGCGCGGCCCGCGGCACGCACCCGTTCGGTCGCCGCCTCTACCGGAGGGCCGGCGACTCGTCAACTAGAGGCGCTGGCAACGCGGGCAGAAAAAGGTCGAGCGGCCCGAGTCGTTGCGGCGGCGGATCGGTGTCCCGCACTGGCACGGCTCGCCCTCGCGCCCGTAGACTCGCCACTGCTTCGAGAAATAGCCGAGCTCTCCCGACGGACGGGCATAGTCCCTGAGCGTCGATCCCCCCGCTTCGATCGCGGCGGCGAGGACCTGCCTGATCGCCTCGACCAGCCGCTCCAGGCGCGGGCGCGAGATGCGGCCGGCGGCCCGACCGGGTGCGATGCCGGCCATGTGCAGCGCCTCGCAAACGTAGATGTTGCCGAGGCCCGCGACGATGCGCTGGTCTAGCAGCATCGCCTTGATCGGCGCCGCGCGGCCGGCGAGCGCGGCAAACAAATAGTCGGCGGTGAAATCCCGCCCCAGGGGCTCCGGCCCCATTGCCGCGAAGGGCGGCCATGCCTCGATGGCCGCGGTGGGAACGAGGTCGACGGAGCCGAAGCGGCGCGCGTCGTTGAGGGCCAGCACCCTCCCCTCCTCGGTCTCCAGGATGAGGTGATCGTGCGGGCCGAGTGCGTCCGGATCGATCCGCCAGCGGCCCGACATGCCGAGGTGGAAGACCATCGTGTCGCCGCGGTCGGTGGCGACGAGGCCGTATTTGGCGCGGCGGCCGAGGCCGGTGACGCGGGCGCCGGTGAGGCGCTGGCGCAGGTCCGGCGGGAAGGCGCGGCGCAGGTCCGCGCGGCGGGCCTCGACGCGGACGAGGCGGCGGCCCTCCAGCACCGGCGCGAGGCCGCGGACGGTGGTTTCGACCTCCGGGAGCTCAGGCATGCCCCCTCCCCTCCCCCACCGGTCCCTGAACTCTCCACGTGCACATCGCGCGAAAGCCCTGCTAGAGGCGGCGCCGATGGACAAGGTTTCTTTCGGTTTCGAGCAGGTTTCTCCCGAGGAGAAGACGGCGCGGGTCGGCTCCGTCTTCTCGCGGGTCGCGCGGCGCTACGACCTGATGAACGACCTCATGTCCGGCGGCCTTCATCGGCCGTGGAAGGACCTCTTCGTGCGGCGCGTCCGCCCCCGCACGGGCGAGGCGATCCTCGACATGGCGGGCGGCACCGGCGACATCGCCTTCCGCCTCGCCCGCCGCGGCGCCGGGGTGACCGTCGCGGACATCAACCCGGACATGCTGGGCGTCGGCGAGGAGCGGGCGAAGAGCCGCGGCATCGAGGGCCTCGCATGGTCGGTCGAGAATGCCGAGACGCTGAGCTTCGCCGATTCAAGCTTCGATGCCTACACGATCGCCTTCGGCATCCGGAACGTCACGCACATCGAGAAGGCGCTCGCCGAGGCGCACCGCGTGCTGAAGATCGGCGGCCGCTTCTTCTGCCTCGAATTCTCGACGACGACCTGGCCCGGTTTCGCGCAGGTCTACGACCGCTATTCGATGGCGGTGGTGCCGAAGCTCGGCAAGGCGGTGGCGAAGGACGAGGAGAGCTACCGCTACCTCGTCGAATCGATCCGACGCTTTCCGCCGATGGAGCGTTTCCGCGCGATGATCGAGGCCGCCGGATTCACGCAGACGAAAGTGGAGCCGATCCTCGGCGGCCTCGTCGCCATCCACAGCGGGTGGAAGGTTTGACGCGCACGATCGTCCACGTCTGGCGGCTCCTCAAATGGGGGCGCGTGCTCGCCCGCCACGGGGCGCTGCGCGGCATCGAGCGCGACCCGAACACGCCGCCGCAGGTGCGCCGCCTGACCCGTATCGCCCGCTTCGGCGCGCGCGTGCCGAAGGTGCCGACCTACGGCGAGGCGTTCCAGGAGCTGGGGCCCGCGGCGATCAAGTTCGGCCAGGCGCTCGCGACCCGGCCCGACCTGGTCGGCGACGAGGCGGCGCGAAACCTGCAGACGCTGCAGGACAATCTGCCTCCGGCGCCGTTCGAGGAAGTGCGCCGGGCGATCGAGGCCGGGTTGGAGAAGCCGCTCGAGGAGGTGTTCCGCGAGATCGATCCGGAGCCGGTCGGCGCCGCCTCGATCGCGCAGGTGCATCGCGCCGTCACCACCGACGGCAGGCTCGTCGCCGTCAAGGTGCTCCGGCCGAACATCGAGGAGGATTTCGCCCGCGCGCTTGACACGTACGAATGGGCGGCGGCGCAGGTCGAAGGCATGGGCGGCGAGGTCGCGCGGCTGCGGCCCCGGGCGGTCATCGCCCAGTTCAAGCAGTGGACGGCGCGCGAGCTGGACCTGAGGCGCGAGGCGGCGTCCGCCTCGGAGCTGCGGGAGAATCTCGTCGCGGAGAGCGGCTTCTACGTGCCGGCGATCGACTGGACCCGCACCTCGCGCCGGGTGATGACGCTCGAGTGGATCGACGGAATCAAGCTGACCGACCGCGACGCGCTGGTCGAAGCGGGCCACGACTTGAAGAGCCTCGCCGCGATCCTGGTGCGGGCCTTCCTGCGGCAGGCGGTGATCGACGGCTTCTTCCATGCCGACCTCCACCAGGGCAATCTCTTCGCGTTGCCCGACGGGCGGCTGGCGGCGATCGACTTCGGCATCATGGGCCGGATCGACCGGCAGGCGCGCTTCTGGCTGGCCGAGATCCTCTATGGCCTACTGACCGGCAATTACCGCCGCGTCGCGGAGATCCATTTCGAGGCGCAATACGTCCCCGCCCACCACAACGTGGACGAGTTCGCGACCGCCTTGCGCGCGGTCGGCGAGCCGATCCGGGGCCTTCCGGTCAAGGACATATCGATCGGCCAGATGCTCGACGGGCTGTTCACCATCACCCGCGACTTCGACATGCCGACGCAGCCGCACCTTCTCCTCCTCCAGAAGACGATGGTGATGGAGGAAGGAGTCGCCCACGCGCTCGATCCCGACATCAACATGTGGGAGACGGCCGAGCCGTTCCTCAGGGAATGGGTGCGCGGCGAGCTGGGGCCCGAGGCCGCGCTCGCCGACCGGATCGTCCGCGACATGCGCACCTTCGCGAAGATCCCCGACCTCATTCGCCGCATCGACCATTATTACCCGCCGCCCGGCGCGGCCCCGCCCGCCCCGCCGCTCCCCGACGTGGTGCTGGTCCAGCCGCGCCATTATTGGCGGTACGTCGTGACCGCGATCGTTTCGGCCGCGGCTGGCGCGGCGGCGATCCTCCTCCTACACTAAGCCGGTGCAGGGAAAGCGCATCCTTCTCATCGTCGGCGGCGGGATCGCGGCGTACAAGGCCTGCGAGCTCATCCGGCTGATCCGCAAGGCGGGCGGCAGCGTCCGCTGCGTGCTGAGTGCGGGCGGGGCGCAGTTCGTGACGCCGATGACGCTCGCCGCGCTCAGCGAGCAGCCGGTCCATACCAGCCTTTGGGACCTGAAGGACGAAGCCGAGATGGGGCACATCCAGCTGAGCCGCGCGGCCGACCTGGTGGTGGTGTGCCCGGCGACAGCCGACCTGATCGCGAAGATGGCGGCGGGGATCGCCGACGACCTCGCCACAACCCTTCTCCTCGCCACCGACAAGTCGGTGCTCGCCGCGCCGGCGATGAACGTGCGGATGTGGCGTCACGCGGCGACGGTCCGCAACGTGGCGCGGCTGCGGGCGGACGGCGTGACGGTGCTGGAGCCCGACGAGGGGGAGATGGCGTGCGGCGAGTTCGGGCCCGGGCGGCTGCCGGAGCCGGAGCGGATCCTCGCGGCGATCGACGATCTGCTCGGGGGCGCCAAACGGCTGCGCGGGCGCCACGTGATCGTCACCGCCGGCCCGACTCACGAGCCGATCGACCCGGTGCGGGTGATCGCGAACCGGTCGTCGGGCAAGCAGGGTTTCGCCATCGCCGGCGCGCTGGCCGCGCTCGGGGCGGAGGTGAGCCTGGTCGCGGGACCGGTGGCGCTGGGGACCCCGCCCGGCGTCAGGAGGATCGACGTCGAGACGGCGGCGCAGATGCGCCACGCCGTCGAGGCGGCGCTGCCGGCGGACGCGGCGGTGCTCGTCGCGGCGGTGGCGGACTGGTCGGTCGAAGCGGCACCGGCCAAGCTCAAGAAGTCGAACGGGCCGCCGCAACTCGCCTGGTCGCCCAATCCGGACATTCTTGCGGAACTGGCGGCGTCGCACCGCCGGCCCGGCCTCGTCGTCGGCTTCGCGGCCGAGACGCACGACGTGATCGCGGAGGCGCAGGCGAAGCGGACGCGCAAGGGGGCGGACTGGATCGTCGCAAACGATGTGTCGGGAGACGTGATGGGCGGAGAACGCAACGAAGTGCATCTGGTTACGGCCGACGGAGTCGAGGATTGGCCGGCGGCCGCCAAGGGCGAGATCGCACGGCGGCTGGCGGAGCGGATCGCCGATGCGATCGGGGCACGCGATGGCGGCTGAGATCGAGATCGCGCTGAAGCGCCTGCCCCACGGCGAGGGCCTCCCCCTCCCCTCCTACGCCACGCCGGGCGCGGCGGGGATGGACGTGGTGGCCGCCGAGAGCCTGACGCTCGCACCGGGCGCGCGGCACGCGGTGGCGACCGGCTTCGCCATCGCCATTCCGGCCGGCTACGAGGTGCAGGTGCGGCCGCGCTCCGGGCTGGCGCTCAAGCACGGCATCACCTGCCTCAACGCGCCCGGCACGATCGACGAGGATTATCGCGGCGAGGTGAAGGTGATCCTCGCGAATCTCGGCGACGCGCCGTTCGAGATCGCGCGCGGCGAGCGCATTGCGCAGCTCGTCCCCGCGCCGGTGCAGCGAGCGCGGTTCCGGGAAGTCGAGGATCTCGACGCGACCGCGCGCGGCGCCGGGGGCTTCGGCTCGACGGGACGATGAGCCTCACCGACGCGCAGCTCGACCGCTACGCCCGCCACATCGTGCTGAAGGAGATTGGCGGCGAGGGGCAGAATAAGCTGCTCGCCGCCTCGGTGGCGGTGGTCGGCGCGGGCGGGATCGGCTGTCCGGCGATCCAGTATCTCGCGGCGGCGGGCATAGGGCGGCTGCGGATCGTCGACGACGACGCGGTGAGCCTCGACAATCTCCAGCGGCAGACCCTGTTCGGGACCGGCGACCGCGGTCGGGCGAAGGTGGAAGTCGCGGCGGAGGCGGTGGCGCGGCTCAATCCGGATGTGACGGTGGAGCCGGTGCGGGCACGGATCGACGCCGATACGGTCGAGCGGCTGCTTGGAGGAGTCGCCCTCGTGCTCGACGGCTCCGACAATTTCGCGACTCGCCTCCTCGTCTCCGACTCCTGCACCGCGCGGGGCATTCCGCTGGTGTCGGCGGCGATCGGCCAGTTCCAGCTTCAGGTCGGCACCTGGCGCGGCTGGGAGGCGGGACGGCCCTGCTATCGCTGCTTCGTCGGGGACGCATTCGACGCCGAGGATTGCGATACGTGCGCCGAGCTCGGCGTGCTGGGCGCGATGACGGGCATCGGCGGGAGCTGGGCGGCGCTGGAGGCGGTGCGCCAGATCGTCGGATTCGGCGAGGAGGCGGCGGGAAAGGTCCATGTCTTCGACGGCCTCGCGCCCGGCATGCGCACGCTGCGCATCTCGAAGGACCCGGGCTGCCGCGCCTGCGCTCAGAACACGTAATAGGTGGCGAACGGCTCGAGCTGCAGCCAGGTCAAAGCCGCCACGATCAGCGCGAAGACCAGGTCGAAGATGCGGATGGCGCGGATGCGCTCGCCGCGCGGGTGGCGGAGCACGTCGACCAAGGTCATCAGCAGGATCGAAAGCGCGCAGAAGCCGGCGAGGCAGGCGGCGCCGAGGAACGGCCAGAAGAGCAGCCGCGGCCCGGCATTGGCGGCGATCGGCCACAGGAACAGGGCGATGAACTCGGCGCTGAAGCCGATCCCGCTCGCCAGGCCGATGGTCCACCAGCGCAGCATCAGCCCTTCGCCTTCGCCGTCGCCTTCCCGGCGGACGCCTTCTTCTTCGCCGGTGCGCCCTTCTTGGGCGCGGCCGCCTTCTTCGCGGGGGCGCGGCGGCCCTTCTTCGCCGGCGGGCCCTTGGCGGCGCGCTCGTCGATCAGCTGCGCCGCCTCCTCGAGGGTGAGCTGCTCGGGCGACAGCGATTTGGGGAGCGTCGCGTTGGTCGTGCCGTCGGTGACATACGGGCCGAAACGGCCCTCCATCAGCTTGATCTCGGCCTCGGTGCGGGGGTGGGCCCCGAGCACCTTCAGCGGCTCGCGCGAACCCCGCGCGGCCCGGCCGCCGCCGGCCGCTGCCTCGGCGAGCTTGACGACCGCGGCGTTCATGCCGGTCTCGAACACCTCGGCGGTCGAGCGCAGCTTCGCATATTTGCCGTTATGGGCGAGATAGGGGCCGTAGCGGCCGATCGAGGCGGTGATGGGCTTGCCGCTCTCCGGATGCGTGCCGACCGTGCGCGGCAGGGAGAGGAGGCGGACGGCGAGGTCGAGGTCGAGCTCGCCGGCATCCTTGGGGATCGAAGCGCGCTTCGCCTCCTTACCGGCGCCGGTCTCGATGTACGGGCCGAAGCGGCCGTTCTTGCGGACGATGTCCTCGCCCGTCTCGGGGTGCTGGCCGAGCACCTCGGGTCCTTCGGACGCGGCCTCGTCGCCGCCCTGGCCGAAGCGGCGAGTGAACTTGCACTCCGGATAGTTGGAGCAGGCGACGAAGGCGCCGAACCGCCCGCCGCGCAGCGCGAGGCGGCCCTCGCCGCAAGCGGGGCAGAGGCGCGGGTCGGAGCCGTCGCCTTTGTCCGGGAACAGCCAGGGCGCGAGGAAGTCGTCGATCGCGGCGGTGATCTCGGAGGGCTTCTGCTCCATCACCTCGGCGGTCTTCGGCTTGAAGTCCCGCCAGAATTCCTCGAGCACCTTCTGCCAGTCCATCCGCCCGCCGGAGATATCGTCGAGCTCGTCCTCGAGATGGGCGGTGAAATCGTAGGAGACGTAGCGCTCGAAGAAGCGCTCGAGAAAGGCGGTCAGCAGCCGGCCGCTTTCCTCCGGCGTGAAGCGGTTCTTCTCGAGAAGGACGTAGCCGCGGTCCTTCAGCGTCTGGAGGATGGCGGCATAGGTGGAGGGGCGGCCGATGCCCAATTCCTCCATCTTCTTGACGAGGCTCGCCTCGGAGTAGCGCGGCGGCGGCTGGGTGAAATGCTGCTCGGCGATGACCCGCTTCTTGGCGGGCGCGTCGCCTTCGCGCAGGCGCGGCAGGCGGCGGCTCTCCTCGTCGGCCTCGTCGTCGCGGCCCTCCTCGTAGAGGGCGAGGAAGCCAGGGAAGAGCACGACCTGGCCGGTGGCGCGCAGCCCGGTCTCGCCGGTGCCGTCGGCGAGCTCTGCGGTGGTCCGCTCGAGCCGCGCCGAGGCCATCTGACTGGCAAGGGCGCGCTTCCAGACGAGGTCGTAGAGACGCGCATGGTCGCCCGAACCGGCGCGGTCGCGCGAGAAGTCGGTCGGGCGGATCGCCTCGTGCGCTTCCTGCGCGTTCTTGGCCTTGGACTCGTAATGGCGCGGCTTGTCCGGCACGTAGCCGGCGTCGTAGCGGGCGACGACGGCCTTGCGCGCCGCGGAGACCGCCTCCGGCGCCATCTGGACGCCGTCGGTGCGCATGTAGGTGATCGACCCGTCCTCGTAGAGCGCCTGGGCGATGCGCATCGTGTGACTGGCGGAAAAGCCGAGCTTCCTCGCCGCCTCCTGCTGCAGCGTCGAGGTGGTGAAGGGCGGCGGCGGGTTGCGGACGAACGGCTTGGTCTCGACCGAGGCGACGGCGAAGCGCCCCGCCTCGACCGCGGCCCTGGCCGCCTCGGCCGTGCCCGCGTCGGAAATGGTGAGGCGGTCGACCTTCTGGCCGCGGAAGCGGATGAGGCGGGCGAGGAATTCCTGCCCGTCGGCCTCCATCAGGGCCTCGACCGACCAATATTCCTGCGGCCGGAACAACTCGATTTCGCGCTCCCGGTCGACGATCAGGCGCAGCGCCACCGACTGCACTCGGCCCGCGGACTTAGCGCCCGGCAGCTTGCGCCACAGCACCGGCGAGAGGGTGAACCCGACCAGATAATCGAGCGCGCGGCGGGCGCGGTAGGCGTCGATCAGATCCTCGTCGAGCGCGCGCGGGTGCTTCATCGCCTCGGTGACGGTCGCCTTGGTGATGGCGTTGAAGGTCACGCGTTCCACGTCGGCGGGGAGCGCGCGGCGCTTCCTCAGCACTTCCTGGACGTGCCAGCTGATCGCCTCGCCCTCGCGGTCCGGGTCGGTGGCGAGGATCAGCGACGAGGCCTTCTTCGCCTCGTCGGTGATAGCCTTCAGTTGGCGCGCCTTGTCGGGATAGGTCTCCCATTCCATCGCGAACCCCGCGTCCGGATCCACCGACCCGTCGCGCGGCGGCAGGTCGCGGACATGGCCGTAGGAGGCGAGGACGCGGTAGCCCGACCCCAGATATTTCTCGATGGTTTTCGCCTTGGCGGGCGATTCGACGACGACAAGCTTCATGGATTTCGAACGGCCCTATACACGTACGCGCGAGAGTGGGGAGCGGGTAAGGGCGCCGTCAAGCGGCGCGGTTCACGCGACGAGGCTGACCCGGCCGCCGGCGTGGCGGTCGAGCCGGCCAGCGAGCTCGAGTTCGAGCAAGACGGTCTGGACGGCGGCAGGCGGAAGCTTCGCCTGCCGGACCAGCTCGTCGACCGGGACGGGGGTGCCGTTGAGCAGGCCCGTCACCGCGCCGCGGACGTCGTCGGCCACGTCCGCGGGAACGTCCGCCGGCGCGAAGTCCAGCGCCTTCTGGCGGAACGGACGGACGCGCAGCGGGCTCACCGCTTCGAGCACGTCGTCGGCATTCTGGACGAGCGTCGCGCCGTCGCGGATCAGCTGGTTGCACCCCTGGGCGCGCGGATCGAGCGGCGAGCCGGGAACGGCCATCACCTCGCGCCCCGATTCGGCGGCGAGGCGGGCGGTGATGAGCGAGCCGGAGCGCGGCGCCGCCTCGACGACGACGGTGCCCTGGGCGAGGCCGGCGATGATCCGATTGCGATAGGGAAAATGGCGGGCCCGCGGCTCGGTCCCCGGCGGCTGTTCGGAGACGAGCAACCCACGCTCGGCGATCGCGCGCTGCCGCCCCGCATTTTCCGGCGGGTAGAAAATGTCGAGTCCGCCGGCGACGACCGCGACCGTGCCGGTATCGATCGCGCCGTCATGGGCGGCCGTATCGATGCCGCGAGCGAGGCCGGAGACGACCGCCTGCCCTGCCTCGCCCAGCTGCTGCGCAAGCCCGCGCGCGAAGCGGCAGGCGGCGGCGGACGCGTTGCGGGCGCCGACGATGGCGATGGAGGGCCTGTCGAGGAGGCTCACGTCGCCCTTGACGATCAAAGCGGGCGGCGCGGTCTCGATCTCCGCGAGGAGCGGCGGATAGGCGCCCTGGCCGAGGAACAGGTAGCGGGCGCCAAGCCGCGCGACCGTCTCGATCTCGCGCTCCACCACGGCGCGGGCGGCGAGCTTGAGCCCCCGACCGCCGCCGCGGACCGCGAGGTCCGGCACGGCGGCGAGCGCGGCGGTCGGCGAACCGAAGCGCGCGAGCAGCTGGAAGTAGGTGATGGGGCCGACATTCTCCGAGCGGATCAGCCGCAGCCGCGCGATCTGGTCCTCGCTCGCGTCAGCCATGCCGAGCGGCGCCGACGCGCGGCTCGGTGCCGGAAAGGAGCCGGGCGAGGTTCGCTCGATGGCTCCAGAAGACGAGCAGCGAGAAACCGAGGAAGAGCAAGGCAAGGTCGAGGCGCCCCACGACAAAGGCGGCGACCGGCGTCACCGCCGCCGCCGAGAGGCCGCCCACCGAGGAGTAGCGACTGAGCGCGAGCAGGCCCAGCCAGGCGACGGCATAGGCCGCGGGCACCGGCCAGCCGAGCCCGTCGGCGATCGCGAAGCCGAGCACGATCCCGAAATAGGTCGCGACGCCCTTGCCGCCGCGAAACCGGAGCCAGGCCGGCGCCAGATGGCCGAGAAACGCGCCGATCGCGGCGAGGCCGACCGCGACCGGAAAAAGCCAGGCGGCGAGCGCCACGGCGACCGCCCCCTTGGCCATGTCGAGGAGGAGGGTCGCCGCGGCCAGCTCCTTGCGGCCGGTCCTCAGCACATTGGTCGCACCGATATTGCCCGAGCCGATCGCGCGCAGGTCGCCCGCCCCCGCCGCCTTGGTGAGGAGCAGGCCGAACGGGATCGAGCCCAGCGCGTAGCCGAGCGCGAACGCGAGCAGCGGATTGACGATCGTTCCGTCCACGGTCTGGCTCCCCTGCGCGCAACTCTATCATTTCGAAAAGCGGACGCAACCGGCCCCGCGAAAACCGACGAGCGTGCGCGGTTGCGGCGGGCGGCCCGGCTGCTACAGCATCGCCGTGGCCGGCGCGAGACCCCTCCTCCTCTTCGACTCCGGCGTCGGCGGGCTGTCGGTCGCGGCGGCGATCCAGGCGCTGCTCCCGAACGCGCCGCTAGTCTACGTCGCCGACCGTGCCGGCTACCCCTATGGCACGAAGCCGCCGGCCTTGATCGAGGCACGGGTGCCGGCCCTGCTCGGACGCCTCGCGGAGCGCTTCGACCCGGCGCTGATCGTCATCGCCTGCAACACCGCCTCGACGATCGCACTCGACGCGGTACGAAGCGCGCTCGACCTGCCGATCGTCGGCACCGTCCCGGCCATCAAGCCGGCGGCGGCACTGTCGAAGACCCGCGCCATCGGCGTGCTCGGCACCGACGCGACCGTGCGCCAGCCTTATGTCGACCGGCTCGCGCGCGATTTCGCCGCGGACTGCACCGTGCTTCGTCACGGCTCGGCCGAGCTGGTCGACCTCGCCGAGGCCAAGCTGCGCGGCGAGCAGGCGGACGCCGAAGCCTATCGCCGCGTCCTTTCCGGCCTCCTCGACCAGCCCGAAGGCGAGCGCATCGACACCATCGTCCTTGCCTGCACACACTTCCCCCTGGTCGAGGCGGAGCTCGCCGCGGCCGCGGCGCGTCCCCTCGCGTTCGTCGACGGCAAGGAGGGGATCGCGCGCCGCGTCGCCTGGCTGACGCGCGGGCAGGAATGGCCCGAAAACGCGCCGGCACACCGCGCCTTGTTCACCGGCAGCGGGACGGAGATCGAGGCGTACCGCCCCGGTCTCGCCGCCTTCGGCTTCGGCGAAGTACGGACAGTCTAGCAAATCACCGCCGTTTGTCGCCGGCCCCTAGCCAGGAGGCGGTGAAATCCGCTATCGGCGCAGGCGACGACCCGGGGAGCGACTTGGACTATAACCGCATCTTCGCCGCTGCGATCGACCGGCTGCACGCCGAGGGCCGCTACCGCGTGTTCATCGACATCCTGCGGAACAAGGGCGCCTTCCCGAGCGCGCGCTGCTTTGCCGGCCACAACGGGCCGAAGCCGATCACCGTCTGGTGCTCGAACGACTATCTCGGCATGGGCCAGCACCCCAAGGTGGTGGCGGCGATGGAAGAGGCGCTGCACGATGCCGGCGCCGGCTCGGGCGGCACCCGCAACATCGGCGGCAACACCCATTATCATGTCGACCTCGAGGCCGAGCTTGCCGACCTGCACGGCAAGGAAGCGGCCCTGCTCTTCACCTCGGGATACATCTCCAACGAGGCGACCCTCTCCACGCTCGGTAAGCTGCTGCCGGGCTGCATCATCTTCTCGGATGAGCTCAATCACGCCTCGATGATCGCGGGCATCCGCAATTCGGGCTGCGAGAAGCGCGTGTTCCGGCACAACGACCTGGCGCATCTCGAGGCGCTGCTCGCCGAGGCGCCGGCCGACGCGCCCAAGCTGATCGCCTTCGAGAGCGTCTATTCGATGGACGGCGACGTGGCGCCGATCGCGCAGATCTGCGACCTCGCCGACCGCTACAACGCCATCACCTACTTGGACGAGGTCCATGCCGTGGGCATGTACGGCCCGCGCGGCGGCGGCATCTCCGAGCGGGACGAGGTGGCGCACCGGGTCACCGTGATCGAAGGCACGCTCGGCAAGGCGTTCGGGGTGATGGGCGGCTACATCGCCGCCGACAGGAACATCGTCGACGTGGTGAGGAGCTACGCCCCCGGCTTCATCTTCACGACTTCCTTGTCGCCGGTGCTGGCGGCGGGGGTGCTGGCGAGCGTCCGGCACCTCAAGCAGTCCACGGCCGAGCGCGAGGCGCAGCAGGCGCATGCGGCGATGCTAAAGGCGCTGTTCGCCGACGCCGGGCTGCCGGCGATGCCGTCGACGACGCACATCGTCCCGCTGCTGGTCGGCTGCCCCGTCAAGGCGAAGCGGATCAGCGACATCCTCCTTGCCGAATACGGCATCTACGTGCAGCCGATCAATTTCCCGACCGTGCCGCGCGGCACCGAGCGGCTGCGATTCACCCCCGGGCCCCACCACGACGAGGCGATGATGCGCGAGCTGACCCGGGCGCTCGTGGAGATCTGGGACCGGCTGGAGATGCGCGCGGCGGCCTAGCTGCCTCCTCATCCTTGCGGATGGGGGAACCTTATTGCTGCACCTGTCCCTCGGACCCGATAATCACCTGCCCCCGCTGCGCCGCCGCCATCGCCTTCGCGCGTTCGATAAGGTCGATCTGGGCCTCGACCTGCTCGCGCCATTTGGCGCTCGGCGGGGCGGACGCCAGCAGCTCGCGCCAGACCCGCTCCGCGTCGTCGAGGCGGCCGCCCTGGGCGAGGGAGAGGCCGTAGAAGAAGCGCGGCGCCGGATGGTTCGGGGCCAGCCGGGCGGCGCGCTGGTACGCCATCTCCGCGGCGGGGCTCATCAGGCCGTTGCCGTGGAGGACGAGGGCGTTGCCGTAACCGATCCACAAAATGGCATTGTCCGGATGCTCGCGCAGGGCGGAGTGGAGGAGATCGGCGGCACCCTTGGTGTCGCCTTCCCGGGCATAGGATTCCGACATGGTCAGCCAGCGGTCGGCGGTGTCGAAGCGGCCGAGCATTTCGCCCCGCATCGAGGCGAAAGCCGACTCGCCGCCGCCCTGGCGCTCGGCGGGATGGCGGGGCGCACCCGCCAGATCGGGATGGCCCTGCCAGGCATAGCCGGCACAGGCGAAGAGCAGGGCCGCGCCGATCAGCTGCAGCCCCGCCCGCCCAGGCCGGACCAGGAGCCACAGCGCCGCGAGGGCGAGGGCGCAGAGCAGGAGGAGGATGAACCAGCCCATCAGCCCCGCGCCTTGCGAAAGCGGCCGCGGGCGAGGAACAGGCCGAGCGCGAGGAGGACGAGCGGTGCGCCCCATAGCGGCCAGGTGAGCGGCTCCACCGGCGGGCGATAGCTTACATATTCGCCGTAACGCTCGATCAGCCAGCGCCGGATCGCTTCGGGCTTCTCGCCGGCCTGGATCCGCTCGCGCACCAGGGCGCGCATGTCGGCGGCCATGTCGGCGTTGGAATCGGCGATCGACTGGCCCTGGCAAACGAGGCAGCGCAGGGTTTCCATCAGCGCCTTCGCCTCCGCTTCCTGCTTCGGGTCGGGAAGCTGGGTGAAGGCAAGCGGGGACGACGGCATCGTCGGCTGCGCCGCGAGCGGCGCCGCGACGAGGAGGAAAGCCAGCGCCAGACCTGCAGTCGCTCTCCTCATTTCGCGCTCCTCCACGCGCGGTAGAGCTCGTCCGCCTCCTGCGGCGCGATCGGGCCGATATGCTGGAGGCGGATGATGCCCTTGCCGTCGACGAGAAAGGTCTCCGGTACGCCGGACGAGCCGAGCGCGAATTGCACGCGCGTGCGCGGGTCGTCGCCGATGCGGTCGAACGGGTCGCCGTTCTCGGCAAGGAAGCGGGCCACGTCCTCGGCGCGGTCGCGCACCGCGATCGCGTCGATCGGCACGCCGCGCTCCTTGAGCATCGTCAAGACCGGCGCCTCGATCCGGCAGGGGATGCACCAGCTTGCGAAGACGTTGACGAGGCGCGGCTGCCCGCGCTTCAGGTCGGCGGTGGCGAGGCCGGGACGGCCCGGCTGGGAGGGGGCGAGGGCGAAGTCCGGCATCGGCTTGCCGACCAGGCGCGAGGCGATGGTCGGGTCGGCCGGGTGCCGCAACGTGAAAGCGGCCACGGCGAGCAGCAGCACGAACACGGCGAGCGGGATCCAGAGCAGTCCGCGTCTCATGCCCAGGCCTCCTCAAGGCTGCGCCGGCGGCTGCGCCAGGCGCGCCAGACGCGGCCGACCAGGGCGAGGAAGCCGCCGAGGCCTACAAGGAAACCGCCGAGCCAGATCAGCGTGACGAACGGCTTCCACCAGAGCCGAAGCTGCCAGCGCCCCGTCTCGTCGGACTTGCCGAGGACCGTGTAGAGTTGCCCGTCCAGCACCGTCTCGATCGCCGTCTCGCTGGTCTCGGTCGGCGGGGCGCTGAACATGCGCGACTGGGGATGGAGGGTGAAGCTGGAGCCGCCGCGCGTGGCCACGAGAGTCGCCTCGATCGCCGTCCAGTTCGGGCCGGCGATCGGTTCGACCGCGGCGAAGCGCACGTGGTACGGGCCCACGGCGACCGTATCGCCGACGCGGGCGGCGAGCAGCCGCTCTTTGGTGAACGCGCTCTCGGATGCCATGCCCGCCAGGCTGACGGCGATGCCGAGATGGGCGACGACCATTCCCCAGACGAAAAGCGGCGTGCGGCGGAGGTTGCGCTTCCACAGCGGCGCGACGCTGGCCGCGCCCACGGCGAAGGCGAGGATCAGGCCGAGCAGCGGCAGCAGGCCGATCCCCGGCGCGAGCAGCAGGACGAGCGTCACGGCGATCAGCCCGATGGCCGTCGGGACCGCAAGGCGGCGGAGCGCCTCCTTCAGCCGGTCGCGCCGCCAGCGCAGCAGAGGCCCGGCCGCCATAGCGAGAACGAGGAGCAGCGCGATCGGGCCAGCGGCGCTGTTGAAATAGGGTGGCCCGACCGAGACCTTCACCCCCATCGCCTCGGTGACCAGCGGGTAAAGCGTGCCGATGAGGACGAGGCCGAGCAGCACCGTGAGCAGGAGGTTGTTGAGGACCAGAGCGCCTTCGCGGCTGACGACTTCAAACTGGCTTCCCTCCTTCACCGTGCCGACGCGCAGCCCGAACAGGGTCAGCGCGCCGCCGATGTAGAGCGCGAGGAGGATGAGGATGAAAGCGCCCCGCCTCGGGTCGACGGCGAAGGCGTGGACGCTGGTGAGGATACCGGAGCGGACGAGGAAGGTGCCGATCATCGACATGGAGAAGGCGACGACGGCGAGCATCACCGTCCAGGCGCGCAGGCTGTCGCGCGTGGCGAGGACGGTCACCGAATGGAGCAAGGCGGTCGCCGCGAGCCACGGCATGAGCGAGGCGTTTTCGACCGGGTCCCAGAACCACCAGCCGCCCCAGCCCAGCTCGTAATAGGCCCAGTAGGAGCCGGCGGTGATGCCGATGGTGAGGAAGATCCACGCGGCGAGCACCCAGGGCCGCATCGCGCGGGCGAAGGCGGGGCCGACGTCGCGCGTGACGAGCGCGCCGACGGCGAAGGAGAAAGCGATCGAGACGCCGACATAGCCGAAATAGAGGGTGGGCGGATGGAAGGCGAGGCCGGGGTCCTGGAGAAGCGGGTTGAGGCCGTTCCCCTCGATCGGAGCGGGCACGAGGCGGCGAAACGGGTTCGAGGCGAACAGGAGGAAGGCATAGAAGCCGAGGCCGATGAACGCCTGCGCCGCCAGGGTGGCGAGCAGGGTGCGTTCGTTGAGGCTGCGCTCGAGAAGGGCGACGGCGGCGCCGGCGACGGCGAGCACCGTCACCCACAGCAGCATCGAGCCCTCGTGATTCCCCCACGCGCCGGCGAACTTGTAGAGCCAGGGCTTCATGGAATGACTGTTCGCCGCGACCAGCTCGACGGAGAGGTCGGTCCGGAGGAAGAGCTGGATCAGGAGCAGGAAGGCGAGGCCTGCGAAGACAGCCTGCGCGACGACGATCGGCCGGACGAGGCGGGCGACGTCTGACGGGGCCGGCTCCTCGACGGAGACGGTGTGGCCGGCGCTTTCATGCCTCCCCATCGTGGGATGGGGAGGGGGACCACCCGCAGAGTGGTCCCCCTCCCCGCCTCCGGCCGGAACGAACTGCGCCACCGCCATCCAGCCCGCGAGGAACTGGAGGAGCGAAAAGGCAGCGGCGAGCCAGAGGGCGGCGAGGCCGGCTTCGGCGATCATCTCAGGCTCTGGCTCTTATGCTCGCCCTTTCCGGCGTCGAGCACCGGGGGACGGTAATTCTCGTCATGCTTGGCGAGGATTTCGGTGGCGACGAAGCGGCCGCCCGGCTCGAACCGGCCTTCCGCCACCACTCCGCTCTTCTCCTTGAACAGGTCGGGCACGATGCCGCGGTAGCGGACGGGGATGGTGTTGGGCGTCTCGTCGCCGACGACGAAATCGATGGTGACCCCGTCCGCCGCGCGGTGGAGCGAACCTGCCTTGACCATGCCGCCGATGCGGACGGCTCGGCCGGTCCGCACACCCTGGCGCGCGACGTCGCCGGGAGTGTAGAAGTAGGCCGCCTGGTCCTTCAGTGCCGACATTGCGAGCAGCACCGCCGCGACGATGGCCGCGCCGGCGGCGAGGACGAGTATGAGGCGCTGGTTCTTGCGCTTCACCGCTCGCCCCGCAACGCGTCCGCTTCGGCCTCGGCCTTGCGCATGGAGGCAAAGCTTGCCGCGAGCAGCCCGAGCGTGCCGACCAGGGCGACCGCATAGGCCGCGGCGACGAAGTGCCAATGGCTCACGCCGCCATCCTCCTGAGGCGCGCCTCGACCTTCTGCCGCGCCAGGATCGCCCGCATCCGCATCAGCACGACGGCCCCGAACAGCAGGCTGAAGCCGACCGCGGCGGCGAGCAGCGGCCAGAGCATCGCCGGGTCGATGCTGCTCCCGGTGACGCCGATCGACTGGCCCTGGTGGAGCGAGCGCCACCAGAGGACGGAATAATGGATCACCGGCAGGTTCACGGCCCCGACGAGCCCGAAGATCGCGGCGAGCCGCCCCTCCCCTCCCCGGTCGCGCTCCGCCTCGGCGAGCGCGATCCAGCCGAGGTAGAGAAAGAGGAGGACGAGCATCGAGGTCATGCGGCCGTCCCACTGCCACCAGGTGCCCCAGGTCGGACGGCCCCACAGCGAGCCGGTGGCGAGGCAGACGGCGGTGAAGACGGCGCCCGGCACCGCGACCGCGCGCGCCGCGACCGCGGCGAGCGGGTGCCGCCAGACGAGTTGCATCAGGCTGGCGACGGCGAGGCCGGCCCACCCCGCCATGCCGAGCCAGGCGGCCGGGACGTGGACGTACATGATCCTGACGCTCTCGCCCTGCAGATAGTCGCGCGGCGCCAGCAGCAGCCCGTCGAGCAGCGCCCCGGCGACGAGCAGCCCCCCGCCCCAGCCGAGCCAGACGGTGAGCGGACGGGCAAGCTTCAGGAAGCGGGCGGGATTGGCGAAGGCGTGCATGGAATGGAGGGGTTCTAGCCGAGCGGCGCGGCGGCTCAAAGCCGTAGGTTCACGTATATGGCTTTTTGCGCCCCGCCCCGCCACTAGGAGCGCCGATGGACCGGCCTCCCCAGCGACGCCTGCTCGGCATCGGCCTGCGCATCGGCGCGGCGAGCTGCTTCGGCTGCATGGGCGGAGCGATCAAGCTCGGCTACGCGGCCGGCGCCTCGACGCCGGAGCTGGCCTTCTACCGCTTCCTGTTCGGCCTGGCGCCGCTGCTGGTGTGGATCCGCTCCAGCGGCGCGCAGCGCGTGTGGCGGACGGAGCGGCCGGCCGCGCATTTCTGGCGGGCGGTGCTCGGCCTCACGACCATGCTGCTGACGTTCAGCGCGCTCTCGTACCTCCCCCTCGCCGAGGCGACGACCATCGCCTTCGCCGCGCCGCTCTTCGCCGTGGTGCTGTCGGCGGCTGCGCTCAAGGAGCAGGTCGGCCGCCATCGCTGGAGCGCCGTGGCGCTGGGCTTCCTCGGCGTGCTGCTCGTCATGCAGCCGCACGGCGAGCGCTTCCCGCCGGTCGGCCTCGCCCTCGCCATCGCCGGCGCATTGGGCGTCGGCGCGGTGACGATCACGCTGCGCCAAATCGGCCGCACCGAGGGGACGCAGACCATCGTCCTATGGTTCACCTGCCTGTCTCTGATCGGCGTCGGCATGCTGATGCCGTTCTACGCCCACGCGCATGACTCTCGGACTTGGCTGATCCTGCTCGCGTTGGGCGGGTTCGGCGGCATGGGCCAGCTGCTCATGACCGCGTCGCTGCGCTACGCGCCGGTCTCCGCGGTGGTGCCGTTCGACTATGTGCAATTGCTGTGGGCGGTGCTGCTCGGCTGGTTATTATTCGGCGACCATCCGGCAAGCACCACCGCAGCCGGCGCGGCGGTGATCGTCGCGAGCGGCCTCTACACGGTCTGGCGCGAGCATGTGCTGGGGCGGGAGCGGCAGAAGCTAGACCCGCCCTTATAGCCCCTGCCCTCGAGGGGGAGGGGTTGGGGAGGGGTGGAGTCTCCGGAGAGCCCCCGCCCTTCATAGACTCCGCCCCCACACTACCCTCTCCCCTGAAGGGGGAGGGATCAAGGAGGAGGCGGTCAGCGCCCGATCAGCCGCATCGCCATTGCGTCGGCGACTTCCGCGGGATTCCGGCCGGTCGACGCGCTCTCCTGCCAGATCTGCTCGAGGCGCACCGGGATCTGCTCGATGCGGCCCTCGACCGTCGCCTGGTCGCCGTCCTTGAGATATTCGGTGGCGACGTTGATGATGCCGCCGGCGTTGATGACGTAATCTGGCGCGTAGAGGATGCCGCGCTGGTGGATGCGCTGGCCGTCCGCGGGCGTCGCGAGCTGGTTGTTGGCGCCGCCGGCGACGACCGGGACCTTGAGCGCGGCGATGCTCTTCTCGGTGAGGATGGCGCCGAGGGCGTTTGGGCTCAGGATGTCGGCCTCGAGCGTCATGATCGCGTCCGGGGAGACGACGGTGCCGCCGACCTCGTCCGCGACCTTCTGCGCCCGCGCACCGTCGATGTCGGCGATGCTGATCCGGGCTCCGTCCTTTGCCGCGAGGCGGGCGAGGCCGCCGGCCACGCTGCCCGCACCCTGGATGGCGATGTGCAGGCCCGCGAGGCTTTCCTTGCCCAAAGCCCTGCGGGCGGCGGCGCGGACGCCGAGGAAGACGCCCTGGCTGGTGTGCGGGCCCGGGTCGCCGCCGACAGCGCCTTCAGCCACCGGAAGGCCGGAGACGTAGCGAGTCTGCTTCGACACTTCGACGAGGTCGGGGACCCCGACGCCGACATCCTCGGCGGTGACGTAGGCGCCCCCCAGCCGCTCGACCGCCCGGCCGTAGGCCGCGAGCATCTCGGGCGTCTTGGTCTTCTTCTCGTCGGCGAGGATCACCGCCTTGCCGCCGCCGAGCGCGAGGCCGGCCATTGCATTCTTGAAGCTCATGCCGCGCGACAGGCGCAGGGCGTCGCGCACCGCGTCGCCGCTTTCGGCATAATGCCAGAAGCGCACCCCGCCGGCGCCGGGGCCGAGATGGGTCGAGTGGACGCAGATGACGGCGCGCAGGCCGGTGGCGCGGTCGGTGACGAAATGGACGATCTCGTGATCGTCGAAATCGGGATAATCCCACGGGGAATGCATGCGGGGGCCTCGTCCTGCGAGCGGGGTTCGGGAGGGGCGCAGGTGGGGCGATCGAGGGGACTTGAACCCCCGACCCTCGGTACCACAAACCGATGCTCTAACCAACTGAGCTACGATCGCCACAAGGTGCGCCTGCGGGTGCGGGGCGCACATAGGGGCGGCGGGGGGCGAGCGTCAATGGCCCGTCGCGCTTACCATTCGACGAGGCCGAGCCGCTCCCGGCGGAGCCACCGCGAGAGCATGAGCGCGGCGACGACGGCGAGGCCGCTCGCCAGCCCGGTCCAGATGCCGACGCCGTTCCAGCCCAGCCCGAAGGCGAGGCCGACGGCGGTGGCGAGACCCACGACCCAATAGCCGAACGCGGCGAAGAGCATCGGCACCCGCGTGTCGTGGAGGCCGCGCAGCATGCCTGCGCCGACCGACTGGGCGCCGTCGAAGACCTGGAAGAC
>Ga0070660_100000436_pt1 | contig 27606 bp, 23 predicted proteins | sample KBSC33metaG_FD_64670 | JGI IMG/M metagenome (GOLD analysis project Ga0070660, IMG submission 64670) | Corn rhizosphere microbial communities from Kellogg Biological Station, Michigan, USA - KBS C3-3 metaG | ecosystem: Host-associated > Plants > Roots > Rhizosphere > Soil ... | reverse complement strand
CCAGAGACATCAGGCCGGCAGCGGCGAGAACAAAGACTACCTTCTTCATTCGTGCTGCTCCACGTAATCATTCCGGGCCCGGCCCGAATGCCGTCCCGAAGGCTCCATTAGCGCACGGGTCGGGGCCGTCAACGCTGAATTTAGCGCTGGTCCAACTCATCTGAGCGTGTTTTGTTGCATTGCAACAGGTTTCGTGCAACCTTCTGGGACTTGGAGATTTGTTCAGGAACACCATGTACTTCGGTGTCTCCGAACGTTCGGTCGGGGCGGGACAAGCAGAAACCTCATAAAGAAGGAACAGCGACGATGGCGTCCGCCGGGCTCTCCAAGATTCAGCGCATTGCTCTGATAGGGAACAGCCCCCCGCGACTGTGCGGCATCGCCACCTTCACGCGCGACGTTTACCAGGCGTTGCACGGCGCCTTTCCGGAAATCGCCCTGGATCTTTACGCCATGACCGATCCGGGCGGGTCCTACACGTATGGCCCGGAGGTCACCTGCACGATCCAGCAGGAAGACCTGAACGACTATCGCGCTGCGGCGCAACGCATAAATGACAGCGGTGCGGATGTCGTTTTGGTCCAGCACGAATACGGGATTTTCGGCGGTTCGGCCGGCGCTTTGCTTTTGCGGCTGCTCGATCGTGTCGATGCGCCGGTGGTGGTCACGCTGCACACCGTGCTCGAACAGCCCAACGCCGATCAGCGCGCGGTAATCGAGGCTCTCGCGCGGCGTGCCGCGAAGTTGATCGTCATGGCGGAGAAGGGACGCGAGCTGCTTGTGCGCGTCCATGGCATTTCGTGGAACCAGATCGCGGTCGTGCCGCATGGCGTGCCGGACAGGCCATTCGTCAAGCCGGAGAGCGTGCAGGCGCGGTTCGGCTTCAGCGGCCGTCGCGTGCTGCTGACCTTCGGCCTGCTCTCGCCCAACAAGGGCATCGAAACGATGATCCGCGCCTTGCCCGCGATCGTCGCGGCACATCCTGAATCGCTCTACGTCGTGCTGGGCGCGACCCATCCCCACCTCGTCGCACGCGAAGGCGAGGCGTATCGCGACAGCCTCAAGGCACTGGCTGAGGAACTCGGCGTCGCGCAATCGGTACGATTCATCGACGGCTTCCTCGATCAGGAATCCCTGCTCGACTATCTCCAGGCCGCCGACATCTACGTCACGCCCTATCTGAACGAGACGCAGATCACGAGCGGCACGCTGTCTTACTCCGTCGCGCTCGGCAAGCCGGTCGTCTCCACGCCGTATTGGCATGCCGCCGAGCTGCTTGCGGGGGGTGTGGGCTTGCTGGTCCCGTTCGGCGACAGCCGTCGTTTCGCGGAAGAGATCATCACTTTGCTCGACGATCCGGCGCGCATGGCCGAGATGTCGAACCGCGCCTACGGGATCGGCCGGACGATGTTGTGGCGTGCGCTCGCCGAGGCTTATGTCGCGATCTGCGAGGAGGCGATCCGTCGCCGGCCGGTGCGTATCGGGCGCCCGCGCACGGTGGAGCGCGTGGCGGTCAGGCCGCGGCTCGACGCCGTCGAGCGTATGACCGACGCGACGGGCATAATCCAGCACAGCAATTATGCGGTGCCCGACCGCAACCACGGTTATTGCGTCGACGACAATTGCCGCGCGTTGATGCTGATGCACCGCATCGATGGCGAGGACGAGGCGCGCGCCGACCGGCTCGCCACCGTTTATGGCGCCTTCGTCCAGCACGCCTGGAATGGCGAACTTGGCCGCTTCCGCAATTTCATGGGGTTCGACCGTCAGTGGCTGGAAGCCGAAGGTTCGGAGGACAGTTTCGGACGCTCGCTATGGGCGATCGGCGCGACCGCCGCCGAATCGCGCAACCCCAATATGCGCCGCTGGGCGCTCAACCTGTTCGATCAGGTGGCTCCGCATGCGCTGTCGCTCGTTTCTCTGCGCACCTGGGCGTTCGCGCTCCTCGGCGCCGATGCCGTGCTCCGCCGCCATCGGGATCATCCGATTGCCTGGAAGCTGGTTCGCGATTTCGGTACGCGCCTGCTCGCGGAATTGCGCCGGGAGCGCCGGGACGGGTGGACCTGGTTCGAGCCGGTTCTCGCCTATGATAATGCGCGCCTGCCCGAAGCCCTGCTGCGCGCGGGCGAGTTGACTGGTGATAAGGAGATGATCGCCGAAGGTCTCGCCGCCTTCGAGTGGCTCGACGAGCGCCAGACCAACGGCGAGGGCCAGTTCCGCGCGATCGGGACGGACAGTTTCGGCAGGGCTTATGCAGACCCGCTGCCGTTCGATCAGCAGCCGCTCGAGGCCTGGGCGACGGTCGATGCCGCCTTGTTCGCACATGGACTGACCGGGCAGAAAAACTGGCTGGATACGGCCTGGCGCGCGCAAGGCTGGTATCTGGGCGAGAATGACCTGTCGCTGCCGATCGCCACGCTTTCCGACGGCGGCTGTTATGACGGACTGATGAGCGATCGCGTCAATCTGAACCAGGGCGCCGAATCGATACTCGCTTTCCAGTTCGTCTGCGCCGCGATGACAAAAGCGGCAGCCGGCATCGGCTCAAAGCCCGAGAATGTCCGCAGCGGTTTCTCCAGATAGCATCAAAGCGACGGGTTGTATCGAATAAGGCTTTATTTGCCGGGCAGGTGCCGGAATAAGGCTCAAGGCACCGGTCGTTTCCGGTGCGGAACCTTAACGACCAGCGCCGGGGTGTTGCTTGCTTGATGTTATCCACCATCCTCTGCGTCTGACGGCCGATCCAGCCCGGGTCGTGGTGCGCCCATTCCATATACCGATCGACGCAGGCGTGTCCGCCGACCGGCCCGGACGCGTGCGGCGCATCGTCGATGCCGTTCTCGCGCTGGACGAGGAGATGGCGGAAATCGAGCTGGAGCTTGTGTTGCGCGATTTCGAGGCGCGCCACTGGCAGACGCGCGCGGTCTTCATCACGCGCTATGCCCAGATCGAGCAGGCGCTGGCGCTCGACGGCGACCATATTTCGGAGATCAAGCGTCAGCTGATCGGCGCCTATTTCTGTCACGAATATAGCTATGCGGCCGCCGCGCTGATGAATCCCAGTGTGATCGCGCACCCCGATCAGACCGGCCTGTCGAAAGGGGCGGTTCGCATTGCCATGTCGCTGCGCGCCGTGGGCGAGGGGCATATTTCGTCGGTTTCGTTTCGCGAAGGCATATTGGGGCCCGGCCCGACTATCGAGCTGATGCCCGAACCGCCTTTTGCCACCGCCGCCGACAGCGCGATCGAAGTCGGCAATGGTGCGATCGAGGTCCATCGTCACGCCGACAGCTCGCTTTCCGGCACCGTCCTGTTCCCGATGACCGCGGCCCAGTCGAAGGGGCTGGAGGACATGCGGCTCGTCGAATTCATGCATGACGACGGCAGCCGTGAATGGATCGGCACCTATACCGCCTATAACGGCGCGACCATTCGTTCCGAACTGCTGCGGACGCGCGATTTCCGCAGCTTCACGTTAATGCCGATGAGCGGCCCGGCTGCGCGCAACAAGGGAATGGCGCTGTTTCCGCGCAAGGTCGGCGGCGAATATCTGATGATCGGCCGCCAGGATGGCGAGAACGTCTTTCTGATCCGATCCGACAAGCTGGACCATTGGGGCGAGGGCGAATTGCTGCTCGCGCCGAAATACCCCTGGGAAATGGTCCAGATGGGCAATTGCGGCTCGCCGATCGAACTGGACGAGGGATGGCTGCTGCTGACCCACGGCGTGGGCGCGATGCGCAAATATTCGGTTGGGGCGGTGCTGCTCGACAAGGAGGATCCGTCCAAGCTGATCGGCCGGATGAGCCAGCCCTTGCTGTCGCCGGCGGACGAGGACCGCGAGGGCTATGTCCCGAACGTCGTCTATAGCTGCGGCGGTATACGCCATGGCGACCTGATCTTCCTGCCTTATGGTGTGGCCGACAGCTCGGTAGCCTTTGCCTTCGTCTCGATTTCGAGCCTGATCGAAGCGATGCGATAAAGAGATCCCCGCGAGGTCATGCCTCGCGGGGATCAGGAACGGCGCCGGTCACAGGGGATTTTCGCGGCCCGCCGAATCTTTCATGCGTGGATCAGCGTCTTCACTTTCGCAGCACGTTTGCCGGTCGAGCGGGTCGCGAGCTTGGCGACCAGCACAGCGATACCGGCGGCGAAATATGCGAGCAGCGCGGTTTCCGCATCGAGCATGACCGCCACGAGCAGCACGATCCGCAGATAGAGCGGGTTGAACCCGAACGTCTCGCCAAGTGCGTGGCAGATGCCGAACAGATTGTCGCGGGGGCTCTGGGCTGGGGCGGTCTGGTTGCTCATTCTCTGCGTCCGTTTTCTGGCGATCGGGCCGATCCCGATCCTGTCGTCATCTGCAATGCAGGGGCCATGCCAAATGGACATCAGAGGCTGAATGCGGTCTGAAAGCGTGCGAGGACCTATTGTTCATGCCAATAAATGGCGAGAAATCCCAATGTCGGGCTGTCCGGATCCGAACATCCGTTGGTGATCGAGTGTCCGCGCGCGGACGGGTTCAGCCGAAAAAGGCCACCCAGGTGGTGAAATCGTCGCTCACGTCGATGAAACGGTGCGGCACGTTCTTGGGCACCCAGGCGAGATCGCCCACAGCGAAAGGCCGCGGCTCGCCTTCGATCTCGAGCGTCGCCTTGCCTGCCACGCAGATATAGGCCTCGTCGCGATTATGCTCGGTCTGATGGTCGGTTCCACGCGGGGCGAAGATCAGTACCTGCGCGCCGGGTTGGTTGACGAAACAATCATAAGGTTCGCCCTCAGGCCATTTCGCCGATGCAGGCCGCGGCAAGGGCGCGATCGCCTCGGCCATCGTCCGGATGAAGGCGTCGCTCATTGCGGCGGCAGTGGGGTCACTTGGGTATAGACCACCACCCATTGCCCGTTCCGCTTGGCGAACATGTCCGAATAGCGGAAATGCTCCTTGAACGGCTTGCCATGATCGGTGCCGCTGATCCGCGCGTCGCCGCCGACGATCGCCGTGTCCGCCGATGGACGGATGAACAGCCGGTCCTTGATGTCGAATGGATCGAGATGCGCATTGGGATCGGTGAAGCCGTCGATGAAGTCCTTTTTGTCGCCGACGCGGCCCGACCCATGGACCAGCAGATAATCGGGCGCGAGCATCCGTTCCAGAACCGCTCGGTCGCCGTGAAGCTGGGCATCGTCGAATGCCTGGGCCGCCGCGCGAACCTCCGCATTGTCCGAAGGTGCCTGTGTTGCGGCAGGCGTCGCGACGAGAAGGGTGAGGGCCAGGATGCGGCGTGCGTTCATTCCTCGTCCTTTCGCGGCGGCAAGGGCGCCAGCGGATCGTTGGTGTCAACGACCGTGCGGAGCATTATGCTCCATGCCTCGATCGCTTGCGCAAGCTGCGCCGGATCGATCTTGTCGAGCGTGTCGTCGGCAGTGTGATGGATCTCGAAATAGCGCGTGCCGTCATTGTCGAGATCGATCACGGGCACGCCTTTCTGCACCATCGGCCCGACATCCGTGCCGCCATGCGCCTCGCCTTCCTTGGGTTCGACGCCGATCAGATTGAGCCTGGCGACAAGTTCGTCGCGTAGCGCCGATTTGGGCTGCACGAAGCTAGCGCCGAAAGCCCAGATTTTGTCGGCGCCGAAGTCCGCTTCGGCCGCGAGAGCATGTTTTTCGCCTGCATGCGCCTTGGCATAAGCCAGGCCGCCAAAGCCGCCCGGCTCTTCCGCGCCGAACCAGACCAGCCGGATGGTGCGTTTGGCGCGCGGCCCGTCGAGGATCGATTTGGCCGCCGCGGTGGTGATCGCAACCCCCGCGCCATCGTCGATTGCGCCGGTCCCAAGATCCCAGCTGTCGATATGGCCGCCGATCAGCACGAGTCCCGCGGACGGATCGGTGCCAGGCACCTCGGCGATGACATTGCCCGATTGACGCGTGCCGACCATCTTCGGCGTGAGCGTCAGGTGAAGCGACACCGGCTTGCCGCGCGCGAGGATGCGCTCGAGCTGCTCGGCATCCGGTACGCTCAGCGCGGCCGCCGGGATGGGCTTGGAGCCGTCGAGCCAATTGGTCACGCCGGTATGCGGGACGCGATGGTGATCGGTGCCGATCGAGCGGATCAGCATCGCGGCTGCGCCCTTTTTGGACGCGATCGATGCCCCCGCGAAGCGGATCGGGCCGTAAGTCCCGTAGGACGAACCATCCTGCGTCGGCATCATGCGATGCCATACGAACACGATCTTGCCCTTCACCGCCGCGTCGGGCGCGGCCCTGAGCGCATCGAGGCTGGGAAAGCAGACAATCTCCGCGGTGATGCCGCCGTCGGGCGTGGCGCCGCTATTGCCGAGTGCGGCGAGCACCAGTTTCTGCGGGAAAGGCGAAACGACTTCCGCCGTTTCGGCGCCGCGCGCCCAGACCGGCATGTCGAAGGGCTCGACATGGACATTGGCGAAACCGAGCGATTTGAGGCGTGCCACCGCCCAATCGCGCGCGCGCGCCTCGGCTTCGGTGCCGGCCAGCCGCTGGCCGACCTCGGTGGTCAGTCCCTCGACGATATCATAGCCGAGCCCCGGCGGCGGAGGTGCGGCAAACGCGGAGGTGGAGAGAAGGGCGGCGGCCAGAGGCAAAAGGGTCGAGCGCATTCCCTATCGCTAGAACGGCGGCGCAACGATGAAAAGGGCGACGCAGCCTATTTATTGTCCGCGCTGCCGCCACCATATTGGCAGGAACCGGCGCGCCGTCTATCGGCGGTGCCGACCAGTTTTCTCAACATCCCAAAATCCGCGGAGACGCCATCTTATGGCCGTGCAGTATAGCTACGTCATGAAAGGCCTGACGAAGACCTTTCCCGGCGCGAACAAGCCCGTGCTCAACAACATCCACCTGCAATTCCTGCCGGGCACGAAGATCGCGATCATCGGCGTCAACGGCGCCGGCAAGTCGACGCTGATGAAGATCATGGCCGGCATCGACACCGAATATTCGGGCGAAGCCTGGGCGGCCGACGGCATCCGCGTCGGTTATCTGCCGCAGGAGCCGCAGCTCGATCCCGACAAGACCGTGCTCGAAAACGTCAAGGACGGCGTGCGCGCGGTCGCCGACATGGTCGATCGCTTCAACGCGATCTCGGCCGAAATGGGCGACCCCAAGGACGATACGGATTTCGACGCGCTGCTGGAGGAGATGGGTCACCTTCAGGAAAAGATCGACGCGGTCGACGGCTGGACGCTCGACAACCAGCTCGAGATCGCGATGGAAGCCCTGCGCTGCCCGCCTGGCGACAGCCCCGTGACCAAGCTTTCGGGCGGCGAGAAGCGCCGTATCGCGCTGACCAAATTGCTGCTCGAAAAGCCCGAAGTGCTGCTGCTCGACGAACCGACCAACCATCTCGATGCCGAAAGCGTCGCCTGGCTTGAGCGGCATCTGATCGATTATGCGGGCAACGTCATCCTCGTCACCCACGATCGCTACTTCCTCGATAATGTCGTGGGTTGGGTGCTCGAGCTCGACCGCGGCCGGGGCCTGCCGTTCGAGGGCAATTATTCGGCATGGCTCGAGGGCCGCGCCAAGCGGCTCGAGCAGGAAGAGCGCGAGGAGAAGGGCCGCCAGACCGCGATCCAGCAGGAGCTCGCCTGGATCCGTCAGAGCCCCAAAGCACGCCAGACCAAGTCCAAGGCGCGTATCCGGGCGTTCGACGAACTGGTCGAGAAGCAGAATGATCGCCGCCCCGATACCGCGCAGATTCTGATCCAGATTCCCGAGCGGCTCGGCAACAAGGTGATCGAGGCCGAAGGTCTGACCAAATCCTACGGCGACAAGAAATTGTTCGAGGATCTGAGCTTTACGCTGCCGCCGGGCGGCATCGTGGGCGTGATCGGTCCGAACGGTGCGGGCAAGACCACCTTGTTCCGCATGATCACCGGCCAGGAACAGCCCGATTCCGGCAAGATCGACATCGGACCGACGGTGAAGCTCGGCTATGTCGACCAGAGCCGCGATCATCTCGACGCCAACAAGAACGTCTGGGAGGAAATCTCCGACGGGCTCGACCGCTTCACCTTCGGCAAGCACGACGTCGCGACACGCGCCTATGTCGGCGCCTTCAACTTCAAGGGACCGGACCAGCAGAAGCGCGTGGGTCAGCTTTCGGGCGGCGAACGCAATCGCGTCCACATGGCCAAGATGCTGAAGGAGGGGGGCAACGTCCTGTTGCTGGACGAGCCCACCAACGATCTTGACGTCGAAACCCTGCGCGCGCTCGAAGAGGCGCTCGAAAGCTTCGCCGGTTGCGCGGTGGTGATCAGCCACGATCGCTTCTTCCTCGACCGTCTCGCAACGCACATCCTCGCGTTCGAGGGCGATGGCCACGTCGAATGGTTCGAAGGCAATTTCGAATCCTACGAAGAGGATAAGCGCCGTCGTCTCGGCGATGCGGCCGACCGGCCGGGCGCGGGCGCCTACAAGAAGCTCACCCGATAAGGACGAGCGCGGCGTCCTCACCGGGACGCCGCGCTTTGTTTCACATCGGCACCTGCACGGTGTCGTCCTGGGGATATTGTTTGGGCCGGGTCGCCGCGACCGGCCTGACATGTTCGGGCATCGCCTGCGGCTTGGGCCCTTCCATCAGGATCGCGCGCTGGATCCGCGCCGATACGACCGGCTCGGCAACCACTTCGACCGGCGCTTCGCCAAACAATGGGGCCGGGGTTCCTTCGGGCACAAGCTGCCATTTGCTGACATAGACATCGCCATTCCATTCGACGCGCACCGTGATCGCCTGCGGCAGCGGCGTCTTGATCTTGTCGATCACCACGCGCCCGCCATAGGCATCGCCCGGATCGACCGTGGTCAAAGCCAATATCTCGTCGCCGATCTGCGCGGCATCGCGCCGTCCATTGGCCTGGATCGATCCCGCCGCGGCGGCGCCACTCGCGCCGATGATGGCGGCGTTCGCGCTGTTATAGCCGTCATGATAGGTGATCCGGGAAACGCGCGTTCCATACGGACCGCTGCTGCGGATCGTCGCGTGCGAGCTGCCCGCCGCGACGACACCCGCGGCCACGCCGCTTACCGCCGCGACCGCCATTGACGTCCAGAAGGCACGATGGTTGGCGCGCTTCTGCAATTCGTTGACGGTGAAGATATGCGCGGGCGCTTCGCCAACAGACACGCTGACATCGCTCAAATCGATATCCGAGGCGCGGTTCGACCGGTTGAAGACGGTGATGCCGAAATTGACGCAGCCATGGTCCATCGCGAGCGGCGTCACCTCGATCGCACCGTTGCGGCCACGCAGTTCGATGGTCGGCTGCCCCTGATGGTGGCGCAGAATCGCCGTGCCATAAGGCACGGGCTGCAGCAGCGGCACGGCGGCCTCCAGCGTCGCTGTCGCCGTCATCGCGAATATGGCGGATGCGGCGGCGATTGCCTTGATCATCACTCTCTCCCCAAACCTGCGTGATCGCTAGACAAAAGGGGTTAAGCGAGGCTGGGTACGGCATGGTGAAAGCCGCTTTAAATCTCCATTATGGTTACTGACTTGCTGCGCCGCCCGCCAATCGGCAAAATCATGCGCATGGCGATCGAAACCCTGTCGGAATGGCTCGAAGCCGAAGGCATCGTCCCGGCCGAGGGGCCGGGTTCGATCGCCGATGCAAAACGGGTGCGCGACCTGCTGATCGCAGCCGCGCAGCGCGGCGAGTCGATCAGCTATTCGCAATTGCTGGGCGAGCTCGGCCATCGCTTCACGCGGCCGAAGATGCGCGCGGTCTGCAAGACGCTGGACGTGATCGACACGCGCGCCGCGGCGGCGGGCGAACCCGAGCTTGCGGTGCTGGTCGTGCGCGAATCCGACCGGTTGCCGGGGCAGGGCTGGTGGGTCGGCGCCGCCGCGTCGCGCCGCTACGAGGGCGCATGGACCGGGCCGGAGGCAGAGGCGTTCGTACGCGCGATCCAGCAGCGCGTGTTCGATTTCTGGCGAACGCAAGCCTGACCGGAGCCGAGGTGCGGATTCGGGGCAGGGGTGGCGTCTGATCAGACAGTCCACGATTGAACGGCATCAGGTGACGAAACAGTATCAAACAGGCCCGCGAAAGGCCGCACCGCGATGATGCTCTGGATAATGGCGGCAAGTCTGGCATCGAGTCCCGACCTTGGCGTCGCGGCCGGGCGCTGCCGGATACCCGAGACCGGACCGGCCTTCCTGGTGGATGTGACGGGGCTCAAGGACCGCGCCGGCCGCCTCAAGCTCGAACTCTATCCGGCCAGTGACGGGGATTTCCTCGCGGACGACAATGTCCTGATCTCAGCAGGCAAGCCCTTTGCGCGGGTCGAGGCCGCGACGCCGCAGGACGGGACGGTGCAGCTCTGCATCCGCGCGCCGCGTGCGGGCCGCTATGCACTCTCCCTGCTCCACGATCGCAATTCGGATCGCAAGTTCCAGCTTTCGATCGACGGCATCGGTTTTTCCAACAACCCCAAGCTCGGCTGGTCCAAACCCGGCGCCGATCGCGTCGCAGTGGATGTCGGCGATGCGCCGCGGCGAATCACGATCGTGATGAACTATCGTCACGGCCTCGGCATGCGCCCGGAAAAAACGCCGGACTGACACGCCATACGGAACGGCGCTGGGCATGCTTACCGCGGGCACGGCCCGATTGGGTTATGCGTCCGCCAATCGCCTTTTGAACAGCCTCTTGACCAACCAGGCTTCGAGAATTCGCCCGATCACATAGAGCGTGGCGAAGATCGCCGCGAAGACATAAGCGGGCGTAGAGGAAGGTTTCTTGTTGCGCCTGCCGGGTTTCTCCTCGCCCTTTTTGGGCTTTTCGGGCTCAGGGGCGCCGAGAAATTTGTCGATCGGGTTCAGCGGCACGGGCGCAGCCTTGTCGGCTTCGGCTTGGGCTGCATCCTTCTTGGACGCATCGGTGGCTTTCCCGGAGCTGGCCGCGGCTTCGGTCGCCGGTTTCTGGAACTTGCCCATGGCGATCGTGAGCTGCGCGATACCCAGGAACAGCGGCACGAGCAGAAAGCAGAACAGCAAGGCCCGGCTGATCAGATGATAATGCAGCACGGACTCGGCCGCGCCACGTTCGATCCGTAAAGCGCCGCTATCGAAAACGGACATCTTGTCCTGCGCCGGCTGGTCCTTCTTGCTGAAGGTCAGCGTGTCGTTGGTCCGTTCGTGGCTGGTGCCGGTCTCGCTGAACAGCGGCGCGAGCCTTTCAAACGCATCATCGCTCGACTGCCCGGGCGCGAGCGCCAGGCTGCCCCTGACGTGCCAGATCCAGTTGATCAAACGCATTCCCGGCAACTTGCCCCCAAACATCGTGTCGGTATCGGTGGAAGCGCCGCCGTCCGCTGGCCCCCAGGGCTGCGACGGCCACGGCTGCGCCGCTCTGACCGGCGAGGTCATTCGGCCGGCACCGCGACCGACGGACGGCCGAACCGTTCCTTGATCGCCTTCCAGCCCTCAGTGAAGGGATAGGTCATCTGCTCGCGGACCGTCATGCGGCGACCGCCTTCCATGCCCAGCAATTCGGCCTCGCCGTCAATGCAGGTGCCGAACATGCGGTCGATGAAGACGAAGGAGCCGGCATAATTGCTGCGGGTGGACTCATAGTCCTGCGAATGATGCAGGCTGTGATGTTCGGTGGTGGTGAACAGGAACCGCCACCATTTCGGCGAATTGAAGCGGACGTTGATATGCTGGTAGGTTCCGACCGCGAGGCCGAACGTGCCGGCGAGCAGGAAGGCGCGCGGCACGAAATCGAAAAAGCCGCCGATGCCCAGCCCGATCAGAAACAGCTCGACCGGATTGCCCACCGCGCCTTTGTTGATGTTCAACTGCGTGATGTAATGATGCACCGAGTGGGGCAGCCAGAGCGGGTACCAATTATGCATCCCGCGATGCATCCAATATTGCCCAAAATCAAAAATGAACGCGATCAGGAAAGCCTGCAGCAACAGCGGTAGGCCCGTGAACCAGGCGAACCTGTCCATGTGGAAATGGTCCTGGACAGCCTTCACCACGACATCGCTGCCGATGTAGCTGTCGACGATGCGGAGCACGGTGTAGGTCAACCCGACATAGAACAGGTCGACGACCAGTTCCTTCCAGGTCAGGCGCCAGCTCGCATAACGCGGGTTCACCCATTCGAGCCCCAGCATCAGTACCCTGAAGCCGATGCCGATGCCGATCGCGGTCGATGCCTTGGCGATCGAGTTGGGCGCGTAATACCAGAAGGCCAGCAAAGCGAACAGGAACGTGGGCTGGAACCAGGTGAAGATGAATTGCTTCACCGGGCCGCCTTCCACCTTCGGGATGTTCTCCCATCCGATGGTTACCGGCGATTGGGTTCCAACCACCCTGTTACCTACGCGAATGCCGTCCATGCTTGTCCCCGCTGTGCCGAGTCTCAGCGTCAAACTATCTGGGGCACGGCCGCGGCGTTATACGTCATCAGACGTATAACCCTTCGGCCAGGGCGGAGAGGGGGCGTGACGGGCAAATGCGGCGCGCGCTGCGCGAGCGTCCTTATCGGCGCTCGCGCGGGCGCCGAGGCAAACTACAGGCCGGTCCTAGTCACAACGATTATGGTGCGCACCAAGAGAGGAGATAATGAAAGCCGGAACGCTGGAGGTGTTCATGAACCCTGTCGATCTGTCCAACCGGGCCTCCCCTTTGCCCGTCCGCTCCATCACGGATCTTCCCACCGGGCCGCTTGCCGGCACGTCAGCGTCGGTGCCGGTCAACGAGCGGGAGGTGCTTCAGGCGCGCGCTGACCTCGGTCACACCCTCAGCCCGGTCGAGCAGGGTAACCTTGCCCGGCTGAATGCGGCCGCCAAGCCCAAGACGGTGGCCGATTTCAAGCTGACCCACGCCACGGCCAAGGACAAAGCGGACCTGAACGCGACGCTCGATTATCTCCAGCAGAAGGGTGCGGACGGTAAGCCGTTGTCCCCCACTGCGGTGAAGCTGCTGAGCCAGCTGCCCAAGGGTTTTCACATCAACATCACCCACAATGGCGATGATTCGTACGATCCCAAAACCAAGACGATCAACTGGGACCCGCGCTCGGCATTGGAGGTGTCGAGCGGGGCGGGCAAGCAGTCGGCCGCACTGGGCCTGATCCACGAGATCGATCATGCGGCCAACGGGCAGCGCACGCCGCAGCCGACCGGCGACGGCTATGAGAATACGGAAGAAAAGCGCGTCATCACCGGATCGGAAACCACGATCGCGCATGATCTGGGTGAGCCGACCCGCACCGACCATTATGGCACCGCGACGGAGAACGAAAAATCCTCCACCGCGCATACCAAGGTCGATTATCCCAAGCTTACACCGGACCAGGTCATGGACAAGGTGCGCGAGGCGGTTGCCGACGGGGTCCATCGCGTAGAGGACATGCTGAAACATATCTTCTGAACGATCGCTGAGCCCGCTATGACCATCAACCATCATAAAGCTTGGGCCGCGCTGGCCCTGCTGGTCGCCGGATGTAGCGACGCAGGGGTGGGGGCTGCCCAAGCCAAGCGAGGAGCGCGTATGGACACCCCGACCATTTCCGCCTGTCACGCCGAGGGCGCGACGCTGAACCTGGTACCGGAGGCGCTAATGACCCGTGCCGCGCTGACCGAGGAAACCTTGGCGCGACGCTATCCGGCGACGGCAATTCAGCCGGGCGACCCGCGCCTGTCCCGGCTCACTGCTGCGCTCCGCGACCTGAAGGTCGAGCCGCCAAGCCAGCCGCGCTTCGACCCACGCCTTCTGCTTCGCGTGCAGTGCGAGGGCGGCAAGACGATCACGATCCTGGGTTCTGCCACGGCGCCCGACGGGCGCATCCACCTGTCGGTTGATGGTCAGGTGGTGTCGACCAAGACCCCGTTCCGCAAGGCGGTCGAAGCGCTCGCCGGAGATTGACCGCACGCCTGCGTGCAAGAATGCGCGGGCGGTCGGACGGCACTCTGCCACTGACGACGCTCAGATCTGCAAAACCGTCGCTGACCGTGGTAAGCGGCTGTTGACGATGGGTTCTGACCGGATAACCCGATAGGCTATGGACGGTTCCGGCATCTCCTGCCGGTCAGCAAGGCGGAGCCGAGCGCCCTAATGCCGCTTGTCGCGCGCGAGCGGGGTGATTCATGAGCAATGCTAGATCGAGCGCAGGCCTTTGCAAGCCAGCTGAACGAGTATTCGCTTCCCGGGAGCAGCCGACCAGAAGCGGTCAGTCTGCCGACATGAAAGCGATGGGCACTCAGATCAGTGGAAAATTTCCGTTTCACGTGAGCCTCGATGATCGGTTTGCGCTCATATCGGTCGTCCAGGTGACATGGACGACCGCTGCCGACCCCAATTGCGGTCGTCGAGATCGGTTCGTATCAAAGAGCATGATTTTGGCCGGTCAACTTCGCAGACATGGCTCGGCTTATGCGGCGACGACGGAGAGGCGGATGACGTCCAGACTTCAACCGGATCGCCGCTCCCTTTTGCTGATGGGTGCAACGGGGCTGTTGGCCACGCCGCTCCTGGCGGCCGAGGTTCCCACTGAGGGCTGGATCAATGTGCGTCACTTCGGCGCGAAAGGCGATGGCTCCGCGATCGATACCCCTGCGATTAACAAGGCGATCGAGTTCGCTGCGGCGCGTGGTGGCGGAACCGTTTATTTCCCCCCCGGCACCTATGCCTGCTACTCGATACGGCTGAAGAGCCGCGTCGGGCTCCATCTGGATAATGGAGCGATCATCCTGGCCGCGAAGGCTCCTGAAGGAGGCGTCGGCGGCTATGACCTTGCCGAACCACAGGACCCGTCCTTCGAACCGTATCAGGATTATGGTCACAATCACTGGCGCAACAGCCTGATCTGGGGCGACGGCCTGGCGGATATCGCCATCACGGGTAATGGCTTGATCTGGGGAAAAGGGCTCGGCCGCGGCTCGGATGGCTACCGGCAGGATCCGGCCGGGCCCGGCACCGGAAACAAGACGATCGCACTCAAGAACTGCCACAACGTGCTGCTCCGGGACTTCAAGATTCTGGAGGGCGGCTGGTTCGGCTTGCTGCTGACCGGCGTCGATAATCTCACGATCGACAACCTGCTTATCGACACCAATCGTGACGGGATGGACATCGATTGCTGCCGCAACGTCCACGTTTCAAACTGCACGGTCAACAGCCCCTGGGACGACGGCATCTGTCCCAAGTCGAGCTTCGCGCTTGGTTATCCCCGCTCGACCGAAAACCTGACGATCGAGAATTGCATGGTGACCGGCAATTACGAGATCGGATCGGTATTGGCCGGAACCTGGAAGAAGCGCGGCCCGGAAGCCGTTGGCAAAATCTATGGCCGCATCAAGTTGGGAACCGAAAGCAACGGCGGCTTCAAGAACATCACGATCGCCAACTGCACGTTCGACGGAAGCCAGGGCCTCGCACTGGAGACGGTCGACGGCGCGAACCTGGAAGATGTGACCATCAGCAACATCACGATGCGCGGTAGTGTCTCGTCGCCGATTTTCATGCGGTTGGGTCGTCGGATGCGTGGCCCGAAGGGGCGGCCGATCGGCACGCTCAAGCGGGTGATGATCAGCAATGTCAGCAGCTCCGGTGCCAGCGTGCTGCCCTCGATCATCGCAGGGCTGCCCGATCATCCGGTCGAAGATATCAAAATCAGCGACGTCTACCTTCAGCAGGTAGGCGGTGCGCCGGAGGCAATGGCGCACCTGAACCCGCCCGCCAATGAAGACCATTATCCCGAACCCTATATGTTCGGCGATTTACCGGCCAGTGGCTTCTTCATTCGCCACGCACGCAATGTCGAATTCAGCAATGTCGAGGTGGCGGTGCAGCAGCCGGACCCGAGACCCGCTTTTCGGATCGAGCATGTGGATGGCGCAGATTTCTTCCACGTTCGTGCGCCCGGCGGCTCAACATTCAGCCTGGAGGACGTACGCAACTTTGCGGTCAGGGGCACCGGGCAGGTGCCCGATCAGAGGCTCGCCGCCGCACGGTCCATGGTGATCTGATCGAACCGGCGGATCGTCGCCGTTGACGGCATTTCATTGTGAAAAGCAGCTGGACTGCTATCGGCGCGACCCGCCGATTAGTGTCCAGCATATGTTGGTCGGGTGCTGCCGGGAAACGGCTGGATTCTACCAATGCTTGAAAAATGGCGCGCCCGGCATGAAAGCGATGGGCACTCAGATCGTTGGGAAATTTCTGTTCTACCTGAAGTTTGAGGCCGGCTCCGACTGCGCTTTTAGGTGGTGAGGGGCTTAATAACGGCAGTGAGTTAGCCATCTGCTCACGCCCCAATGTTCCCACTTTGTTCTTGACTTTCGCATGGTTTCATGCGATGGAAGAAGGGACGGTTGATCCAGCGATTGACGCGTCCCCTTTCCCCCATCTCATGACATGCGCTCGATCATCGCCTCTTGCCGGGCGGAATGATCCAGGCGCGCTCACCAATTGGCAGGAGCAGCGATGCAACAGAATCTAGACGGAACGGATATCCGGAGGCGCTTTCGTTCGGATCGGTACTCGGGAGGACTCGGAGATTCACTTGGTCTACCGCAGACCTTTTCCAACACCGAGACGTCGCCGTTATTGCCGATGCCAAGCGAAGCTGGCAGCCAGCTTGGCAGAAATATTATCCTTGCCGCAGAGCACTCGCATCTGGGCAGCATACCGATGCGAAATCTCCCGCTCGCAACGCGGCAAACACTCTCAACCCGGCAAGCTATTCGAGATTTTCCGAGACAGCAGGGGCTTGTTGGCAGCCAGGCGTCAATGCCGTTCGGCCCGCCGGCTCGACCGAACCGCCCTGCAGTCCAGCCAACGCAGCGATCCTTATTCGACCTCGCTGGGAAATTTCACGACTTCCAGGCAGGGCCCAAGATGGCACGCCCTAACCTAGCTGAAGAGTTTATCCCTGTAATCGGGCCGGCATGGGATGCGGCAGCTGACCTACAGGACGGTCACTACGGCTCTGCAGCGTTCAATGCCACCATGGCGCTGGGGGACGTTTTGCCGATTGGATATGGCATCAAAGCCGGAAGAGGAGCCTTGAAGCTCGTTCGGGCGATGAAGACGCTCACCCCGAAGGCGGCTGCCATACAAAGGAAGATGCACAAGATTGGCTTGGCGCTGCCAACCGAAGACGTGCATCACATTTTCGAGTTGAACGGCCTCGGCCGCTATATGCCCAATTGGAGAAACAACCCACTATTCCTGAAAGTGCTGCCGAGGGAAGTGCATCAAAGGCTACATCGCAGCTGGGGCGGACAGCCGAAGTTCGGACTGCTCCCGCGGCTTTGGCATGGCACGACAGACTGGATGAAGGCTGGGACAGCGGGGATCGGCAGCTACGCCACCGACGGCCTTGAAGATCTCGAGCATTGGCTCTCAGCGGACTCGCAGCAGCCCACGGCGCCCCGCTGACGCAGTCCGATTCCTCACTTGGCCAACTTGCGGGGCGCCCATGTACCAGCGCCCGCGGGTAGCACGGTGCTTCGCAATCCGAACGAACAATAGGCGACCCAGCTGAGCCATCGGCTGGGATTGTCTTGGTGAGGGCCTGTTGCACGTCGGAAGTGAAATGATGGCGCCCCGCGCAGGACAAACATAACGAATATCTTTCGCCGTTTGCCCTACCATAGCGTCGCCGTGGCTCGCCAGCTGCCAACGCGCACCGCGCTGCGCCGCCGCTGATAGTTCGATAGGTGTGGGTCGTTGACTGCCGGCCGGGCCGATCGATGGTAAGACACGGTGTCAGCTTCCGACCAACACATGCCTTCCCAATGCGGTGGCAGGAATGTCCGCTCACGCTGGAACCGGCCATTCGCAACGCTGATAGCTGCCGGGCAGCTACGCGCCCAATCCCGGTCATGGACCGGCAACTCGAGAATCCCGAAAGCTGCCGTATCTTCAGCCGGCGGTTAAACCGCAGCTATTGGGTGGGGTGCGGTCTTTCCGCCATTGAGCGGGAGAGCCGCCCGAAATAACCAGCTATGGGATGTTCGGATTTTCGGTAGCTGATCCGGACGGGTACGGGCGAACTTTCCATCAACCCGTGTGACTCGATGTGGCGAAAGGCTCAGGCCTCGCCCGCGAACAGCCGTATCAGAGCATTGTACTGGTCCGGTTTCTCGACCATCGTTAGGTGCGAGCAGCCGGGCATTACCGCCAGCCGACAAGGCCCGGCAACGCCCGCCCTGATCGTCGTGTGGCAATCCAGGGTGATCTCGTCGAATTCGCCGGTGGTGAGCAGCACCGGCCGCGTGATATCGCCCAGATCCCCGCGCCGGTCCCAATCCTTGATGACGCCGGTGATGTAGAATTCATTCGGTCCGTTCATCACGCGGTAGGCGATCGACTTGGCCAGCGCCTCGAACGAGACGAGGGCATCGGGCGTGGGCGGCACGCGTAGGACGAAATTGTCGTAGAATTGCTGGGTGAGCGCGGCATATTCCGGGCTATCCATCTTGCCGGCCTTTTCCAGGCCATGCAGTTTCGCGGCGAATCCGCCGGGCAAGGAATCAATCAGGCGCTGCTGGCCGGCGATGACCTGGGCCGTGCTCGCGCTCGCACCGCTCAAGACGAGCTTCTTCACGCCCCGCCCGCGTCCCTGGCACATATATTCGATCGCGAGGAACGCGCCCCAGCTATGGCCAACCAGGATGACCTCGGGCAGATCGAGCGCGTGGCGCACGGCATCGAGCTCGTCGACCGAGCGCTTGATCGTATAGAGAGCTTCCTCGGTCGGGGCGTCCGCTTTTCCGCAGCCCAGCTGGTCAAAGAAGATGACAGGGCGCTCGTCCGCGAGCGCCCTTAGGGACAACATATAGTTATGAGCGGCGCCGGGGCCTCCGTGCAGGACGAGCAGCGGCGTGCCGTTGGCTGAGCCAAACCTGCGCCAATAGACTTTACCGCCGGGGACCGGACAAAAGCCGTCCGTCTCGGCGATTGCCGGCCGTGCCATTGCGCCGGTGGCGGTACAGGCAAGCAACGCGGCACCGCTCGCGAGCACCGAGCGGCGAGTCCAGGGGCTCGAGATGCTCATATGTCTAGTTCCTTGAATAGAGATGGCATTGGCTGTGCAGAAGGATCGGTGGGTAAGGACTACATCGCGGCACCTTGGCGGCGCTTCGCCGTATCGAAGAGAAAAATCTTCCGATCGCGGCGCATTCTACCGGGAGCCCAAGCTCGACTGAATTCGACCTGCGGCGTGCCGCGACACGCTTGGCAGTCAACCAACGCATATTGCACAAGGCGCGCCACCGCCCCCTTCAGGCGTCGCCGGGAATTGGCGCCTCCGGGTTGATGAGACCCGCGCGGCGCAGATCAGCCCAGAAATCCGCGGGCACGACTTCGTTCAGCGCGGCGCTGTCCTCGGCGATGCGGCTCGGGCGGCTGGCCCCGGGGATCACTGCGGTAACCGCCGGGTGAGCAAGCGAGAATTGCAGGCCTGCCGCCTTCATGCTGATGCCATATCGATCGGCGATCGCCTTGATCCGCGCGACCTTGTTGAGGATCGCCGGCGTTGCCGGCGCATATTCGAAGTTCGGCCCACCGACGAGCGCACCCGAACTGTACGGGCCACCGACGACGATACCCAGGCCACGCTCCTCGGCCCTGGGCATCAGCCGCTGGAGCGCGCGATCGTGATCGAGCAGCGTATAGCGGCCGGCGAGCAACGAGCCGTCCGGGCGCGGCCCGTCGAGGTCGAGTAGCAGCTCGATCGGCTCGACCTTGTTCACGCCGAGGCCCCAGGCCTTGATCACGCCTTCGTCGCGCAAGCGGTCGAGCGTCTTGAACGCGCCCTTGCGCGCGCCCTCGAACATCGACAGCCACTCGTCGCCGTAGAAATCCTGCGCGACGTCATGAACCCAGACGATCTCGATACGGTCGGTCTTGAGGCGCTTCAGGCTATCCTCGATCGAGCGCAGCGTCGCATCTTCCGAATAATCGTTCACGATGCGGTTGGGGCGACCATATTTGAACACGTCGCCCTTCTCGCCGAGGTCCCGCGCGGCGACGTCCTCGACCTCGTCGAGAACGATGCGGCCCACCTTGGTGCTGATGACATAGTCCCCGCGCGGGCGTGCCGCGAGCGCCTCGCCCATGCGGATCTCGGCCAGGCCCGCCCCGTAGAACGGCGCGTTGTCGAAATAGCGGATGCCGTCGTCCCAGGCGGCATCCACCGTCGCGAGCGCTTCGTCTTCCGGGATGGCGCGGAACATGTTGCCAAGCGGCGCGGCGCCGAAGCCGAGCCGGCCAGGAAGGATCTGCTTGAGAGACATCGTTTCGCTCCATTTTGCTGCGACGGCCAAAGTTCCGGAAGCCGCCCGAACCAATCCTCCTCTCGCGTGGAATGCCGCCTCTTTCATCCACCCGATAACGAGATTTGCGCCAGGTGTTGCCGAACGGAATTGATGGTTTCGAGTAACTCGACCAAGCTGGGCGCCTCACTCGGGTGGTGGCGGCCTGAAGCTGGTCCGGGCGACCCAGTCGCACGAACCGGCGCGATGAAACGATAGCCTCTACCGACGACGGTCGCGATAAACCGCGGTGAGCAAGGATCGTCCTCCAGGGCTCGCCGCAGGCCGGCCACATTCACCTTGAGATTGGTCTCTTCGACATAGGTGTTTGGCCATACCCGCGAGATCAGCGTGCGCTTGTCGAGCAGTTCGCCCGGTTTCTCGACAAGAGCCGTGAGGATGTCGAGGGCGCGCCCCCCGATTCTGACCGGCGCCTTCCGTTTTAGCAGTAACTGCTGTTCCGGCCTCAGGAGGAACGTGCCGAATGCGAAGCAGCGTTGCGCCGGCACGGCTTGGTCAAAATTGGATGCGTGCTCCTGTGAACGAGTCATCCCAAGAAGAGCTTCGGACGCGGCAGTAGTCGGCATTTCGACACTCCTCGGGGCTTGGCGCATGACCGACCAATCGGCATCTGGCCTCTCACTGGAGTGCGTTCGACAGTGACGCCCTATCCGACAGAGGCAGAATAAGCTTCGGCCCTAACGTCGGTCGATGGCCCAAAACAGGTAAGCCAGAAATACCCATTTGAGTGACAACACATGTCTGGCGCACGAGGTCTGCGACCAGTCGAAATCTCTTCCGGTCGATAAATCGTTGATGGAGTGGCTAAAGTTCGATGATCCCTCGCTTGGCGGCAACCGTCACCGCGTGCGTTCGGTCTGCGACCCCGAGCTTGGCGAAGATGCGCTTGAGATGCGCCTTTACCGTGTCCTCAGAGACGCCCAGCCTCCAGGCGATCCGCTTGTTCGGATTGCCAGCGGCCACCAGCGACAGAATCTCGATTTCCCGCTCGGTCAGAGCTTCGCCGATCGCGTGCACTGCTATCTGTGTCGCGACCTCCGGAGGGATATGGCGTCCGCCGCCATGCACCGCGCGGATCGCGTCGATCAGATCGGTTCGCATCGCGCTCTTGAGCAAATAGCCGTTGGCCCCCGCCTTGAGTGCACGCAACGCTTTCGCATCGCCGCCATAGGTGGTGAGCACCAGAATACGAACCTGCGGATGTTCTCTACAGATAGTATGGATCGCCTCGACTCCGTCGATGCCGGGCATTTGGAGGTCCATCAGCACTACGTCGGGGTTGGCGGCCTCGATCGCGGCGATCGCAGCGGCGCCGTCGCCAGCCTCCGCGACAACGACCATATCGGGCTGCCGCTTGATCGACCCGACCACCCCGTCGCGCAGCATCGGGTGATCGTCCACGACCATCACGCGGATGGGATTGGCGGTTACTGAGTCATCCATCGCTGTGTTCCCTCGCGAACCAACGCCGCCAGGCTAGTCAGATCGGGGTGTGATATGTCGGCTGGGTAATGCCGGCCCCCGACCGTCACTTCGACTAACGTACCTAGTCGTCCGGACTTAGCCTCTTCGCGTGACTCGCGTCGACAGCCGGCACCCGCCCTAGGTCGTCACGCTACCAGAATTAACCCCGCTTCACGGAGATGAACAACCGCATGCCGCCTCGCGGCATATTATGTCATTTACTGTTGCGCTTCACCGCGGAACGGCGCCACCAAGCCAGCCATGTCCACCAAGGTCTGTCGGCATAGGCGATCTCGGCCCCGACCTTAATTTCGACTAACGTCCCGCCGGCCGGATCGGTGGTAATGTCCAGTTGTCCGCCGACCTTCTCCGCCCGCTCGCGCATGCCTACGAGCCCAAAATGGCCAGCGACACTGCCCTGGGCGACGATCTTCGGTGCGATACCGATTCCGTCGTCGATAATGCGTAAGACAAGTGCTTCGGCGCCGTAAGCAATGGTGATCGAGACTTTGCGCGCGTGCGCATGGCGGGAAACGTTGAACAATGCCTCATCCGTGATACGCAGCAGTTCATCGGCAATTGCGGGGTAAATCTCCCGTTGCGGCCCCTGGATGCCTACTCGAATCTCGATCTTGTCCAGCAGCAGGAGCCGCTCGGCGGTGCGGGTGACGACCTCGGACAGGCTCCGTGCTCCGCTCCATCGGCGCAACTCGTGAATGCGGTCGCGCCCTTCCACCACAACGGCGTCTGCACTGTCCAGCGCGTCCAGCATATCGCGGTGCGCCGGCTGAATCGCAGTTATGTCATGCGCGATGTTGCTGAAGCGCATGATCAGCCCCTGCACGCTCTGCAGCAGGGTATCGTGCAGCTCGCGCGCGATACGATCGCGCTCGTCCAGCCGCTCGTTCATCCGCGCTCGGATGCGCTCCGCGACGGCGCGTAATCGCAGCGAATAGCCGAGCCACAGCAGCGCGAGCACCAGCACCCCCAATAGCAGGTAGAATGGCCAGCTCTGGAAGAAAGTCGGCGGGATTTCGAACTCCAGTGTCGCGCCCCGTCGATTCCATACGCCGTCATCGTTCGCCGCCATAAGGCGGAACTTGTACGTGCCCGGCTTGAGCCCGGTGTAGAAGGCCTCGCGGCGCGTGCCGGGATCGACCCAACCGCCGTCCACGCCTTCCAACTGGTAACGGAACCGCACGCGCGAAGGCACGGAAAGGCTCGGCGCGGTGTACTCGATCTGCAGATTGGACGTGCCCTTCGGCAGCTGAATGGGCGTAGAGGCTGCATAGATCCTGCCCCCGGAAACCAGGGACTTGATGATCACTGGCGGTGCGAGCGAATTGAAGGAGAGCCGCTTGGGGTCGACCCAGGCGACGCCGAGCCTCGTCACGAACCAGAGACGCCCGTCGGAGGCTTCCATCGCCGTTTGCGACGAGGAGTCCTGCTGCGCCACGCCGGGCATCCCGTCGTCGCGATCGAACACGCGTGCCTTCAGCGGGCCGCCCATATGCGCGAATGCGTCGTCCAAGTCGGCGCTCTCGATCTTGACCACGCCGGCCACCGTGTTGAGCCACAGGTCGCCTTCGGACGTTTCGACGATCCCGGCTGTGCGGCTCAGATACGGGTGGACGTCCGATCTGAGAGTGGCGAAGCGCCGGCCGTCGAACCGCGCCAACCCGAAGTCGCCGCCCGCATAAACATGCCGTCCCCGGACGGCCATCACCACGACGGTTCCAAGCGCAAGATCGTGGCGTGCGGAGAACACCCGACGGGCGGAGCCATCGACCATCTCGATGCGGTCGCCTTCCGCGATCCATACACGCCCGGCCGCATCGCGGAGCATCTGCATCGGCAGAATGCCTGGGGTCGCGAGGCGCGGCTCGGGCGTCCATCCTCGTTCCTTCCGGCAAAAGGCTCCTTCCATGGACGAGACGCAAATTCGCCCCGGCGCTGCCTCGAAGAGAGCAAACGGTCTGCTGTTCGCCCATGGCAGCGGTACGTCTCGAACTGTGGCGCCCGACAGAATGCCCAGCGTTCGGTCCGTGCCGATCCACGTGTGGGACAGCGCATCCGTGTGCAGTATCAATGGCCGCCGCGGAAGTCCGACCAGCTTCCGGGCGACAGCCTCCGGTCCTGCTCTGAACAGCGTGTCATTCGATGTCACATACATCGACCCGGCGAGACCAGGCGTGATCCGGAAACCATTTCGCGAATCCGTTGGCAGCCCGGTGGCGACCACCGCGCTCGTCTCGCGAAACTGGTCGAGACCGAGGTTCGTCCCCACCCAGATATTGCCTTCACGATCCTCCAGAATCGGGTTGGCGAGATTGGACGTAAGGCCGCGCTCTACGCCGAACTTCTCTCTCGTTCCGCCCGCGACCAGCGCGCGACCTCCCAAGCCGACGCCGCCCAGACGAAAGACGCCGCCACTCCCGTAGGTTCCCCAAAGACTGCCGTGTCGATCGAACAGGATGCTCTCCGTTCGCGGATTGGCGGTCATCGGCGGCACGACCCATGTCGGCGTGGCTTGGGCGGGCGATAGCGCGATGCGCTGAAGACCCGGGCGGGCGCCGGTGGTGAGCCAGATCGCCCCATCCAGCGACTGCTTCAACTTCGGTCTGTCTGAAGCTGAGGCGGCTACGCGCGAAAATCGATTGGCACCTGGACGCAGCACCTCGAGTTCGCCGCCGGCCGCTATCCAGACAGATCCGTCGGCCGCTCCTAGGACGCTGGTTGCCGCGCCTGCGGCTACCCCGCGAGAACGGCCGAAAATCTCCCATCTACCCTGACGAAGGCGCGCTATTCCGCCTCTGTCATCCTCGCCTAGGGCCGCCCAGATCCCGCCTTCGCGGTCCTCAGACAGCTCCAACACGGGGACCGGCGGGAGGCCCAGGTCGAACGTGGTCAGGTGGCCTGCGCGAAGTCTCGCCACGGCGCCTGATGCAAAACCAATCCAAAGGTCGCCGGAACGGGCGGCAAGCAGCGAATTGACGTTGAGCGAGGGAAGGCTCTCGCCCTTGACCGGTCGGAACTTCTCGAAGCTCGCTCCGTCGAACCGGTAGAGTCCGCCTCCCGTGCCCAGCCAGAGGTAACCGTCGTGCGACTGGGCGAGAGCCCAGATCTCCGGCGGGGCTCCGTCTCTCGAAGTCCAGGCGGTATGCCGCAATTGTTGAAGGCCGCGCTGCGCATCCGCAGCGCGCGCGTCGCTCAGGCTTGCAAGGGCGGGCGCAAGCATCCCCAGCAGGAAGTATTTCCCAGCGGATGGCATGCCCCATATTTCACCCAAAGCGGACGCAGTGTCACGCTGGAGCGGGCGAGGGCCTGAACCTCACCGAATGCATGTGCCGATGCTACTTTATTACGCATCGGAATTACCACGCTCGCACCGAGCGCCCGCTGGGCAGGGAGCAAGGCGCGAGGCCCTGGATGGAGTGGACCTTCGTCAAGGACGAGCAACGCGGCCACGGCTGCCGCGCTTGGGGCGCTCGCCGACGAACTTTTGAGGAGGGTTTGGGCTTCTTGTTCGTTCCTTTGTCACGACGACACCCGAACCCTCCTCAATTCGCAACCAACATGATTACCACAGACGATGGATGAGAGATGTCGTCACGACTTGATGAAGGCGAGCAGGTCGGGGTTGAGGACATCCGCATGCGTGGTCAACATGCCATGGGGATAGCCGGGATAGCTCTTGAGCGACCCGTTCTTGAGTAGGTCGACCGCGCGCGGGACGGAGCTTGTAAACGGCACGACCTGATCGGCCTCGCCATGCATCACCAGCACCGGCACGGTGATCTTCTTGAGGTCGTCGGTATAGTCCTCGAGCCAGGAGTCGACGGTGACGTAGTGAGCGAAGGCGCCGCCGGACATACCCTGGCGCCACCAGTTCGCGATGACCGCCTCCGACGGCTTCGCCCCATCGAGGTTGTAGCCGTAGAACGGGTTCTCGGGAACGAAACGGAAGAACTCGGCGCGATTGGCCAGCATGCCGGCCTTGATCGTTTCGAACCATTCCGGCGGCTGACCGGTCGGATTTTCCTCGCTCCGGTACATGTTCGGCGTCAGCGACGCGACCAGCACGGCCTTGGCGACGCGCTCCTGGTGGCGGGCGACATAGCGAGCGACCTCACCGCCACCTGTCGAGTGCCCAATATGAATCGCGTCGCGCAGCTCGAGATGTTCGGTCAGAGCAGCGAGGTCGGCGACCCAGGTGTCCATGTCGTTGCCGCTGACGGGCTGATCGGACCGCCCGTGGCCACGCCGGTCGTGGGCGATTACCCGATAACCGTGCTGAAGGAAGAACATCATCTGGGCGTCCCAGTCGTCCGCCGTCAGCGGCCAGCCATGGCTGAAGACGATCGGCTGACCCGATCCCCAATCCTTGTAGTAGATGCTGACATCGTCTGCGGTAGTGATCGTAGGCATTGTTCAGGTCCTTTCGATTTGTCTTTCTGCTGATCGTCTCGAATCTCCGCTCTCCGCCTCAGGCAACCGCGACCGCCTGAAGGCTCAAGGCCCGGCGGTCGGCCAGCGCGCCGATATTCGCGCGATAATGCTGAAAATGCGGAGACGCCTGATGCGCCGCGGCCGCATCGGCATCGACATAGAGTTCGTCGATCACGAAGACACCCGGCTGGGACGGATCGGTCCAGAGGTCGTAGCGCAGATTGCCCGGTTCCGACCTGCTGGGGCCGATCAACCCTTCGACCAGGCTGCGCAGTTGGGCTTCCTTGCCCGGATGCGCCGTCAAGATGCCCACGGTTTTCACATTGCTGGTCATCCCGGTTCTCGCGCTACGGCCGGCCCTCGTTGCGAAGCATCTTCTCGGCGGAATGCTGTCCTAGACCAGCACGCCGCGTCGGCGGGGTTAAACGCGGTAAAACTCGGTTAGCCTTGGCCCGACGCCGAGGCTATGGCCGGTCGGCGGAGCCGGAGACGTAAGCCGGGGTCAAATTCGGACCAAGTCCGATCGCATGGCGGTTGATCTCGGGCAAGGCCAGTCGGGCTGGCTTCTGGCGCTGCGTATTCGCTTAACCCAAACTAACCGCAATTCACGACCGAGACCGGCGCCGCGGGCGTATCAGACGTGTGGCTGCAGCTTCGGCATATCACCGCAACGGAGGGCGTCATGAACAAAGGAAAGGTCGTTGTCATCGGCTCGAATGCAACGCGCATCGAGACCAAGGGCGGCTATTGGGGCGCTACCGGCCAGTATCTCAATGAAACGGTTGTGCCGGTGATGGCGCTCATCGACGCGGGCTATGAGGTCGTGCTCGCCACGCCGAACGGCGCGCCGCCGACGATCGACAAGGCTTCGGATGTGCCGGCGCATTTCGGTGGCGACGTGCAAGCCTATGAACACGCCAAGATCTTTTACGCCACTGACCCGTCGATGAAGGGGCGCACCCTGTGCTCGGTCCTAGACGAGGGGCTGGACAGCTATGATGGGGTCTTCATTCCCGGCGGCCAGGCACCGATCGTCGACCTGATGCAAGACCAGGAGGTCGGCGAAATCCTGCGCCACTTCCACAAGCACCAGAAGCCGACCGCGATGCTGTGCCACGGACCGATCTCCTCGACCGCCGCCATGCCCTATGCGCGCGAGTTCCGCGCGGCGCTGATCGCGGGCGATCCCGACAAGGCAGAGGATTGGGCCAAGGGTTGGCAATATGCCGGCTATCGGATGACCGTCTTCGAGAAGGCCGAGGAGAAGGTGATCGAGGACACCATCCTCCACGCCAAGCTCTATTTCGACATGCCGTTTGCGCTCGGCCTGGCGGGCGCCATCATCGATACCGGGCCGGA
>Ga0070660_100000435_pt1 | contig 27665 bp, 24 predicted proteins | sample KBSC33metaG_FD_64670 | JGI IMG/M metagenome (GOLD analysis project Ga0070660, IMG submission 64670) | Corn rhizosphere microbial communities from Kellogg Biological Station, Michigan, USA - KBS C3-3 metaG | ecosystem: Host-associated > Plants > Roots > Rhizosphere > Soil ... | reverse complement strand
TTATGAAAATAACGGTTATCCTTTTGCTGAAGTTTCTCTAAAAGAAGTTGAAATAAATAATGATAAAGTAAGCGCGCAATTATATGTAAACAAAGGAGCCCTTTACCATATAGATAGTATCAGGATCTATGGAAAAGTGAAAATTAAAAATTTATTCCTTCAGCATTATTTGGGGATTTATAATGGAGGCGTTTATAATTTTAAGAAATTGAAAAACATTTCGAAATTATTAAATGATTTACCATTTTTGCAGGAGCAACAATCGTGGGATGTAACTATGTATGGTACCGGAGCTACTCTTAATTTGTATCTAACTCCAAAGCGAAGCAGCCAGATAAACGCATTGGTTGGTTTTGCACCCGCAAATACGATTACCGGAAAGTCACTGCTAACGGCAGATGTTCACCTTGATTTAAAGAATTCGCTTGGTAATGGCGAAGGAATTCTTGTGAACTGGCAACAACTCCAGCCTCAGTCGCCGAGATTAAATCTGGGTTATACGCATCCTTATATTCTTAATTCAAATTTCGGAATTGATTTTTCCTTTGATTTACTAAAGCAGGATTCTTCTTATCTGCAGCTCAACGGTATTTTGGGTCTTGAATTTGACATTTCTTCAACAAACACCTTTAAAATATTTTATCAGAAAGAGCAAAGTAATCTACTTTCCGGAGGCATAGATACCAATCGAATTATCGCTACAAAAATGCTGCCGCCCAACATTGATGTTGGTTCAGAAAATGTTGGAATTGGTTATCATTTTATAAATACAAACTATCGTTTGAATCCCCGAAAAGGAAATGAAATAGATATTATTGCTACGGCAGGAATAAAAAAAACAAGCCCGAATAATGATATTGTCAACCTCAAAGATCCTTCAGATTCTTCTTTTAATTTTAATTCATTGTATGATTCGATCAAGTTAAAAACTTACCAATTTAAAATAATAGCTTCTGTGGCTCATTATTTTGCAGTTGGTAAAATCAGCGCTTTAAAAACAGCTTTAAAAGCAGGCATTCTTAAAAGCCCCCAAACTTTTCAGAATGAATTGTTCAGGATAGGAGGTTATAACATACTAAGAGGCTTCGATGAAGAAAGCATCTATGCCAATCAATATGCGGTTTTCACGGCAGAATACAGGTATTTGGTGGGAACGAATTCTTATTTCTTTGGGTTTTCAGATATTGGAGCTACAAAAACAAAATACAATACTACATCCTATTCCAATTCGTTTATTAGCGGTGGCATTGGTTTGGCTTTTGAAACCAAGTTCGGATTACTAAATCTGAGCTATGCCGTAGGCAAAAGAAACGATGTAAATTTTGATATCAGAAATTCTTCCAAGATATCATTTGGCTATATCAACTATTTTTGACGAAATGAAAATGAAATTTTCTATATTTTTTGGTACAATCGCTCTGATTATTTTATGCATCTCATCCTCATTTGCACAAAATATAAATGACAGCTCTTTGCAAAAAATACCGGATACAAACAAGATCCACATTCAGAAAAAAATTGTTGATTCAAATAAAAAAAAGATTAGTGCTGATACAGTAAAAGAACTTAAAAGACAGAAAGCTATTTTACCAGCAGATACAATCAAAAAGAATAATTCTAAACAAGCGATACCTCAAAAAATTAATACGACAAAACCTGCCGCCAATAATGACAGCATTATAAAAACTAATGCAATAGACACGCTTACCTCTTCTGCAGTAACCTCAGAAAAGCCAGCCAATTTTGTGGTAGATCAGCTACTTTTAAAAAATCGGTTTATAAATATAAAAGACCCATCGGTTTTTTTAAATGAACAGCCACACAGCGCTTCGGGGAAGGAGTTTCTATTTTATTCTTTATGTATCATTGTATTAATACTTGGTATATTCAAAACTTTTTATAGCACTTACTTTAAGAATTTATTTCGAGTGTATTTTAATACGTCTTTGCGTCAAACTCAACTGGCAGAACAACTTTTGCAAGCGAAATTGCCTTCTTTTATTTTAAATATATTTTTCACTATTACTACAGGCATTTATTTTTGGTTACTTTTTAGTCATTATCATCTCTCCCGGTTAGCTAATAATAAATTTTTGCTGGCCTCCTGTATTTTGGTGGTCGCTTTGCTTTATTTTATAAAATTTTGCCTTCTTAGATTTACAGGGTGGGTATCAGATATTCAGCAGACAACTGACAATTATATTTTTGTAATTTTTTTGGTCAACAAAATTATGGGCATAATATTAGTGCCGATAATCATTCTGCTTGCGTTTTTAAAACCAGAATGGTCAGTAATCGTCGCAAATATTTCTTTTATGATTTTAGGATTGCTCTTTTTATCGCGCTATATTAAAAGTTACGGAGCCATCGAGAAAAAAATGCCTTTGAACCCTTTTCACTTTGTAATTTTCATTTTAGCAGCGGAGATCATCCCATTAATTATCATTTATAAAGTATCAATAGATTATTTATTATGAAAAAATGCGATTGCAATTTTTAAAGAGAAAATTTTTGCCCAAAAAATATTAACTTTGCAGGATACTGCATGAACTCTATAAATGGATATACACTCTGAAATTAAGGAAATTAAGACAATTAAGGAAATTCAAAACATCCTTATTACTCAAGCCAAACCTGAAAATGACAAATCTCCGTATTTTGAACTTGCAAGAAAATATAAAGTAAATCTTTTTTTTGCTCCTTTTATAAGGGTGGAACCTATTCCTTCTAAGGAATTTAGAAAACAAAAGATTGATATTCCATCTTATACTGCTGTGATTTTTAATAGCAGAAATGCCATTGATCATTTTTTCAGAACATGTGAGGAAATGAGAATAACCATGTCGCAGGAAGCAAAGTATTTTTGTATTACAGAATCGGTAGCATTGTATTTACAGAAATTTATTTTATACCGTAAACGCAAAGTGTTCTTCAGCAGCGATGGAACCAATAAAAATCTTTTTGAAGTAATTGATAAATACAAAGACCAGGAAAGATTCCTTTATCCTTGTTCTCAATCATTCGACAGCGAAATTACCAATTGGCTCAATTCAAATAATTGCGATTATGCCATACCGGTACTTTACGAAGTTATCTCGAATGATGTAAAAGATATTCTTACAAAACATAATTATGAAATTATTTGTTTCTTCACTCCATTAGGAGTAAAGAGCTTTACTGAGAATTGCCCTTCTTTTAACCAAAACGGAACTGTAATAGGTGCGTTTGGAGATAATACACGCAAGGCTGTTATTGCTGCGGGTCTTCAACCGGACATTATTGCTCCTCAGCCAAAAGCCCAAAGTATGGTGTCCGCGTTGGAAAACTTTCTTTCTGAAATAAACAAAAAGTAGAACTTTAATTTTTCCTCTTTCTTTTAATTTAATTTTTGATAAAAAAAATCTCCCGGCTATAAAACCGGGAGAAATTCTATGGATTCAAAATTCTTTTCGATCCCAAAAAGGATTTATTTTTTAATCAGTTTTCCAAAGTAATGTACGGTCCGTACTAGCTGTGAAACATAGCTCATTTCATTGTCATACCATGATACTGTTTTTACTAATTGATTGTCGCCAACTGTTAAAACCTTCGTTTGCGTAGCATCAAACAATGAACCGAATTGAATCCCGATAACATCTGAACTCACTATTTCATCTACATTATACCCAAAGCTTTCATTAGAGGCAGCTTTCATCGCAGCATTCACTTCATCAACAGTAACTTTTTTATTTAAAATAGAGGTAAGTTCTGTGATAGAGCCGGTTATTACGGGAACCCTTTGGGCCACACCATCAAGCTTACCGTTTAACTCAGGCAATACAAGGCCGATGGCTTTTGCAGCGCCTGTGCTATTAGGAACAATATTAGCTGCAGCCGCTCTTGCCCTGCGCAAATCTCCTTTGGGATGAGGTGCATCCAATGTGTTTTGATCATTCGTGTACGCATGTATGGTAGTCATAAACCCTGTGGCGATACCAAAACTATCATTCAGCACTTTAGCCATGGGTGCCAGGCAATTGGTGGTGCAGGATGCGCACGAAATGATAGTTTCACTTCCATCAAGAATTTCATGATTTACATTAAATACAACTGTTTTCACACCGCCGGTGGCAGGCGCTGAAACAACAACTTTTTTAGCACCTGCTGTAATATGAGCTTGTGCTTTGTCTTTATCCGCAAAAAAGCCAGTACTTTCTATCACCACATCTACATCATCAGAACCCCACGGAATTTGAGCTGGGTCTCTTTGAGCATAAATCTTTATTTCTTCTCCATTTACTATAATTGAATTATCAGTGCTTTTCACTTCGCCATTAAATCTTCCCTGAGCGCTATCATACTTTAATAAGTGCGCTAATTGTTTAGGGCTGGTCAAATCATTAATTGCTACAACATCTATTCCTTCCATATTGTATATCTGCCTGAATACTAACCTGCCAATTCTGCCAAATCCGTTTATTGCAACTTTTACTGTGCTCATAATTAAATTGTTTTATTTTAAAATAAGGTTGCAAATTTAAGCTATTGCAAATAAAATTCCATTTGAAAATTATTCCATTCGTTTACTCTCTATCATATAAGCTCATTTAATCCCATTTTTGGCGAATACCTTTGCTTTATAAAATCAAAACAATGCCTATTCTTAAAAAGCCGAATAGAACCTTAAGGCATAGAAAGTTAACGCTGCTTTTTTATCTGAATCCGTATCTTTATAAAAAAAATGAAAAAAATATTATTTGCGGCGCTTCCCGTGCTATTGTTTTCGTTTATGATTCCAACCTCAATGTCTACAGCTATGAAAGCTGATACCATTTATCAATTTAAAGTGCCTGGGTTAACCGGCGGTACAATTGATTTCTCACAGTTTAAAGGAAAGAAAATCCTGGTAGTAAATACCGCTTCAAAATGCGGCAATACGCCACAGTATGATGACCTTGAAAAATTGTATAATACCTATAAAGATAAAATGGTTATAGTAGGTTTTCCTGCTAATAATTTTGGAGGCCAGGAACCGGGCAGCAATGGTGACATCGCCGAATTTTGCAAAAAGAATTATGGTGTCACTTTTCCAATGGCAGCTAAAGTTTCAGTAAAAGGAGATGACATGGCGCCGATCTATAAATTTATAGTTGCAGATGCGGAAAAACATGGATTTACGGACCCAATTAAATGGAACTTTACTAAATTTTTGTTTGATGAAAATGGAAAATTCCTTACTGTCTTTTTTAACAGGGATCGCTTAATTCCAAATAATCCGGACGCAAAAGGCAAGGAAGCTTATGAGAAATTATTAAGTTACCTGAATTAAGAAATTTCCTCAGACACATTTTTATAATAAATTACTCAGACCTCAAACTCTGTTTCAGAGATTTTTGAAATTTCGTATTTGAAAGATCTTCAAAACGATCAATTAAAACTGATACCTTTCATTCATGCAATTCAAAGACTTAATAGGACAAGAAAAAATAAAAGAACAGTTAAAGGATTTAGTGCAAAATAACCGGCTTTCTCATTCTCTCTTGTTTATCGGAAGAGAAGGCGCTGGCGCTCTTCCGATGTCAATAGCTTTTGCGCAATATATACTTTGCGAAAAAATAAACCCCGCTAAGAGGCAGGAAAAACTTTCTTCTTTATTTAATTCCGAAGAAACGGATTTAGCTTCTGCGGATTTAGAAGATAGCTGTGGTATTTGCCCGTCATGTATAAAAGCGGCTCAACTAATTCACCCGGATCTTCATTTTTCTTATCCCGCATTAAAAAGAGACAGCAAGCACGAGCGTGTTTTGAGTACCGATTATATAACCGAATGGCGGGAATTTGTTCAGCAGTCACCTTACAATAATGTAGTGGATTGGATTAACTTTTTAAAGGAAAATGTAAAAATCGAAAACCCTATCAACAAACAAGGAAATATTACTGTTTTTGAATGCGATGACATCTCCCATAAGCTTAGTTTAAAACCCTTTGAAGGCGCTTATAAAATTCTAATAATGTGGATGCCTGAGTTTTTAGGTAACTCAGGTAATAAGTTGCTAAAGCTAATTGAAGAGCCGCCACCTGATACGATTTTTATTTTTGTAGCTGAAGATGAAAATGCAATTCTACCTACTATTTTATCAAGAACCCAATTAATCAAAATTCCCACTCTCACTCAATTTGATATAGAAAATATTTTAATAGGCAAGTATAAGGTGGCAACCGAAAAAGCTTTACAGATTGCCGCTATTTCGGAGGGCAATTTTCGTGAAGCTTTGCTCTTATTACAGAACTCAGATGAAGGCTTATTAATGACAATAAGAGAATGGCTTAACATTACTGTAAAAAACAATGTACCTCTCCAGGTAAAATGGATTGACGACGTAAGCAAAAAAGGCAGAGAAAAACAAAAGCAGCTTTTAAAATATTTCGTACATCTTATCGAACAAGGGATTCGCGTCCGGTATTTGAATGAAAAAGATTTGAATTCAATTCCCGAATCCGAAAAAGATTTTGCAATCAGGCTCAATAAAATTTGTGGAATTGAGGCACAGGAGGCCATTATAAACGAATTGGACAAGGCCATCTATCGTATTGAGCGTAATGCACATGCCAAAATGTTATTTCATGCGCTAACCATTCGGTTTTTACACATTATTAGAGATAATTCCCTAATTTTGGTTAATTGAGGTTTAAGAATTATGCGGATGTTATTATAATTTTTAGAAACGATTTGATATTTTTATAAATTTTTATCGAACAAATACAAAATTATTTTTGTATTAATTTTTGAAAAAGTTCTTTTTTCAACCATTCAGTAGAAAATGATTGGACAAAAACTGTATCGCATCTTCCTTAAAATTCAATTTTAATTTTTTACTTTATCTATTAACTATTTTTGATAATGGGATGTACGAGTTGCGGAACGGGTAAACCTAATGGTTGCAAAGGAAACGGTGGTTGTAGCACAGGGGGTTGCAATAGATTAAATGTCCATGATTGGCTTTCTAATTTGCCAATTGATGATGTTGAAAGCAGTTGCAAGGTCATCGAAGTTTCTTTTAACCAGGGAAGCCGTAAAGATTTTTATAGAAATAATTCTGTAAACACTTATTCAAAAGGAGATATTGTGGCAGTAGAGGGTGTAAGTGGTTTCGATGTCGGCACTATAAATGTGACGGGAGAATTAGTCAGGTTGCAATTAAAAAAGAAGAGAATTGACGAAAACAGTCCCGATATAAAAAGAATTTTAAGATTAGCATCAGATAATGATATTTCAAAATGGAAAGAATCTAAAGCCCGCGAGCGTGAGGTTTTAATTAGAAGCCGGGCTGTCGCAAGGCAGTTAAATTTAGATCTTAAAATGTCGGAGGTCGAAATTCAGGCCGATTCGAGAAAAGCCACCTTCTTTTATATCGCAGACGATCGGGTTGATTTTAGAGAATTAATCAGAATATACGCCACAGAATTTAAAGTGAAGGTTGAAATGAAACAGATTGGTGCGCGTCAGGAAGCCGGTAAAGTAGGAGGAATTGGGAGTTGTGGCAGAGAGCTTTGCTGTAGTACCTGGCTTACTGATTTTAAAAGTGTAAATACGAATGCAGCCCGTTACCAGAATTTAAGTATTAATCAAACAAAACTAAGTGGGCAATGTGGAAGATTAAAATGTTGCCTCAATTATGAGTTAGATACTTACCTTGATGCATTACAATATTTCCCTGAAGATGCCGATGTAATTGAAGTAGCGAAAGGGCGTGCCTATTTAATTAAGAAAGATATCTTTCGCAATCTTATGTGGTATTCAATGTCTGATAGCACTAAACATTACCCTCTGTCAATTGAAACAGTAAAAAAAATAAAGGCACAAAACAAAGAAGGAATTAAACCGGATGCGTTGGAAACCGTTGAAATTGTAAGCGGTAAACCGAAAGAGGCAGAACCGGAATTTGTAGATGTTGTAGGACAAATCAGTTTAAAATCTCTGGATAAAAATAGCCGGAAACAGAAAGAGCAGCTTAACCGGAGATCGAAACCAACAAATACATCAGGCTCAGGCTCCTCTAACAATAAGCAACTTTCAACAGACCAGAGACAACAAAAACAAAGACCACCAAAGCATAAGAATAAACCGCCCCGGGGTAACAACAATAGGCAAAGGCCTCCGGAAAAAGATGCGTGAATGTAGATCGACAACTTATGCTTTCTTCTTTTAGAGAAGGTGGATAAGCATAGTATAACAGTGATGCTTACACGAAAATAGAATTTGTATGTATTTGTTTATTTACTGCACTTCTTAATCTTTCACAAGAAAACTTTCATCCGTAATACTGCCTGACTTCTATTTCTTCTTTTACAATATCAGGAACAAGGAAGCGTATAGATTTTTTTTGACGGAGCAAATCCCGGATATATGTGCTTGAAATTTGGAGAAGTGGCGCGTCAATAATTTTTATTTTATTAGTAATCATCTCCGGGCTTACTAAAAACCCTGGCCTTTGGTAAATAATAATTTCATAGCTGCTTAACAGAATTTGATAATTCTTCCACTTTTTGATATTTGTAAAACTATCACTTCCCATAATAATCGAAAACTCATGTTGAGGATGTTGATCTTTTAGGTAGGTCAACGTATCAATTGTGTAAGATGGCTTTGGAAGCTTAAACTCAATATTGGAAGTTCTAAGTTTTTTTTCACCATCTATAGCCAGATCAATTAAATGTTTACGATGGTTTTCATTAATTAATGATATGCTTTTTTTTAAGGGATTTTGAGGAGAAACAACAAACCAGATTCTATCCAGAGTGGTAAAGTTTGCAATATGATTTGCTATAATTAAATGTCCATTATGAATTGGATTAAAGGAGCCGAAATACAATCCGATTTTCATAAATCTCATTTTTAAGGTATCAAAATCTCATCCACGATAATCTGATCGGCCTCGTCTAATCTTAAGCTAAGAGAATAGCCCGCTACCAATATATATATAGGATCGCCAAGTGGTGCTTTTTTCCAAACAGTTACTTCTTCTTCTGGCAGGCAACCCATTTCCATTAATTTTAGAATGATTTCATGATTTTCAAAGGACTTAATTTTTACTTTTGTCCCTGCTTTTACTTGTGATAATTTCATTAGGCTATAAATATATTATTGATCCTCCAATAAGTTGTACGAATTTAGAAAAAAGAAAAATGTGGGTACTATTTCATTTAACAACCATGGCATTTTAAGTAATTTAAAAGACAAACTTCTTTTAAAGACTTTCCTCGCATCCATATTCGTTGAAGAGAAAACAGAATTCAAATCGGTGTTCTACATCTTTTGCACTGATGAGTATTTATTAAAATTAAATCAGCAATATCTAAATCATGATACCCTAACTGACATTTTAACTTTTACACTTTCGGGCTCATCTCTCCCTATTGTGTCTGAAATCTATATCAGTATAGAAAGAGTAAAAGAGAACGCCAGGGAATTGAATGTAAATTATGATACCGAATTACGCAGGGTAATGATTCATGGCATTTTACACCTTTGCGGATATGAAGATCTTTCTGACGATGAGAAAATTGAAATGCGATTAAAAGAAGATTATTATCTGTCTAAATATTAGCTCCAACTCATTGTTCCACGTGAAACATCTGAAAGTTTAAAACTCACCGCGACAAATGTTCCACGTGAAACAAATCTTCTATTTTTTAATTTCGGTAATTTTGCGAAATGTTTTCAAATTATGATGTAATAGTGGTAGGCGCAGGGCATGCTGGCTGCGAAGCGGCGGCGGCGGCGGCCAATCTTGGCAGTAAAGTCCTTTTAATAACCATGAATATGCAAAATATGGCTCAAATGAGTTGTAATCCCGCAATGGGAGGCATAGCAAAAGGACAAATAATACGGGAAATAGATGCGCTGGGAGGCTACTCAGGAATTGTAACAGACGAAACTATGATTCAATTCCGAATGCTGAATAAAAGCAAAGGGCCGGCGATGTGGAGCCCAAGAGCTCAAAATGATAGAATGCTTTTTTCTTATAAATGGCGCTCTCTACTTGAAAAAACACCAAATCTTGATTTTTACCAGGACTCAGTAATAGGATTAACTAAAGAGGGAGATAAAATCACCGGCGTCAAAACTTCCTTAGGGCATCATATCCTTTCCAAATCTGTGGTATTAACCAATGGTACCTTCTTAAACGGAATTATTCACATAGGAAATAAACAATCTAAGGGTGGCAGGGTAGCAGAAAAAGCTTCAATTGGTATTACAGAACAGTTAGTAGAATGGGGATTCGAAAGCGCCCGCCTCAAAACCGGAACACCCCCACGGATAGATGGACGTTCATTAGATTACTCTAAAATGGAAGAGCAGAAAGGAGACGACGAAATCACCGGGTTTTCCTATTTAAAAACGAAAAAACCATCTGAGCAAAAAAGTTGCTGGATAACCTATACAAATACGGAAGTTCATGATATTTTACGCACCGGATTCGGTGATAGCCCCATGTTTCAAGGAAGGATAAAAGGAACTGGCCCAAGATATTGCCCCAGTATAGAAGATAAAATAAATCGTTTCGCAGAAAGAGACCGCCACCAGCTTTTTGTAGAACCAGAAGGCTGGGACACCATCGAAGTATATGTAAATGGTTTTTCATCATCGTTGCCGGAAGAAATACAACTCAAAGCATTGAAGAAAGTGCCTGGGTTTGAAAATTGCAAAATGTTTCGTCCGGGCTATGCTATAGAATACGATTACTTTCCACCTACACAATTAAAAACGACCCTGGAAACCAAATTGGTAAAAAATCTATTCTTTGCCGGCCAGATCAATGGCACAACCGGCTATGAAGAAGCCGCTTGCCAGGGTTTAATAGCAGGAATTAACGCACATCAATCAGTAAATGAAAAAGAAGCATTTCAATTAAAAAGGAGCGACGCTTATATAGGAGTCCTCATAGACGACCTTATCAATAAAGGAACAGATGAACCTTACAGAATGTTCACCAGCCGTGCGGAATATAGAACCTTATTAAGGCAAGACAACGCAGATATGCGCCTTACTGAAAAAAGCTATCGAATCGGGCTTGCATCGCAGGAAAGAATGGATAAAGTTTTAAGAAAAAGAACGGAAGTCAAAGACATTATCCAATTACTTGATCAAACAAAATTTGAACCATCTGAAATTAATGAATTTCTTTTAGGAAAAAATTCCGCGCCCTTAACACAGAAAACTAAAGCTATTCAAATTCTATTGAGGCCAGGTATTGATTTACATGATCTAAAGTCTGTCTTTCCTCTGAAAAATAATCTCGAAATTTTTTCAATGGAATCTTTGGAAGAGGCAGAAATCCAAATAAAATATCAGGTTTATCTTCAGAAGGAAGAAGAAATGGTTACGAAAATGAGCGCTTTGGAAAACCAGGTTATTCCGGATAGTTTCAAATATGAAACCATTCCATCCCTTTCAAATGAAGCAAGACAAAAATTTAAAAAAATAAGACCCCAAACTCTAGGCCAGGCCAGTCGAATCAGCGGCGTAAACCCAAGTGACGTACAAATCCTGATGGTTTATATGGGGCGTTAATTTCGTGTAAGCATTACCGTTAAAATAAAAATATGGAATTAAAATTATCACCCGCTTTACAAAAAGACGAAGTATTTGAAAAAGTAAAGCAATTTTTGGAAGTAAATCACTTTACAATAATTAATTCAGACAAAAGCCGTCCCTGGGGCGGATTTTACGTGATTGATGAAAGCCAGTCTCAGAAATTTATTGACCTTTTTTTTAATGATGTTTCTGATTCTGATAAAAAAAGTTCAGGAAAAATAAGCCCCAAGATTTTAATAGTAGAAAAAGAAAAACGTTTAAGCTGGCAGTACCATCATCGCCGTGCTGAGCTTTGGAAGGTGATTGGGGGAGAAGCGGGAGTAATTACCAGCGATTCCGATACCGAAAATGAGGTTCAGACTAAACAGCCTGGAGACATCATTAAATTAAAGCAAGGGGAACGCCATCGTTTGATTGGTTTAAATAATTGGGGTGTGATTGCTGAGATTTGGAAACATACCGATCCGGTTCAACCAAGCGACGAAGATGATATAGTGAGAGTACAAGATGACTTTGGAAGATAAGCAGATAAAATAACAAAACCCCTTAAATCGGGGTTTTGTGGTGTGGGGCGGGATCGAACCGCCGACACAAGGATTTTCAGTCCTTTGCTCTACCGACTGAGCTACCGCACCTAATTTTTAATTTTTTTTAATCCCTTTTGTTCTACTGCCCGACGGCTATCACGACAGTAGAGTACCAAAATGGGCGGCAAAAATAGAATTATTCAGTTAAAATAAAAATTCATTTTTTTAACTGCTAATTTCCATATTCGCACAAGAATTTAATTCGCATAATTTTCAGTTGCTCTAAAGTATAATTGCCATCCGAAAGTTCTTCTCTTGCAATCTCAAGGCTGGATGTTTGACAGCCTTTAAAATAATCTATTATCTCTTCTCTCTCATATTCTTCCATCAGGTCTTCAATCGCATAGTCCAGATTTAACTTGGTACCACTGGCAACAATGGTTTCCATTTCTTCCAGAAGCTCGCTAAGCTCTAATGTTCTATTTTTGGCTATTGTTTCCAATGGCATCTTTTTATCTACGTTCTGAATAATAAAAACTTTGTTACTGTTTTTATTGACAACACTTTTCATTATAAAATCATCAGGCTTTTCTATATCATTTTCTTCTACATATTTCGCTATTAGATTTACGAAAGGCCTTCCGAATTTTAAAGCCTTTCCTACACTTACTCCCTGGCATTTTTCCAATTCTTTTAAAGTGGTTGGGTACAACGTAGCCATATCTATCAAGCTATTCTCCAAGAAAATAACAAAGGGCGGCAGGTTACGCTTTTTAGCTTCCTGTTGTCTCAAATCTTTTAATAACTGAACCAGCTTTTCATCCGCCGAAATGGTTTCACCTGCATCCGCATTATCGTCGTCCTCATCTCCATCAGTTTCATATATATGATTTAAGGCTATTTTAAAAGAGGTTGGCTTTTTTAGGAATGCATCACCCTTCTTTGTAATTTTTAATACGCCATAGTCTTCTATGTCCTTTTGTATCATATTAGCAAGAACCATCTGCCTAATTAATGAATTCCAAAAAAGTTCATCTTTTTCCTTTCCCGTGCCAAATTCCGGTTTTTCTTCATGCCTGTACATTTTAATCTGTGGATTCAACTTTCCAATAATTACCGGAATCATGTAAGTAATCGGAAATCTTTCTTCCAACGAACGAATGGCTTTTAAAGCAATAAGAGCTTCTTCTTTTGCCTCTATGAGTTCCTTTGGGTGTTTACAGTTATCGCATTTGCCCCCGCAGTTATCTGCTGTATAAATTTCACCAAAATAATTAAGCAAAACCTTTCTTCTGCATACGGCGCTTTCAGAATAAGCAACCGTTTCATTAATTAATTGTGCTCCGATTTCTCTTTCACTTAATGACTTGTCGCGCATTAAATGCTCCAACTTTGCTACATCTTTATGAGAATAATAAAGCAGGCATTTCCCTTCCAGGCCATCTCGTCCGGCACGCCCGGTTTCCTGGTAATAGTTTTCAATTGACTTCGGAATATTATAATGGATCACAAAGCGTATATCAGGCTTATCAATGCCCATTCCAAAAGCAATAGTGGCTACTATAACCTGGATGTCTTCTCCAAGAAACTGATCCTGCCTGGTTGCTCTTAATTTTGTATCCAGCCCGGCATGATAAGCCACAGCCTTTATTCCATTCGCCATTAAAGTTTCTGCTAGTTCTTCAGTAGTTTTTCTATTAAGCGTATAAATAATCCCACTCTTTCCTTTGTTCTGTGAAATAAATTTCACCATACTCTTTATGGCCTGTTCTTTTTTGACTTTAGGAATTACTTCATAATATAAATTAGAACGGTTGAAAGAAGAGATAAAAATATTGGGATCCCGCAACCCTAAATTTTTTAGAATATCACTTTGAACCTTCGGTGTAGCAGTCGCTGTCAGCGCAATAACAGGAATCTTCTCGTTTATTTGGTCCATTATTTCCCTAAGCCTCCTGTATTCCGGCCTGAAGTCGTGTCCCCATTCACTGATACAATGCGCTTCATCAACAGCAAAAAAAGAAATTTTTAAATCTTTAAAAAAATCTACATTTTCTTCTTTAGTCAAAGTTTCCGGCGCTACATATAGCAGCTTGGTATTGCCCGAAAGGAGATCTTCTTTTACAATCTTCTGCTGTCCTTTGTTGAGTGAACTATTTAAAAAATGGGCAATATTATCAACACTACTATATCCTCTAACCAGGTCAACCTGGTTTTTCATTAGGGCGATAAGTGGCGAAACAATAATAGCACACCCCTCACTTATAATAGCCGGCAACTGGTAACAAAGGCTTTTGCCTCCTCCAGTAGGCATAATAACGAAGGTATCCCTCCCCGATAACAGGCTATTGATAATTTCCTTCTGTGGTTCCTTAAAAGAATTAAAGCCAAAATGATTTTGAAGATGTTCCTCCAATATGCCACCTTTGGTTTGTTTTACGGTCTTACTTTTAGATTTTGATGCTTCGGGGTTTGATTTTGGTTTTGATTTTGTAGTAGGCATGGTTTTTCTTTTCTAACTCACGGTATTAAGTGGTCAAAGTTAATTTATTGTAATTTAAAACGTAGGTTAAAATATCCTTCATATTTATCCGCTTCAAAAACAATCATCAGTTGGTTAAGGTACGATGTTTTTGCGGCATTAAGCAAATTAGTTTCTTTGCTTAACCATTCATTTAAAGTAGGTTTGCATTTTTCAAAAATTAATCCCCATAAGGTTTAGAAAAACAGTTCGATGTATGAACAATTTTTTAAATGAAAAATAAAATTATCAATAGCGCTAAAAAAACTATCTCAGATGAAGCAATAGCAATTGCCGGACTGGTTGATTTCATTGATAATGATTTTGAAAAAGCTGTTTTAAAAATTTATTCCTGCAAAGGGCGCCTGATAATAAGCGGTATTGGAAAAAGCGCGATTATCGCTCAAAAAATAGTAGCTTCTTTAAACAGCACAGGAACTCCATCAGCTTTTTTGCATGCAGCAGATGCCATTCATGGTGATATAGGAATGGTACAAAAAGAGGATATTGTGATGATCATAAGTAAGAGTGGCGATAGCCCGGAAATAAAAGTCCTGGTTCCTTTAATAAAGAATTTTAAAAATACAATAATTGCTATCTGCGGGAATATGCAAAGCTATTTGGCAAAATCAGCCGATCTCCTTTTAAACACCAGCGTAAAAGAAGAAGCTTCTCCTCACAATCTCGCACCATCCAGCAGTACCACCGCTCAAATGGTAATGGGCGACGCTATTAGCACTTGCCTGATGGAATTAAGAGGTTTCAATTCAGACGATTTTGCGAGGTTTCATCCCGGAGGCGCCCTGGGTAAAAAATTATACCTCCATGTAAGCGATCTTTCGGTTCACAATGAAAAACCTTCCGTAAAAGCCGAAAGCAAATTAAAAGAAGTAATTATTGAGATAACAAGAAAGCGTTTAGGCGTTACCGTTGTTCTTGATGATAATAACAAAATAGCCGGGATTATCACAGATGGAGATCTTAGAAGAATGCTGGAAAAGGATTTGTATCATGCTGATGTAAAAGCGAAAGAAATCATGACTTTGCACCCGAAAACAATTGATGGTAAACAACTTGCAGTAAGCGCCCTTGACATCATGCGCAAAAATAATATTACCCAATTGGTAGTAACTTTAAATAACGATTACCAGGGAATTATTCATTTGCACGATTTGATTCGTGAAGGCATTATTTAAATTAATATTTATGAATGAAAATAATTACGTAGCCATCATGGCAGGAGGTATTGGAAGCCGTTTTTGGCCGGTGAGCCGGATAGACTATCCCAAACAATTTCTTGATATTCTACATACAGGAAAAACTTTAATTCAATCTACCTTTGATCGCTTCGCTCAATATATTCCTATTGAGAATATTTATGTGGTCACTTCTATTCAATATAGGGAGATAGTAGCTAAACAGTTACCCGAAATGAATCCGGATAATATTGTTTGCGAACCTTCCCGAAAAAATACCGCTGCCTGTGTTGCTTATATTTCATACAAACTTCAACAACTAAACCCGGACAGTAACCTGATATGTGCGCCAGCCGACCATCTTATAATGGATAATACTTCATTTATCAAGATAAGTCTCGAAGCTCTTGAATTTACCGAAAAGAATAATGCTTTACTTACCCTGGGCATAAAGCCCTTTCAGCCAAATACCGGTTATGGATATATACAATATGAGCAGCATGCCGTAAGTGATAATATCTATAAAGTAAAAACTTTTACTGAAAAGCCAGATTTAGAACTGGCGAAAACTTTTATAGCCAGCGGAGATTTTTTATGGAATGCGGGGATATTCGTCTGGCAAACCAAAAGTATCATCGCGTCATTTGAAAAAAATCTTCCTGAAATGCACGAGCTTTTTGCAGGTGCTAAAAATGTAATGAATACAGAAAAAGAGCAGGAAGCTATTGATCTTATTTATCCTTTATGTGTCAATATATCTATCGATTACGGAATACTTGAAAAGGCAGATAACGTATATGTGATTCCTTCTTCATTTGGCTGGAGCGACCTTGGAACCTGGGGCAGCGCTTTCGAAAACCTCGAAAAGGATTACAATGAAAATGCGGTGGCCGGAGATAATGTAATTCTTTTTGACTCTTCAAAAAATATGATTCATTCCAAAGGTGATAAATTAGTTTTATTACAGGGGCTCGAAAACTTCATCGTTGTTGATACGGACGATGCTTTATTAGTTTGCAAAAAAGAAAATGAACAAAATATAAAAGAATATTTATCTGAGATAAAAAGGAATATCGGGGATAAATATTTGTAGTTATTTCACAGCAAGGCAACAAAAAAGAGAGATTTTCATTTTCATTAGAAGAAATAATATTTTTTATAATAAACGATTTTACATTTCGTTACTCTTTTATAATTTCTTTATTTCCTCTGATGAAAATATTTTATTTCTCTTTATCCTTGCTGCTTCTGCTCCCCAATTTTTTAAACATCACACTTGAGGAAAAACCAGCATACAATAAAATAGAATTCTTCGATCCTTCTCTTTCTAAAATTAACTCAGTTGAAAAACTGATAAATTATTCAGACAGTGTTTCGCAAAATGAATATAAACGCAATACTTTGGAATATGCATTAGTGGTTTCAGATGTTATGGAAAAAAGATTCTACCACGGTTTTTCAACTTACAGCTTACGCCAAAACTGGATAGCAGCAGTAACCCAATATCTATTTGGTCATTATTTAGCGAATCCTGTTGTTCCTGAAGACATTTTAAAATATCAATACGCCGGTTGTTCGCAGCAAGCCATTGTATTAGCAGATGTAATGAAAAGAAACCAGGTTCCCTACAGAAAGCTTGGCTTTCCACATCATTATGCTACAGAATTAGAATTTAATAATTCCTGGTATTTTTTTGACACTAACATGGAGCCCGTTATGACCGCCGAGGACCGGAATTTAAAAAACTGGAATCATAATTCTGACCAATTAAAGAAATTTTATCACAAAAACTTCGCCGCTATCGATTGGGGTCTTGGCGATGACTTAAAAGCTGAAGTAGGCGAAGTAAACGCGGCGCCGGCTCCAAGAGCTTTTCTATTTCAAATTATTACAAAATATTTATCACACTTTCTTTGGTTAGTTCCGCTATTCTTAGCCGTATATCCCCGTAAAACAAACTCGTGATTTCTTTCAAATGTTTGTATAATTTCGGTTTATTTATCAAATCGAAATATTTTGCCATCTCCTATAATCAAAAGTAAATTGCCAAATACAGGCGAAACCATTTTCACTATAATGAGTTCTCTTGCTGCAAAACATAAAGCCATTAATCTTGGGCAGGGAACACCTGATTTTGAAATGGATGGAGATCTTATAGACCTTGTAACAAAAGCCATGAAGGATGGACATAACCAATATGCGCATAGAAATGGTTTATTAAAATTAAGAGAAGCCATTGCTGAAAAAGTGGATTTTCTATATCAGGCCAAAGTGAATCCTTCCACAGAAATTACCGTTACCCCCGGCGGAACTTACGCAATTTATACAGCGTTAACTTCTGTTTTGCACCCCGGCGATGAGGTTATCGTCTTTGAGCCGGCTTATGATAGTTATATTCCAAATATCGAAATTAATGGTGCCATTCCTATACTGATTCCACTCGCATTTCCAGAATATAAAATTGATTGGGATCTTGTAAAGGAGAAAATAACCCCGGCTACCAAAATGATTATTCTCAATTCACCCCACAATCCAACAGGCAAAATCCTCGACAAAAATGATATCATTCGATTAAGAAAAATTGTAACAGATACTGATATTTTGATCCTTAGTGATGAAGTTTATGAGCCTATTATTTTTGATGGCCAACAGCATGAGAGCCTTTTAAAATATCCTGACCTTTTTCAACGAAGCTTTGTAACATTTTCATTCGGTAAAGTATATCATTGTACCGGATGGAAAATTGGTTATTGCATTGCGCCGGATTTTTTAATGAAAGAATTTTTAAAAGTGCATCAATATAATTGCTTTAGTTGTAACACACCGGTACAGTATGCGCTGTCAACATTTCTTCTTCAGAAAAATAAATACCTCCAATTAGGAAAGTTCTTCCAGGCGAAAAGAGATTTTTTTAATAATCTCATGTCCGAAACAAAATTTAAAAGCCTCCCTTCGCAGGGAAGCTATTTTCAACTTTATAGCTATGACGATATAAGCGATGAAAAAGAATTTGACTTTGCAAAAAAATTAACGATTAATGCAGGCGTAACTGCGATTCCTTTATCTGCATTTTACAAAAACGGGAAAGAAAATAAAATTCTTCGCTTTTGTTTTGCAAAAAAAGAAGAGACACTTAAAACAGCCGTGGATAGATTACTAAAATATCTTTCTGCTTCTTAAAAAATCCAACGGCAAACAATAGCAAAGTATATCATATTGTTCTTGCGCCGGTAAAATAAACAAGATGTTTATTGATAATAACTAAAAAATTTAACTCTTTAATACTAATTTTATTAGTGTTAATAAATATAAATTTCTATATTTGCCCAACGTATAACTTTACAACACAAATTCATTACTAAAAAAGTAACAATGGCAGCAAATAATACCAATTCAGATAAAATTTCTGAAAAATTAAAAGCATTAAAATTAACGATTGATAAAATAGATAAAGACTTCGGAAAGGGCAGTGTGATGATGATGAATGAACGCTCCCAGGAACCACATGAGGTAATTTCATCCGGTTCTATTGGGCTAGATGTAGCTTTAGGCATCGGTGGCCTCCCGAAAGGAAGAGTGGTAGAAATATACGGCCCGGAATCTTCCGGTAAAACTACACTCGCGATTCACGTAATCGCAGAAGCTCAAAAGAAGGGCGGGATGTGTGCTATTATAGATGCTGAACACGCTTTTGACAGCAGTTATGCAAAAAAACTGGGTGTAGATGTAGATAACTTATTAATAAGCCAGCCCGATTATGGCGAACAGGGATTAGAAATAGCCGACAGATTAATTCTTTCCGGGGCTGTGGATGTAGTAGTAATAGATTCTGTAGCCGCCCTGGTTCCAAAAGGTGAGCTGGAAGGAGAGATGGGAGATAGTAAGATGGGTTTGCAGGCACGGTTGATGAGCCAGGCAATGAGAAAATTAACTGCCACCATTAGTAAAACAAATTGCTGTTGCATTTTCATAAATCAGCTTCGAGATAAAATAGGCGTTATGTTTGGAAGTCCCGAAACGACAACCGGTGGAAATGCGCTAAAATTTTATTCTTCTGTCAGGCTCGATATCCGCCGTATGGCACAAATAAAAGATGGTGATCAGTCCATTGGTAACCGGGTAAAAGTAAAAGTGGTAAAAAATAAAATGGCGCCACCGTTTCGCGTAGCAGAATTTGATATTATTTTCGGAAGTGGGATTTCTAAAACCGGCGAAATAATAGATATGGGCGTAGATCTTGGGATCGTGCAAAAGAGCGGAAGTTGGTTTAGCTACGATACCACCAAACTCGGGCAGGGTCGCGAAGCAGTAAAGCAACTTTTAGTTGATAATCCGGATTTGGCTAATGAAATAGAAGCTAAAATAAGATCTAAAATTGCTGAAGGAATTGTAGTATAAGAAGATTCCTCGAAAATAAAATAAAAAGTGCTTGTTCCATGGGAGCAAGCACTTTTTATTTAACCGCGTTTTTAAAAAATTTATGCCTGATTGTATTATTCTCAATAAAAAGTAGAAATCAGGGATTTTTATCCATTTACTGCAATTAACCAAACAAAATCATATTTCAGATTTCAGAATAAATTTTCTTAATTTAAAATAACAGTGAAACGTTTTATTGACTTTTTTCACAAAAAAGTAATTTTTTCGTAAATATTTCGTTAAATAAAATATCTTCACTTTTATTTATCAACACAAAAAACAAACAATTTATGAAAAAAGCATTTTTACTTTTAGTAGCGTTTGCTCTATTCACTACTTCATTCGCAGCATCGGGCTATTCCACTTTGCCAAAAAAAGCCACAGAAATTTACCTACCTGTTGGGCAGAATGCAAAAATTTCATTGATGGAACTTTCAACAATAAAAGTAAAGGATTATGAACAACTGACCGGAAAACATTTGAATTTCTTTCAGAAATTAACCTTCAAGGCTGGACAAAAAAAATTAAGAAACAGTTTTTCTGCTGATGGTACTGTTACTAACAAAAAACTTTTAAAAGCTGTATCAAGCGATGGAATTACATCCGGTTTCAATATTGGATGGTTTGCATTGGGCTTCTTTTTAGGTGTTATTGGTGTATTACTTTCTTATGTTATTAGCGGGGATGAAGATGTAAAGAGGAACAGACAAAAATGGGCGTGGATAGGCTTGGGAGTTGCGGTATTAATAATAATTATTTCAATTATATAGTTGATCTTAGTCAATAAATTTACTTTATCTTACTCTATTAAAATGCTGTCATAAAAAAGGCAGCATTTTAAATATTTTAAAATACCCATATATATTTATTTCATTTTTAACTGCTAAAAATGAAAGAAATATTTTGTAAAATAGCCCGTTAAGACTATAAATTCACATCTAACCAAAACTGATTTTTTATGAAAAAATTTTTATTTATTCTCGCTGCAATTATTCTGGTTAACGCTTCATTCGCGTCCACAGGTATTTCTGTTTTGCCAAAAAAAGCTACAGATATATACATTCCTTTAGGGAATAATAATCAAATTTCTTTATTGGAGATATCTAAAATGAAAATACAGGATTATGAAAAATTAAGTGGAAAACATTTAAATTTCTTTGAGAAGATAACTTTTAAGGCCGGACAAAAGAAACTAAAAAACAGCATAGCTGCGGATGGTACTATCACTAATAAAAGGCTAATAAAAGCAATGTACGGCGCGGATCATTCCAGAGGTTTTCATTTGGGAGGATTTGCGCTGGGGTTTTTTGTAGGACTTATTGGTGTGTTGATCGCTTACATGATTAGGGGAGATGAAGAAGTTGATAGAAACAGACGAAAATGGGCCTGGATTGGATTTGGTACTTATGTGGTATTGCTACTGGTTGTTATTATGATAGCTTTGCAGAATTATGTCAAATAAAAAATTGCCGGCTATAAGCCGGCAATTTTTTTATAAACCATATTGTTTACTTATCTCCAACATCCTCTCAATCGGCTTTTTTGAAGCAATTCTTAACTTCTCATCCATTATAATTTCAGGTTCCTCATATTCCATACACAAATACAATTTTTCCAAAGTATTCAGCTTCATATATGGACAATCATTGCAGGCGCACATATTATCGGGAGGCGCAGGAATAAACGTCTTTAAAGGCGATTTCAATTGCATCTGATGTATAATTCCTGATTCGGTGGCCACAATAAATTCTGTTGCCGGATTTTCAAAAGTGTATTTTAAAAGACCAGATGTGCTTCCTATATACTCAGCTACTTTCAATATTGGGTCTTCACACTCAGGATGCGCTATCACTTTTGCATTGGGATGGCGCATTTTAAGTTTGGTAATTTTTTCAAGACTGAAAATTTCATGAACCATGCACGAGCCATTCCAAAGTACCATATCTCTTCCTGTCTTTTTAATTAAATAAGCGCCGAGGTTTTTATCCGGAGCAAATATTATTTTTTGTTCCTTAGGAAGGCTGTTTATAATTGTTTCAGCATTAGAAGAAGTGCAAATAATATCACTTAAAGCTTTCATGCCGGCAGAACAATTGATATAAGTAATCACCAAATGATCCGGATATTGATCTTTGAATTTTTGAAAAAGATCTGCAGGCGCAGAATCGGCCAGGGAACATCCGGCTTTTAAATCCGGCAATAAAACCTTCTTGTCAGGATTTAAAATTTTAGCCGTTTCAGCCATAAAATGCACGCCGGCAAAAACGATTATATCAGCATCGGTGGATGCGGCTTTTTGTGATAGAGCAAGGCTGTCGCCGATAAAATCGGCCACATCCTGTATGTCAGGTTCCTGGTAATAATGTGCAAGTATGACGGCATTTTTTTCTTTTTTTAAACGTTCTATTTCTGCGAAGAGGTCTAAGTTAACATCAATATTCAAATCGAGGAAACCTTTTTTTTCTAAATTCTTTTTCGCGGTTTCAATGTTGATATCTGCCATAGTATTTAGTATTAATACATTATTTATTTAAAGTCCTATTACTATTAGGAGTGTGGATTTGTGGAAATTTAAAATTATTGTGTTGAAGCAAAATTAAAACTAACTTCTTATCCACGGCAATTCACATTTTTATTAACACTTATTTTTTGACGTAGATGCTCACTTTTAATGTGGTTTTTAACATACGTTGATAAAAAAAGTGGTTAATAAAAAAACGCGACATTTATTTTTAAAAGTTGTGAATTGAAATGGAACAAAATGTAAGTTTTTTTACCAAAAGAGAAAATCTCTTTAAAAAAGTTGAAGTTATTAGAATTTATAAAGAAAAAAATTTGCCGGATGGTACCTTATCAACACAAAAAAGAAATTGTACACAACGTAATGAGGACAATAATATTGTGTGTTTTTAAAATTAAATTTTCTTATTTGAATTAAATTTACAAAAATCACTGCCAGTGCTAATCTTAATAGGTTATCCACAGTTTGTTCCTATTCTATTTTACACTATTTTTGCCGCCTTATTTAAAATTCAAGAAAAAACAAATGTCAATAATTCAGACTATTCGTGAAAAAGGGGCTGTAATAGTGATTGCTCTTATCGGTATAAGCCTTGTGGCTTTTATATTAATGGACTCTATGAGCAGCAGGCGCGGAGGCTCTTTATTTGGAGACAATAATACCTCTACCATCGGTGTAGTAAACGGAGAAAAAATCCATCTTGATGATTTTAATAATAAAGTAAAAGAAATTCAGCAGCAATATCCAAATGCAGGAGCTTCACAAAACAACCAGATAATGGAATCTGTATGGAACCAAATGGTTGCAGAAAGAGTGGTTGACGGTCAGTTTAATAAATTGGGAATTACATTTACTCCAGACGAAATGAGTGCGATAATGTTTAGCCAGGACGCTCCACAACAATTGAAACAAGCTTTTACGGATAAGCAAACCGGCCAATACGATATAGAGCAGGCAAAACAATGGTGGGCGCAGACGAAGAAAAATAAAAATGAAGAACAAAGAAACGCGATCATTTCCCAGGTAATAGATCCTATGCGCTTGAATAGCTTATATACCAAATATACATCAATGATTGCAGCAAGCATCTATCAACCTAAATGGCTTGCCAAAGAAAAAACAGAAGAAAAAAATAATTTTGCAACTATATCTTATGTAGCTGTTCCGTACACAGTAATAAGCGACAGTGCTGTAAAAGTTACTGACCAGGACATACAAACATACTTGAGTAATAATAAACTTAAATACAAACAGGAGGCAGGCGTAAAGATTTCTTATGTAGCATTCAGCGCTGCCGCAAGTGCCGCTGATAGCGTTAAAATATTAAGTTCTTTAAAAGAATTGAAACCTCAGTTTGAAGCGGATTCTAATGCTAAATTTTTTCTTGGAAGAAATTCTTCATCCATTCCGTTCTTTGATGGATATACGCCAAAATCGAAGATTCAGGTACCCAATAAGGATTCTGTTATAGACTTACCAAATGGAGGCGTTTACGGTCCTTACCAGGATGGGAACAGCTATGTCCTTGCAAAAAAACTTGAGACAAAAATATTACCGGATAGCATTAAATGCCGTCATATATTAATTGGAACTGTTGATCCGCAAACACAACAACCGACAATGCCCGATAGTACTGCTCACAGAATAGCCGATAGCATCGCCCTCGCTATAAAAAATGGCGCTGATTTTAACGCTTTGGATCAAAAATACTCAACCGACGAGTCTGCCAAACAACAGCAAGGTGTAATGACTTTTGACCTTACTACTATCCAGGGTGAAGGTTTTGCGAAAGAATTTGGAGATTTTTTATTGAATGATAAAGGAGAAACCAAAAAGGTAGTAAAAACACAATTCGGATGGCATTATATCGAAATATTAGATAAAATTAATCCGGAGCCGGCATACAAGATTGCTTATATGGCTAAAGAAATAGTACCAAGCGACGAAACGATTAATGCAGCCAATACCGCGGCTATAAAATTGTCTGGCCTGGTTAAAGATGAAAAATCTTTTAATGATTATGTAACTAAAAACGGCTTGAAAAAAGTAGATGTGCCCAATGTAATTCAACCAAATGACTATCAGTTGGGCGCTTTGCAGGATGCACGAACCATAATAAAATGGGCAACGGACGCAAAGGAAGGCCAGGTTTCTGAACCGTATTCTGTGAAAGATGATTACATAGTTGCCATCGTAGATAAAAGAATAAGAGAGGGTGTTCCTGACGTAACTACTGCCAGGCCAATGGTAGAAGGAATTATAATGAATAATAAAAAAGCGGACGAAATAAAAAAGAAACTAAATAATCCAACAAGCTTGGATGCTGCAGCCGCACCTTATCACCTGCAGGTGATGAATAGTGGCGCCGATTCCACACTTACATTTCAGGCAGAAATAATTAATGGTATTGGTCATGAACCAAAAGTTGCAGGCGCCGCCTTTAATAAAGATTACCAGTCGAAAGTTTCGCCCGCTTTTGCGGGAAATTCAGGAGTTTTTGTAATTAAAGTGAACAGTGTTGCAGCCAAAGCAACGGTATCTCCCGAACTTGAAAAACTTCAAATGAATGAAGAAAATTCTAAAGATACGCAGGCTGCTCTGGGCCAATCATTTAGCGCGTTGAAAAAAATAGCTAACATTCAAGATAACAGAAGCAGATTTTTTTAATGATTTTAATATATTGTTTTAAGAAAGCCATCAAAAAAATGATGGCTTTCTTATTTTTATTATACTTCACGCTGGATAAATTTGTGCAACAAATTTCAATCCGTGGAAATCCGTGTAATCCCTGTCTGAATGGCTTCAGCCAGGCAGGCGTGGCAAAAGATATTTGAGCTGAAAGCTCAATAAAACTACATCACATTTTCATGCGGTGTGCAGTATAAAATGAGAATGCCGGTTATTTATTGGTTTACTACAACGCTGTTGTTTATTTTGAAAAAAATCATCGCCAACTAAAAAATAATGATTTCGTAACTTTACAGAGTTAATAAAAAAGTATGGAAGAAGCAATTATAAATAAAGTGGCTCAAAGTGGATTAGTAACTCTTGACCTGGAAAAATTTTACCCTGAAGACGAAATAAAAGTGTTTGATCTTAAGGACTATTTATTCATGGAGCTTATTTTAAAAGAGAAGGATTATCGCGAAGCATTAAAAAATATAGACTGGAGTGTTTACGAAAGCAAAATAGTTGCTATTTGTTGTTCTACTGATGCTATTATACCGCTTTGGGCCTATATGCTGGCAGTTACTTACCTCGAACCAATTGCAAAGGACATTCTTTTTGGAAATGAAACTGAGGTGTTGGATATTTTATTTTTAAAAAACATTTTAAAAATAGACGCCAGGGAATTTGAGGGAAAAAGAATAGTGGTAAAAGGATGTGGCGACAAAAAAGTTCCTGAATCTGCCTATATAGAAATTACAAAAATTTTACGCCCGGTAGTAAAGAGTATTATGTTTGGCGAACCTTGCAGTACCGTACCTATTTACAAAGCTGCAAAAATTGGCTGACCTTTCGGTCCATCAATTTTTTGACCATTAGACTTTTTATCAGACGGAGGACCGTCAGATAAAAATCAAAACCAACCTCTTTTTCTAAATATCCAAATCATCCATAAAGGAATAAGAAACATTAACCCTACTGCGATAAAAAACCCGTAGGGATTATGAAGCCACGGTATCCGGTTAAAATTCATTCCAAAGATGCCTCCGATAACTGTAGCCGGAGCCAGCAGGCATGTAACTACGGCCATCACCTTCATCACTTCATTCATTTTTAGATTTACATTGCTGAGATAAAGATCCTGGAGATTTATCATCATGTCGCGATAGTTTTCTGCTAACTCGTTGGCTTGTATAATATGGTCATAGATATCTTTAAAATATTTTTCGGTTTTATCTTCTATCAGCTCACATTCGCTGCGCAAAATACCATTAATCATTTCGCGCACCGGAGAAATATTTCTTTTTAAAAAAATCATTTCTTTACGAAGCAGATTGATTTTTGCAAGTGTTTGCGTATCGGGCCTGTTGGTAATGTCTTCTTCCAGGTCTTCTATCTTTTCACCCAATTGTTCCATAATCACAAAGTAACTATCCACGATCATATCTATCAGCGAATAAAATAAATAATCCCCATTGCTTTGCCTCAGTTTACTTCCTGCAGCTTTTATTTTTTCTCTTAAAGGATTGAACACGTCCCTTGAAGCGTCTTCCTGAAAGCTTATCACAAAATTGAAGCCTAAAACAATACTTATTTGTTCACTTTCTACAGCGAGATTTTCTTCATTGAAATAAAGCATATTAAGCAGGCAATACAATAAATTATTTAACTCATCCATTTTAGGACGTTGTCCTGAACTAAAAATATCTTCAGCAATAAGAGGATGGATACCAAAGTGGTTGCTTATTTTATCTATATCTGCCTTTTTCAAGCCATCAAAGTTGATCCAGGAAATATTAGGGGAGTTTAGATATTTGTAACAATCTTCTACATTTTCCAATTGTTCAAACTTAACCTCAGCGTTATTGTATTCATAAACCGAAATCAAAGTTTTTTTAGGCTCTTTTCTACAAGGCGCAACAGTGGGATTTACCTGTAAAACTTTTTTGGTAGCCAGGATTTCAAAAGGTTTGATTAGGGATAAGTACCTTTTGTTTCTCATAAAAAAAGTTTAGTGAAATTATTTTTTTATAGTTTTTTTAGAGACGGATTTTTCTATCTCGAGCCTATCCTGTTCATTACATGAAAATAAAACGAAAGATAAAAATGAGTAACAAAGAAAACGTTTAATTAAAAGCATACCGGGTAAATAATTTTAGAATGATCAGGGCTAAAGATAAAAGGAACGACTTTAAAAATTATATTAAATTTTTAGCTCTCTCATAATCTTCGGGAG
>Ga0070660_100000434_pt1 | contig 27665 bp, 28 predicted proteins | sample KBSC33metaG_FD_64670 | JGI IMG/M metagenome (GOLD analysis project Ga0070660, IMG submission 64670) | Corn rhizosphere microbial communities from Kellogg Biological Station, Michigan, USA - KBS C3-3 metaG | ecosystem: Host-associated > Plants > Roots > Rhizosphere > Soil ... | reverse complement strand
GCTGCTGCAAAAAGAGAAGAACCCATTCCTGTGTATGCAGAAATGGGAAGCATCAATCCTGTTTTTATTCTTCCTGAGATGCTTGAAAAAAATGGCGCTGATGTTGCGAATAAATTAGCGGCATCAAACACATTAAGCGCCGGGCAATTTTGTACAAATCCAGGTTTGATCATTTCACCTCCATCAAAAAGTACAAATCAATTTCTTTCAACTTTTGAATTCGTAATTGAGAAATCGACACCTGAGCAAATGCTTACAAGTAAAATTCATAACTCGTATTATAATGAATTAGAAAAATTTTCTGATGTTAGCGGTGTTGAAACGCTGGTAAAAAAAACCAAAGAAGAAAACGTTGCAGCGCCGAATATGTTTAAAACAACAGCGGAGAATTTTTTAAACAATAAAGTTTTATTTGAAGAAGTTTTCGGCCCAAGTTCTCTTCATATTGTTGCAGGAAGCGAAGAAGAATTAATTGCGATTGCAGAAAAAATTCCCGGGCAGTTAACAATTACAGTTTGGGGAACAAACAACGATCTGGAAATTCAGAAGAAACTTTTGAACCTGTTAGAGCTAAAAGCGGGCAGATTAATAATTAACGGTGTTCCTACCGGTGTTGAAGTAACGCATGCAATGGTGCATGGCGGGCCTTATCCCGCAACAACAGACAGCAGAACAACATCTGTTGGAACAAATGCAATTTATCGTTTTACACGTGCTGTATGTTATCAAAACTATCCCGATAATTTATTGCCTGATGCTTTGAAAAATGAGAATCCGTTAAAGATCATGAGAAAAATAAATGGTGCGTTTACGAATGAATCGATAAGTTAAAGGTTAATCACAGCTTAATACAAATTCAATTGCTATATGAAATTTTTAAATCCAAGACTTTTTATTGTTAGTCTCTTATTTTATTGTGTGAGTTGTGGACCCGGCAGCGAAACCAAAACTTCTACAGCCACTCTTCATCTTGTTGCTGCACAAGGAACTTATGCTTATGACGCTAATTTTTTAAAACAACACACAAAGAAAATTTTAGAGTTGCATGATAAAGACAACCGGTCAAAAATTTTGTTGTCGGCAGATTACCAGGGGAGAGTGATGACGAGCACTGCAACGGGAGATACCGGTGCCAGTTATGGTTGGGTAAATTATAATCTTATTTCATCCAAACAAAAGAAGCCGCAATTTAATCCTGTAGGAGGTGAAGAAAGATTTTGGATGGGACCTGAAGGCGGACAATATTCAATTTATTTTAAAGGTGGTGATTCATTCAGCATTGTAAACTGGCAGGTGCCGGGAATCATTGACACAGTGCCTTATGATGTTGTACAAGCTGATGATTCACACGCGGTTTTTTCAAAAACAGCGACGTTAACCAACTACAGCGGAACAACTTTCAATATCGCTATTCAAAGGAGCGTTAACATGCTTGGTAAAAATACAATTGCGCAAAGATTGAATGTAACTATTCCTGATAATGTTCATTGTGTGGGATATGAATCCAATAATCAAATAAAAAATATCGGAAACGAAGATTGGAAAAAGGAAAAAGGATTATTGTCAATATGGTTGCTCGGTATGATGACGCCAACAAATCAAACAACCGTGATCATTCCTTTCAAACCCTTACCCAACGCACGTTCGCTCATTACAACAAATTATTTTGGCAATATTGCTCCTGAATTATTACGAATTCAGGACAGCGTTTTATTTTACCTGTGTGACGGAAAAGCAAGAGGTAAAATTGGATTATCACCTTTGGTAGCAAAATCAATTGCGGCAAGTTTTGATTTCGATAGAAATGTACTCACACTTATTTTTTTTCCAATTGATAAAAATGGTTTGTATGTAAATTCAAAATGGGAGTTGCAAAAAGAACCATACAAAGGTGATGTTGTGAATGCTTATAATGATGGTCCATTGCCAACGGGAGTTCAGTTAGGACCATTTTATGAAATTGAATCTTCATCGGCAGCAAAAGAATTGAAGAGAGGAGAAACGGAAGAATATGTTCAAACAACTTGTCATTTACAAGGAGATTATGAATCGTTGCGCCGGCTTGCAAAACAATTGCTGGGCGTGGATCTCAATTATTTAAAAAGATAACAACAAATTATGCGCTTATATAAAACAACGGAAGGAATTATTCTTGCACACGAACAACAAAATTTTCATTTTAAAGGTGATTGGGATGAGCTGATCAACCACAGTAATTTATTTGAATTTCTTCTTCAACTAAGCAGCAGTATAGAAAAGATAAGTGATGATAAACTGAATGATCTCCTGAATACATCCTTGCTTGCACCAATAGGCACACAGGAAGTGTGGGCTGCGGGTGTAACCTATTTGCGAAGTCGTGATGCGAGAATGGAAGAAGCAAAAGACGCAGGCGGCGGCGATTTTTATCAAAAGGTTTATGAAGCGGCGCGACCTGAATTATTTTTTAAAGCATTGCCGCATCGTATAGCTGCGCATAAACAGGAAGTGTACATCCGCAAAGATTCTTCATGGAATGTGCCCGAGCCCGAACTTACATTGTTTATAAATTCAATTGGTGAAATCCAGGGCTACACTGTTGGAAACGACATGAGTTCAAGAAGCATTGAAGGTGAGAATCCTTTGTATTTGCCCCAGGCGAAAGTGTATGATAGAAGCGCTGCGCTTGGTCCTTGTTTGTTGGTGACGAATGAACCTGTTTCAAAAGAAACGAAGATCCAACTCACCATTAAACGAAACGCACAAAATGTTTTTGAAGGCTCCATTCAAATAAATAAAATAAAACGTTCTTTCGAAGAGCTTGCAGAATATTTATTTCGCGAATCAACTTTTCCGACTGGTTGTTTTTTGATGACAGGGACAGGCATCGTTCCTCCCGATGATTTCACTTTACAACAAGGCGATGAAGTAAACATTTCAATTGACGGAATTGGAACGCTTACAAATAAAGTGTCAGTAAGACAATAGTTTTTTTATGAACCGTGCATTTGTTTTGCATGGCATCACCTGTTGCGTCGCACTCGTGTACTATAGAAAAATTTTCAGCAATGATTTAGAATCCCAGACAAATAATGAGTTACAATAAAAATATTTTAGATCATTATGGAAGAATACATGCAAGCTTTCTGCATGCTTACGGAGAAACAGGAACGGAAAAGTTATTGCGGCTTGTCAATTTCGGTAAAGGTGAGTCAGTTTTAGAGATTGGTTTTGGTACCGGCGCTACCTTAGTAAAAATCGCATCAGCCAATAAGCATTTAAAATTGTATGGTATTGAATGCTCTGAAACTATGCTGAATAAAGCAAAAGCAAGAATAAAATTTAGTGGATTCTTTCGGAATATTTTTCTTGAAAAAGTTAAACCGATGCAGCAATTTCCATTTAAGAACAATTCTTTTGATAAGATACTTATTGAATCGGTTTTAGCAATACAAGACAATCCGACTTTACATTTTATGTTTTCTGAAATTCGAAGAGTTCTAAAACTTTCGGGTAAGCTTTATTTAAATGAGACGGTTTGGTTATCGTCAGTTACTCATGAAGAAATTGAAAGGATAAATACATATTGCAAAAATAAATTTGGTATCATTCAATCGAACGCTATCTGCAAATACCGTAACGAATGGAAACACCTTTTAGAAACAAATGGTTTTATAGTTTTGGAATTAAATTCAATAAAAAATATCGAGTTAAAAAGTAGCGAAAAGAGGTTTAATCTGAATCAGTTTCTTTCTAAGATATATTCTTTTCTTGGTAAAATCAGAAGTAAGTTAATTACAGGATTGAAACGTGAATCTTTATTTTACAAAGAAGCAATGAGAAATGTTTTTGAGGATAAACAATATCTCGAAGGAATCATTATTGTTGCTTCAAAAAATGAAGAGTAATGTTCCGGTCGTACAAGGAGTGACATGCGCAGCATTCTGTGAACAACGAAAGCTCAATAGAGATGCAACTGTTGACTAAAAAATAAATGTCAGTTGCGGAAGACAATTTCATTTTTGAACGTATGCTTAAGCATATTACTTTTGCAAGCCTTCTTTATGGGGAACTAGCTCAGCTGGCTAGAGCGTTTGCATGGCATGCAAGAGGTCAGGGGTTCGACTCCCCTGTTCTCCACAAGCTTTAAAGTCCCGCAAGGGGCTTTTTTATTTTTGATATTTGTAATGGTGAAGCAGACATTTCAAAATATTATTTCAATTCTCACAAGAAAGGAAAAGCGAAAGTTTTATTTACTTACAATGCTTAGTCTCATAGTTAGCATCACTGATATCGCTTCCATTGCCTTTTTGTTTGTTGTTATAAATTTTTATTCAGCACAACCATCTGAAAAAATTTCTTTGCTCACGCATCTGGGCATTAAGGCGCATTCTATTTTTCCTGCGCTGTTACTCATCATGCTTTTTATTTGCAAAAGCATCGGCGGTTATTATGTTTATAAAATGCAATACCAGTTTGTTTATAAAGTAGCATCGCGACTGTCGAAAAGAAATCTCTTGCTTTATCTCGAAGGAAGTTTTATCGATCATGTGGACATTGACTCATCCGTTTTTAAGAGAAAGACAAGTAACCAACCAATTGAATTTGCGCATTATGTTCTTTCATCCGTGCAACAGATGATCACAGAAATAATACTCATTACTTTAACGGTGATCATACTGATAATAATCGATGCAAGATTACTTGTAATAGTTTCTTTGGTGCTGGTGCCTGCAATAGTTATTTTGCGAAACATTACCAGAAAGCGTTTATCTGTAATAAGAAAGAACATTAAAACCACAAATGAAAATGTTTTAAAACATCTTAACGAAGCCTTGTCCGGTTTTGTTGAAAGCAACATCTATGGAAAAAATGATTTTTTTACAGAACGGTATGGACATTCTCAAAATGTGTTGAATACTTATCTTGCCAACCTCCAGATAACACAAGGAATGCCGTCAAGATTTTTTGAAGTGTTTGCGGTGTTCGGTTTGTTTATCCTTATTGTAGCAAACCAGTTATTTTCAAACGCTACAAATATTTTTACACTTGGCGCCTTTGCTGCTGCTGCATATAAAATAATTCCGGGTATATCAAGAATAATAAATTTCAGCAGCCAGGTGAGAACGTATGAATACACGATAGCTGAACTTACAAAAGATACGCAGAAAAAAAACAGAACAAAAAAACTTGTGCATATTGAACCGCTCGATTCTATTGAATTTGAGAATATCAGTTTCGCTTATAAAAACGAACCTGTTCTTTGCGGAATAAATTTTAAAATAAACAAAGGAACATTTGTCGGTATCAAAGGAACTTCAGGTAAAGGCAAAACAACTTTAATGAATTTGCTTCTTGGTTTTTTATCTCCTGTGAATGGCAGAATATTATTCAATAATAGAGAAAGAAACGCTGATGAAAGACAACAATTCTGGCATAAGATAGCATACGTAAAACAAGAACCTTTTATCGTGCATGATTCTGTTTTAAAAAATATTACGTTATACGAAGAGAACGTAAATGAAAAGAAATTAAATGAAGTGATTGAAGCAACAGGACTATCGTCATTCATACAAAAGTTTTCGGAAGGTGCAGAGAAAATTGTTACGGAAGACGGCAAAAATATAAGCGGTGGACAAAGACAGCGCATCGCTATTGCACGTGCAATGTATAAAGATGCGGATGTGATTGTGTTGGATGAACCATTTAATGAATTGGATGAACAATCTGAATCAGTATTGTTGCATTATTTCAAGCAGCTATCGTGTAAAGAGAAAATCATTATTCTTATTACGCACAATATGAAAAGCTTATCTTTTTGCGATACGATAATAGACTTGCATGAAACATAATATTTTGTTACTGCACGCTTTAGTTGATCTTACATGAATAACGAATCCACATTAATCATTCTCACCCCCGGTTTTCCCAAAGATGAGCAGGATACAACTTGTTTACCTCCGCAACAAGTATTTGTGAAAGCAATGAATAAAAATTTTCCTTCATTGAACATTATCATTCTTGCATTTCAATATCCGTTTGTTACAAAAAAATATAAATGGTTCGGAAATGATGTTATCAGCTTCAATGGCGACAATAAAGGAATCCCCTCACGATTTTTTCTCTGGTGGCGTATTTATAAGACATTGAAAAAATTAAAGAAGCAAAAGAATGTTACGGGGCTACTTAGTTTCTGGTGCACCGAATGCGCTTTAGTGGGTAAATATTTTGCAAACAAAAACAATCTTAAACACCTTATCTGGATATTGGGACAGGATGCAAAAAAGAATAATCCGTATGTGAAATGGATAAAACCTAAATCGGAGGAATTGGTCGCTATGTCTGATTTTCTTTCGGATACTTTTTTTGAAAACTATGGAATTAAACCGTCTCATGTTATACCGAACGGCATTGATATAACCAGCTTTTACGAATCTTCTCTTGCAAGAACGATAGACATTATGGGTGTCGGTTCATTAATACCTTTAAAAAGATATGATGTTTTTATAGAAGTGATTGCTGATATACAAAAAGCAATGCCTGATATTAATGTTGTGCTCTGTGGCGCAGGACCGGAAGAAAGAAATTTAAAAGAAATTATTTGCAATTATCATCTTGAAAAAAATATCTCATTAGCGGGTAATACAGAGCATAGCAGTGTTTTGCGATCAATGCAAAAGACAAAGATATTTTTACACCCTTCACGTTACGAAGGTTTCAGTACCGTTTGTCTCGAAGCGTTATATGCAGGCACTCATGTAATAAGCTTTACGAAGCCTATGTATCATTCCATTAAACATTGGCATATAGTAAAGACGAAAGAAGAGATGATAGCGAAAGCATTGGAATTACTTAACAACGCTTATACACAATATGAACCCGTATTACCCTACGACATTAATGATAATGCAAAAGCAATGATGAGTTTGTTTAATTACTCCGGATGATCTCATTCGGTTTTTCATTTGCAATTAATGAAAGTGAATTTTTAAAAACGAATTCAGGTGTATAACGTGTGAGGCAATGTGTATCACCATACAAACATTTTTCAAGCATGCAGTTGCCGCAAGGCAGATCTGAAGAATCTAATAACAAAGTATGTTCCCCAAGAGGTGTAGACCAATAACTTCTTGTTGATCCAAATAATGCCAAAGCCGGAATACCTGAAACCCATGCCATGTGCATTAATCCCGAATCTTCTGATAAAATAAATTTCACTTTTTGAATGATCGCGAAAGCTTGTGCCGGTGTGGTTTTACATGTCAGGTCAATTAATTTATTTCCCAATTTTTCTGTTAGGCACGCAGCTTTGTTTTTTATTAAGTCTGTTCCAAGTATTAAGAATTGTGTTTGGGGAAATGTATTCAACCACAGTTGCATGAAGCACACATAATTTTCCAAAGGCCAGTTGCGTGTTTCAAATGCACCTGCAGGATTAAGTACTACAAGATTGTTAGTTTCGTCCCACCCATTTTGCTTCAAAAGATCATCAACAACAAGATGTGATTTTATTGAGAAGCTATAACATGCATGGATATTTTCAAATCCTGCTGCTTCAATAGTTAAGCGAGTTCGTTCACCTGCTGCAATTTTCGAAACTTTATCAAACTCGCTCCATGCCCGGGGCATAGCAATTTTTCTTACAAGCCTGCTGATAAGCGTATTCTGAAGATCAAGAACCACATCGTATCGCTGTAAAAAAAATTGCGGCAACATGAAGCATGTAAGTGCAAATTGTTTTTTAAAATTTCTTCCGCCTCCAATTGAATAAATATTGTCAAATAAATAAATGTTACGTGGTATAGCTTCAACTTCTTTTCGTGTGAGCAAATCCAGTCTTGTTTCAGGCAGAGCTTTTTTGAGCGCTTGCAAATAAGGAAGTGTAATCACAACATCACCCATTGCCTGCAAACGAATAGCAAGAATTCTTTTCGGAGGATATTTTTTTGTCCATCGTTTTGCAGGAATGCTCATTGATTGTTTTTTATTTTTATTTTTTATGTTGTCATCTTTAGTACTTATGGCATCTTCGTTGCGTCGCACACTTCATCTGAATGAACATACATCAACAGCCGCAAAGGCATAAAGTCGCAAAAAATAATAGCTTCGCGCCTTTGTCTCTTCTTGGCTAAAAGTAAACCTTCATTTGCCTTTGTGCAAACCTGTTTTCGTAAATGACTATGCATAACTTTTCTCAACTCTGTTATTCTTTGTTAAGCTCAGTATGACCAGTTATTTTTTTAACGAGCAAAATAATTATAAGCAAATAGTAAGCAACGTAAAACCGGTCTGCAATAATAGGTTGCAAAATAAATCTTACTGCAATACTTAAAAAAATGACGAGCAATAACGATTGCTCAAAATTTAGCAAACTAAATTTAGTAGAAGACTTATTAATAAAAACTATTAATGCAAGAAGCATAAACACAATAAAGTGCGTAAAGAAAAAACCGCTTACAATATGAGTGACGGATAAAGCAAGATAATCCTTAAAAGAAAATGCAGTGTTTGCCTGATATGACAAATTTAAATGTTTCGCGAAGGAAGGATAATATAATAAACTCCAGTTAAATTTTGAAGCAAAGGAAGTAATGAGAAAGTAAGCAACAACAATTACAAGAACCATTGCAAAATAATTTTTCAGTACTAATTTTTCTTTCCATTTATGTGTAAAAGCAAGTAATGACAAAATAAAGAAGAACTGAATTATGTTATCAAGTCTTGCAAAAACAGAAAACAATAAAAAAAGAAATGCAATTAGCAAAGATTTTCTTTCGATAATAAAATAAAAAGCCATTAACAACAAAAAAGAAGCAAGGCAATCCGGAGAGGATGTTTTTACAACTTCAAGCACAGGAGCAGAAAGCATGATAAGCAAGGCTATCAGGCATGCAAACAGAATCGGTAAATAATTTTTCATCCACATAAACAATAACCATCCTAATAAAACATAAGCAACCACAGAAGGCAAAACTGTTGCTTTTAGCAAAGAAATCCCCCCTTTATAAAACAAGTAGATCATTCCTGTATATAGCGGCTTTACAACATAAAACGGAAGTAGGTTGTAAAAATCGTTTGTGTTCTGCAGCATCCTTTTTTTATAGTCCATTGAGGTATCAATGATCTGTTCGTATTTGATTGATGGCATTTGTTCCTTTGCAATTGCATACACTGTATCGTGTATAAACTTAGCATCATCAGATTCATAAGATAGTGCTACTGCCATATAAGGTAACGCATCCCAATTATAGTAAGGTTTTTCAAAAGCATAAATACTAACGGACATGATGCATAAAAAATAAATGATAGTTAATAAATAATTTGTTTTTGTTCTTGCCGTCTTAGTATTATTTTGATTGCTCATGTTCTCAAATATAACCGAAATATGAATGTTACATACAGTTCGGAACGAAGAAGTGAGTGACACGTGCAGCGTCTTGTGGACAATAAAGTTCAATAGTACTACAGGTGCCCGTCACCAAAAAAATGTTTTCTCTATCTTTACTCTTCAATGAATAAAGTTTTATTATTTAATCCGCGCAGTGCTAAATACAAACCGAGAATACCAAATTCAATTCTTGCAATTGTATCATCAATTGAAGGATTGCGTGATTATGTTATTGTAGATGGAAACCTTGAAACAGATCCTTCTGAAAAAATATTTCATTACTTATCAAGCGGTGAATTTAAATATTTCGGACTTACGTGCATGCCGGGTCCCCAGTTGAAACAGGCGATTCCGATTTCAAAAAAAATTCGTGAGTTATATCCAAAAATAAAAATAATTTGGGGCGGTTATTTTCCATCTAATCAATCTAAGGTTGTTCTGAATTCCGGATATGTAGACTTTATTGTGAATGGTCCTGGAGAAAAATGTTTTCCTGCTTTGCTGAATGCATTAGAAAAAAATGAGCCATACGAATTGATCAATAATTTGATCTACAAACAAGGAGATGCAATTATTAAAACAAGAAAAGATGAATTGTATGACCAGGATGAATTGCCGCCGCTGCCTTATGAAAAATTAAACACTTTCTATCCTATCCGAAGATATCTTGGCAAAACATATCTCGGCACAAAAACAATCGCATATCATTCGAGTGTTGGCTGTCCGTTCAAATGTTCTTTCTGTGCGGTTGTGCCGATTTATAATGCACGATGGAGAGGAAAATCAGCAGGATTAATTTATAAAGACATAAAATTTTTGAAAGATTATTATGGGGGCAACGCAATAGAATTCCATGATAATAATTTTTTTGTTTCAGAAAAAAGGGTTGTTGAATTTTCAAAATTGATTCATAATGAAAATATGGTTTGGTGGGGCGAAGGAAGAATTGATACTATTAATAAATATACTGATGAATCGCTTGCATTGATGAGAGAAGCCGGTTGTAAAATGATCTTCTTTGGCGCAGAAACAGGCAACGACGAGATACTGAAGAAAATGGATAAAGGCGGAACGCAATCTGCAGAACAGATAAGAAGTTTCGCTGCACGCATGGCAAGCTTTGACATCATTCCCGAATATTCATTTGTGCTTGGAACACCGGCCGATACTGATGAACAGGTGATGAAACAAATTGATGATGACATTGCATTTATCAAAGAAATAAAATCAATCAATCCTAAAACAGAGATCATCATTTATGTTTATAGCCCGGTGCCAACAGAAGGAAGTGATATGTATAATAAAGTTTTGGAATCAGGTTTCCGTTTTCCTGAGAAGCTGGAAGATTGGATCAGTCCGCATTGGGAAAATTTTGATCTGCGAAAAAACCCGCTCACTCCGTGGCTTACAGCAGAAATGATCGATAAGATAAAAGATTTTGAAACAGTGTTGAATGGTTACTATCCTACGGTTTCTGATATAAGAATGAGTAACCTCAAAAAAAACATTATACGCACCGTTGCTTCTGTTCGTTATAAAACAGGCATCTATTGGAAACCCTATGAACTAAAGGCTTTTCAACGATTGTGGAAATATCGCCAACCTGAAATTGAGGGATTCTGATAATGAGAAACGCGATAAAACATCTTACGGAAAAAACATATAAGCCGCTGCTGGTAAAATATCTCTCAACGACCAAGAGTTATCAGTACAAAGGAATTAAATTGATCATCCCTCCTGAAGTTTTTCACCCGGGTTTTTTCTTTAGTACAAAATTGTTATTGAGATACATCAATCAATTTTTTTTACAACAAAAAACATTTCTGGAATTAGGTGCAGGCAGTGGTCTTATTGCAATTTATGCGGCAAAGAAAAATGCAATTGTTACAGCTACAGATATTAATCCTGTTGCTATAGAATATTTGAAAAAAAACAGTGACGTCAATAATGTGAGCATCACTATTATCCATTCGAACCTTTTTAAAAATATTCAGACACAGCAATTTGATTTCATCGCGATCAATCCGCCTTACTATAAAAAACAACCTTCGAATTATAAAGAATATGCATGGTATTGTGGGGAGAATGGGGAATATTTTCATGATTTATTTTGTTCACTTACTAATTACGTGCACGTTACATCTGTTATATTAATGATACTTTGCGAAGGTTGCGATATGGAAATGATCCATGATGCCGCTGCGAAAAACGGATTTAGTTTGAATTGTGTGTACAAAAGGCAAAATCTATTCGAGAAAGATTTCATATTTGAAATTAAACGTGCTGAATGAACACTGGTGCAAATACAAACTTTGAAGAAAAATATATCGCACTTCGAAAAAAAGAGAACAGGTTATATACTGACGAAGAAGTTGCTCAATTGCCGGAGATCGCAGTTCAACATCCGCATTATAAAGAATGGATGGTGAGAAAACAGTCGATGAAAAGATTGATGTTATGGATTGAGAAAAAAAATAGATCATTGAAAATTCTGGAAGTTGGTTGCGGGAACGGATGGGTTAGTAATCAATTATCACAAATAGCAAACACAGAGGTAACGGGGCTTGATATTAACCCCACTGAATTGCAACAGGCAAAACGAATATTCAAAAATAATGCGCGGTTAAAATTTATTGCCGGAGAAATTAACTCACCGATACTTGCTGCTGAAAAATTTGATGTAATACTATTTGCTGCATCTATTCAATATTTCCCGTCGTTGAAACAAATATTAAATAATGCATTGCAACATTTGAATGAGACAGGTGAAATTCACATTATCGATACAAATTTTTATAAGACAGAAGAATTAGCAGCAGCAAAAAAAAGATCGGATAATTATTTTATGGGAATAGGATTTCCTGAAATGACTAAATATTATTTTCATCACAGTATTGAAGAACTGCAATCTTACAACTATAAAGTATTGTACGATCCCTACGCATTACTAAACAAACTTTCCAAAAATCGCAATCCCTTTCCCTGGATTTGTATAAAAAGAAATTAACTTTCGAAATGTTTAAGCAATCGCTATATCATACATTTCAGCGCTATCGTACACTGCATACTCACAAAATATTTGCATTGCCTGTTGTAATATTAATGCCTCACAGCGCTTGCAATTGCCGGTGCGTGATGTGTGACATCTGGAAGGACAATAAAAACGCAAAACAACTTACAGAAAAAGATATTGAATCACTTTTATCATCGCTGAAGAAATTTGGCACACAGGAAGTGGTAATGTCAGGCGGAGAAGCATTGCTCAATACAAATTTTTTTCGCTTTTGCGAGATCTTAAAAAATATGAATATTAAGATCACGCTGCTTTCAACAGGTCTTACGCTGAAACGTAATGCAGATAAAGTTTTGCAGCTTGTTGACAATGTTATTGTATCTCTCGATGGAGATGAATCGCTGCACGATAAAATAAGAAACATTCCCGGTGCATTTCAAAAATTGAAAGAATCTGTTGAGTATATTAAATCATTAAATCCTTCTTTTAAAATCACGGCAAGAACTGTTATTCATAAATTAAATTTCAAATGTTGGCCTTCAATTATTGATACCGCCAAAGAAATCGGTCTTGATCAAATAAGTTTCTTACCGGCCGATGTAAGCAGCCATGCCTTCAATCGTGAAATTTTGTGGGACAATGCGCGTCAGCACCAAATACTTTTAGAAAAAGAAGAGCTTGAAGAATTAAAAGCTGTGATGAATAAAATAATTACACAATACAAAACAGATTTTGATAGTCGCTTTATCGCGGAGTTACCGGAAAAATTGCAAAAAATATATTTGTATTACGCGGCATATTACGGATTGAACTCCTTTCCCTACAAGCGTTGCAATGCACCCTGGGTTTCAACCGTTATTGAAGCAGATGGAACTGTGCGTCCATGTTTCTTTCATAATGCCATAGGAAATATCCGCGAAAATTCTCTCGATAAAATTTTGAATAGCGATGCGTCTGTTCAGTTCAGAAAATCATTGGATGTAGATACAAATAATACTTGCGTAAAATGTGTGTGTTATCTTAATCTTCCGCCACGGGCAAGTGTGATGTAATTTTTAGCATTTATACAGGCAACTTCCTAACCTTTAAAACAGTTTACTTATTAAATGCTTAATCTGGTTTTTGTTTGCTTTTAAAATCACTAATTTGCAAGTAATGCAGAATATTCTCTTTACACATTCTTATTTTCTTCGTTTTGATCCCAAGCAATGGAAAACCGCACAACCATATGCGCCGCTTGGAACTATGTATGCTGCTGCATTGATGAAGGAAAACAATTATAGCGTTGCATTGTTTGATACGATGTTCGCACATACGCCACATGAAGTATTGCCTCATATTCAAAAACACCGACCAAATTTTTTTGTGATCTATGATGACGGGTTCAATTATCTCACAAAGATGTGTCTTACCAACATGCGTGAAGCCGCATTTGAGATGATTCGGCTTGCGAAACAAAATAATTGTACAGTTATAGTTTCAAGTTCGGATTCAACTGATCGTTATGAAATGTATTTGGATAAGGGAGCAGATTTTATTTTGCTTGGCGAAGCAGAATTAACTTTGCTTGAATTAGTGAATGCCTTATCAAACAATGAAACAAATTTTTTATCCATCCAGGGATTGGCATATAAACAAAACGGCAATCTCATCAAAACGGTAAAACGCAATGTAATCAAGGATTTGGACTCGCTTCCTTTTCCTGCATGGGATTTGATCAATATCGAACCATACAGAAAAATGTGGCTGAACAGCGCCGGTTATTTTTCAATAAACATGGGAACCACGCGTGGTTGTCCGTTCAAATGCAACTGGTGCGCTAAACCAATCTATGGCAATCGTTACAATTCCCGTTCGCCTGAAAATGTTGTTACTGAATTAAAGATGCTGAAAGAAAAATTTCAATTCGATCACATCTGGTTCTGCGATGATATTTTTGGATTGAAGCCTGCATGGGTGAATCATTTTGCGGATTTGGCGGAGAAAGAAAATTTAAAAATAAAATTCAAAATACAGGCAAGGGCAGACCTGCTTTTGCAGGAAAATTATATACGCGATCTTGCACGTGCAGGATGCGACAATATATGGATGGGCGCAGAAAGCGGCTCGCAAAAGATTTTAGATGCGATGGATAAAGGCACAACTATTGAGCAGATTTTTGAAGCAACGAGATTGATAAAAAAATTTGAAATGAAACCATCTTTCTTTATACAGTTTGGTTATCCGGGCGAAACAAAAGAAGATATTGAAAAGACGATAAAAATGATCAATACTTTGTTGCCGCATGATATCGGCATTTCGGTTTCGTATCCGTTGCCCGGTACAAAATTTTATGAGAAGGTGGAAACGGAACTAAAAGAGAAAACAAACTGGACGGATTCTGATGAACTGGCATTAATGTTCAAAAATACCTATCCACCTGCGTTTTATAAACAGTTGTATCGTTATGTTCACAAAAATTATCAAAAGCATCTCGCAAAAGATTGTTTGAAGAAAATATTTGTGCAGCCGTCAAACATCAATTTGAAAGCAATAAAAAAAGGACTATCATTTGCCTATTATTCACCTGTGACTTTTTTAGAAAAACAAAAATTGAATAAGCTTGAACACGCATGGTAATGTTGTGATAAGATCAAATTGCTGAGTAAGTTCAGAACGTACAAGGGAGTGACACAAGAGGTGATGCCATATGCTCAATAGTTCGGCTACGCTCACTCCCGGCAATATAAAATTAACAGGAAAATAATTTGATGCAATCAACCGCATATAATATAGAAGAACAAAGGACAGCAGAAGCATTCAATAAACAATCTTCAGTATTTGATGCAATTTATTCTCCGAATGTTATCATTCAATACAAGCGCAAACGCGTAAGAACACACGTTGAAAATTTTTTGCCGCCCAACAGTAACATTCTCGAATTGAATGCGGGCACCGGTGAAGATGCAATTTATTTTGCGGCGAAGGGACATCATGTGCATGCGACAGATATTGCACAAGAAATGCAAAATATTTTAAAAACAAAAGTTACTGAACAAGGTTTAACGCAATTTGTGAGCACAGAGTTATGCTCGTTCACAGATTTAATATCGTTACATGATAAGGGACCATTTGATTTGATCTTTTCAAATTTTGCAGGACTTAATTGTACAGGTGATCTTGATAAAGTTTTGCAATCTTTTTCTGCATTACTAAAACCAAATGGATTAGCAACTTTAGTAGTGATGCCTCGCTTTTGTTTATGGGAATTTTTACTTTGTTTGAGAGGAAATTTTAAAACTGCGTTCAGGCGTTTTAGAAGCAGGAGTGGAGTTTCAGCACATATCGAAGGAACCTATTTCAAATGCTGGTATTATTCGCCGGCATTTATCGAAGCATGTTTGAAAAATGAATTTGAAGTGCTGTACGTTGAAGGTTTATGCACTATTGTGCCGCCATCGTATTTTGAAAATTTTCCATCAAGACATCCTCGTTTGTTTAAATTGCTGCAAAAAGCAGAAGACAAATTAAAAAACAAATGGCCGTGGAAAAATATCGGAGATTATTTTATAATTACCCTGCGAAAAAAAATTGAATAAAGCTATATCGCTACGCGAAGTGTTGTTTTTAATGCTTCAAGTTTTTCCTGGTAAATGTCTAATATCTTTTGTTGAAAATGTTCAGGATATGGACGGCAAAAATGTTTCTCAGCCATTACGGTTCCAATTTGAAAACCACTTCTCATAAACCTGTTTTGCGAAGTTAATTTTTCCCATCTTTTTCTGAAATACTTCATTAACTTATCATCTATTTTATCGCCTTGTTTATTGTTCAACATCCACTCAATTATTCTTCGCGGAAGAATAATTGAGGTTTCTTCCGCAGCAACCTTTAGTGCTCCGTGATTAGGGAAGAAGTTATATATCCAGTTATTAGCTTCAAAAAATTTATTAAACAATAATGGATCATGCAAAGGAATCAATGTAATAATTTCTGTCGCTGTAAAAATATTTTTCTCGGGCACCTCAAGGGATGTTTCATCAATAATATAATTAAGACAGAACCACTTTTCAAAACCAACAAGTGATGCGAGTTTTATAAAACTTGTAAAAAATATTTTTGAGAGCCATAACCTGTTTGCTTTTGTGATAATAAAAAAATCAATGTCGCTATCTTCTTTCGCCACCTGTTTTGAGAGTGAGCCTGAAATTGCAATGCCCTTTATAAAAGGAAACGAGGTTAGAAACTTCCCGATTTTTTTTGCTCTTGACAATTGTTTCTTTGCTGCGGTATTTTCTTTTATTCGCTTTGCTCCAAGAGAGGAATTTTTATGCAGTGTATAAAAATCTTGTGTTTTAAAAATTATTTCATCCCTTAAAAGTTCTTGCAGTAAATATTCCAACTGCTCCGCGCTGCACGGTGAGTCCGTAAAGCATCTTATCTCTTCGGCAGTTAAAGGGTATTGGAAGATATCAAAATAAGTTACAACTTTTAATATGCTTTCCTGCAATACTTCCATTCAATAAAATTGTAGATTTTTAAAAGCAAACGTTCCGGTTACATGTAAAGTTGCCTTAAATATCATAATTGTTTTTTGAAAAAATAAAAAATAATTTCAACAGGAATAATAATTTGCCGAATAAGGATTTTTATGAGCCGAACGAGAGATTGTTGTAAGTTCTAAGTTCTGAGTTTTAAGTTCTGGGTTCTGATTTTAATTCTAACCTCCACTTAAACGGCTATATGTTATACGTCATGAACCCAAAAACATAAAACATAACACACAAAACTTAGAACATAGAACTGAGAACTCAGAACATAAAACTCACAACCCTAACACTCCTCTCAACTTCGCATACCCCCCTTTGCTTACCGGCACACGTGTCCCTGAACTCAGTAGTGCGATATGGCTGTCTTTTTCGTAAGCATCAATTCTTGTAATAAGTTGTGTGTTGATGATGTAAGACCTGTGCACTCTTACAAAATGGAACGGTGCTAAACTGTCTTCAAAAAATTGCATGGTTTTCTTTTTCAAAAAGCTGCCTTCAGCGATATGAATTTTTACATAATCATCCGCAGCTTCAAGATATTGTATTTGCGTTACAGGAATGATCTTTATTTTGCTTCCATCTTTAACAACAACCCTGCCGCTCTGAACCGGCGATTGCCCGGCAGTATCCAAAACATTTTTTGTTTTTTCTTCTGGCGTTTTATCAGGCGTAGTTTTTTGCTGTTGAAAAAGTTTTTGTAGTGCTTTATCAAAGCGTTCTTTGCTAAAAGGTTTCAGCAAATAATCCACCGCATGCGTTTCAAATGCTTTGATAGCGTACTCTTCAAATGCGGTTGTAAAAATTACCTGCGGTGGATTATCGATCAACTCAAGCATTTCGAAACCGTTGATCTTTGGCATTTGTATGTCGAGAAAAATCATATCCGGCTGAAGTTGGTTGATCGCTTTCACTCCTTCAAACCCATCATTACATTCCTGTACTAATTCTACTTCCGGATAAGATTGCAAATATTCTTTTACTATACTTCTCGCCAAAGGTTCATCATCTATTATTATTGCCTTCATTGTAGTTGAGGAATTTCAATTGTTGTAATAAATTGATTATCGTTTGCTGATGTTCTCAAAAGGTCATGTCTTGCAAACAAAAGAAATAATCTTCGTTTTATTGACGCAAGCCCAAAGCCCGTACCCTGCAAGGGTTGTGCGGTTTCAGGATCAAACGGATTTGCAACAGTAACTTCGAGCATATTATTTTTTGCTCTGCCGCAAATTGTAATTAATACTTCTCCAACAGTATCATATAAACCAAACTTGATTGCATTTTCCACCACAGGCTGTAACAACAAAGAAGGCAGCTTCATCTGCAAAGCTTCTTCTTCACATTCTATTTTTGTTTGCAGCCTGTATCCAAAACGTACTTTCTCAATATCAAGATACAATTGCAGATATTCCAATTCTTCTTTCAATGTGCTCCATTGGTTATCTTCTTTTCTTAAAGTGCCGCGTAAAAAATCTGAGAGTTGTTGTATCATGTGTCTCGCTTTCTCAGGTTGAGAACCCGTTAGTGCACTGATCGAATTTAAACTGTTGAATAAAAAATGCGGTTGTAATTGTTGACGCAGTTTAAACAACTCGGCTTCTCTTGCAAGTCTTTCCGCATCTGCTTTTCTTTTGTCCATTTCCTTTTGTTCTTTTTGAACATAAAATAATAAACTTAATGCAGCCATACAGCCCAACATAAGAAACGCAACGGAATATCGAAGCATTGAAGAATGATTCAATGTGTTGATGTATGACGCATCATTTTTAAATGAGAACATCAATATCACATGAGTTACCAATAACCAAACAAGACTCAATGCAAAACTTATCACCAGTATGTACCAGAATCTTTCTTTTCTTGGCAAATAATATTTCATGTTCATGCTTATAAGCAAGCATGCTGCTGCAAGTAAAATATTACTTACAAGTGTATCGGTTATCGCTTCATAAAATGGAACGCCGAAATTGTTGAGAATTATAAAGTGCAATTCTGCCCACGTAAACCACCACGCACCAAACGCCACCCGAAATTTTGTGTCTGACGATAAAGTTGTTTGCACTTTGTATAATTTAATTCAGGTGCAGAGAATGATAAGCGCTGTTCTCCAGCAAATGCGCGGCACGCATCTGCGTTATTTTTATAAAAATTTCCGCGTCATCTTCTTCACGAATACGCGAATACATTTCAGCACCATCTATCAAATCGTCTAATTTATACAATTCGTTTACATCAATAAATTTCCAGTGCACAGGTTTGTTCCCTGCATTTAAAAAATTATCCTGTTCTCTTTCTCCAAGTCTTCTTGCTTTTTGAAACGCATGCAATTCATCCGATGCATGTATCAGTCGCAACTGCTCATCAAATTGCGGCGTATGATTACCGTCTCCGCATATAATTCTGTAAACGATTTTTGCAAGATACCAGTTCATCGTAATGGTGTTTTTAGATGTAATGATTTTTTTTGAACTTAACTGAATTGCTACTATTAAACTTTTGTTGCCTGCCTGCCGGTAGGCAGGTGTCACTCACTTGTGCGTTCTTATCGCTATTCAACATTTCCAGGCAGATCAATTAACAGTATCATCATTAATAACAATCAGAATTGAAAAAATCGGACACTGTTCATGTTATTTTTTCTTAAATAAAATCTTCCTTTCCTGATAGACGATCAATATCTGCCAATATTGTTAAAGTAAAGAGCAAAGCGTACAATCCGACATACAACCACGGCGGAACACAGGTATATGAAGGTTAAAGGTTATATAGATCCCTCCCACGTCGGGATGGCAAGCTGAACAATAAACTTTAGCTGAGAATAAAATTTCAACTTCATCAAAGAACTGAAGCTTGTCATGCCGAAGAATGAGGCATCTACACTTCGCATCGGTCAACAAAATTACCTTCAGTTGAAGTGTGCGACGCAACGAAGCCTTATAACGTTACAAAAGCCGGTCTCATAAAAAATACTTTGAAAAAATTACTAATAACAATTTACTTCAATGCCTCCGAATACTGCTGCGCCATCCAGCACAAGCACTTTGTCGGCTTCAGGTTTGGTAACCTGCACAGGACGCTTATCTTCAACTCCGCCGAACACCGCCGTTATTTCAATTTTCAAATCCCAGTTAGGAGGAATGATAAGCTTGATCCCACCGAACACCGCTGTTGTATCCATTACAACTTTACCCTGTATATCAGCCTGGCTAAGATCAATTTCTGCACCACCCATGAAACAAGTGATGTCGCCACCTTTAAAGTTTTTTGAGAGTATTACTTTTTTTGCTCCTCCAAAAACAGAAGTGCTGTCGAGCCATTCACCATCTGTTGTATTGTTTAACTCAGGGTGGCGCCAGTTCTTTTTCCATTGCTCTTTCCATTCTCTTCTTTCTGCGTAACCGGGATAACGACTACGACGTACAATAAAAAACAATCCTAAAAGAACTAATACAAGTGGTGCCGTGTAGTCATGAAGATTTAGTTGCGGATTCAGTTGATCCACTAATGCAAAACTTCCCCATACAACCGGAATTATCCATATAAAAGTTCTAAAGCGATGTTGAATGCCTATCAATAGTCCTATAGCAATAGCGAGCATCGGCCAACTGAAAATATAATCAGGAAGTCCTGCATTAAGTTTATGCGCAAATAGCAACAGACCTATCACAATTAAAAACAAACCCGTCCATATTTTTGCTGTTGCTCTTGGATGTTTTCTTTCATCTTGTTCCATATTTCAATTTTGAATTTTTATTTTATGGAACAAAACTAATACAGACATAACGCCATGTAAAGAGAGAATAGGCATTAAAGGAAAATGTGTAGGTAAGACGAGGAAAAAGGTCGGCGAAAAAAGAAGTTGCCGGTTTCCTGTTGCCCGTTTCCAGTGGTAGTACAGGCGGGCCTAAACCGGCAACCAGTAACCGGTAACTGGCAATTTCAAATTACACACTCACATTAAAATCCCTCAAAGACTCATTCAGACTGGTTTTCAGATCAGTGCTTGGTTTACGTTTACCAATGATCAAAGCGCAGGTAACTCCAAAGGAACCGGCGGCAAAATCTTTATTGTATGTTCCAGGAATCACTACACTTCTTGACGGAACGCGCCCTTTATATTCAACGGGTGAAGAGCCGCTGACATCAATAATTTTTGTTGATTGCGTTAATACAACATTTGCTCCCAGTACCGCTTCTTTTTCAACGATAACGCCTTCAACAATTATGCAGCGGCTTCCGATAAAACAATTATCCTCAACAATCACAGGGGTTGCCTGCAAAGGTTCAAGCACACCGCCAATACCAACGCCCCCACTCAAATGTACGTGCTTGCCTATTTGCGCACATGAACCAACGGTAGCCCATGTATCAACCATTGTGCCTTCATCTACATAGGCGCCAATGTTTACATAGCTCGGCATCAGCACAACGTTTCTTGCAAGAAACGCTCCATAACGGGCAATCGCATGGGGCACTGCACGCACACCTGATTCCTTATAATTGCTTTTCAAGAGCATTTTGTCATAAAATTCAAATGGCGGCACGCTCCATGTTTGCATTTGCTGCGTTGCGAAATACAGAAGTATTGCCTGTTTCACCCATTCATTCATCTTCCATCCTTCCCCTGTTGGCGAGGCCACACGCAATCTTCCTTTGTCCACCTCTTCAATCACGGCTCTTACCGCTTCAGTGTAAATTCTTTCTTTCAACAGTTCCCTGTTGTTCCATGCTTCCTGAATTTGTGTTTGCAACTCCATTAGTGAAATTTTTTGCAAACATAAAATTAATGTGATAATTACCTAATGTGCTAATGTGCTAATTTTAAAATACAAAGTGTAATAAATATTAAGATTGCGGGTTGTGCCTTGTTTGTTTTTTATATCAGCAAATTCTATTTTCATAAAAACTTCTGTCATGAAAATTTTTGTGGTGCTTTTTATTTTTGTCTTTATCACTTCATGTAAAGGACAATCACCTTTTGATACTACCATTTACGGGCGAAATCCAAAAGCCGGTCATTATGTAAATACACGTGGTTTTAAAATGTATTATGAAACTTATGGTAACGGTGAACCTTTGCTTATCATTCATGGAAACGGTGGTTCTATAAATAATTTTGTTTACCAGATACCTTTCTTTTCAAAAGAATATAAAGTAGTTGTGGCAGATAGCCGTGCGCAGGGCAAATCAACGGATAATAATGATTCATTAAGTTATGAAATGATGGCTGATGATCTCAATGCATTACTCGACTCACTGTATCTTGATTCTTGTTATGTAATCGGCTGGAGCGATGGCGGTATTAACGGTTTGCTGCTTGCAATCCGTCATCCGGATAAAGTAAAAAAGCTTGCCGTAACAGGTGCAAACCTTTGGCCCGATACAACAGCAATAAATCCGTTCGCTTATAATTGGGCAATGAATGAAAATGCAACATTGCGCAGTAAGCCGCAAACACAAGAAACAAAGAGCCAGCTTAAACTTGCCCGCTTACTTTCTTATGAACCGCATATCAGTTTGGAGCAACTGCACACGATAAAATGCCCAACACTTGTTATCGGCGGCGATCATGATATTATTTTGCCACAGCATACAATGTTGATCGCGCAAAATATTCCGCAATCCTATTTATGGATATTACCAAACAGCGGTCACTCCACACCCATTTATTATAAAGATGAATTCAATAAAGTGGTGAGTGAATTTTTTAAAAAGCCATACAGGAAGATAGAAGGATTTGGAATATTTGAGTGATGAACAAGAAAAACACCACAATTCCTGAGATGGAAATACCCATTCTCCTGAATCGCAATTATCCTTCATCATTGTCCTCCGCATCCCTCTCTCTGAATTCAGGTTCATGATCATATTGCCGTTGAGCCACGTGTTTGCGCGGATAAGCATTTTCATTTGGTTTATCCTTATCTCCCCAAACAGAACTATTCGGCTGACCTTCTCTTATTTTTTTATCTTTTTGTTTTGCATCATCCTTTGCTACTTTTTTGGGATCAACATCTGTTTTGTTTTTAGACATAACTATAATTTTTGTGAACACTATACTGTTATATCTATAACAATTATGCCACCAGGAAGCGGACTTTAGAATTTTATAAAAAATAATCAGTGTTAATATTGCATGTGAAAAATAAAATCTTTTTTGGGACCGAAGTAATATTGAGTAAAGAGAAGAAAAGGATATTTATTTTTCATTCGGCATGATTGATGTAATTTATGAAACAAAAATTCACCGCAATGGCTGCTGAATATTTTGTTAAAAGAGTATATGAACCGTATCATAAGAATGATGGTTATCGCATTCTTGTGGATCGTTTATGGCCAAGAGGTTTATCAAAGGAAATTGCGCATATTGATTGCTGGCTAAAAGAAATTGCGCCTACCGATGAATTACGCAAATGGTTTGCACATGATCCGGCAAAATGGAATGGATTTATAAAAAAGTATAAAGAAGAGATTGAGCAAAATCCGGCAAGAGAGGAATTGTTGAATTTAGCCAACGAACATGACAGAGTAACGTTGTTATACAGTGCGAAAGAAGAAACCCATAATAACGCTTACGTGCTGCTGCAATGGTTGCAAAATGATATGAAGAACTTTTAGTTCTGCATTTTACTCCCGGTAATTTTCTTTTGATCTTTTTTAAACATACTAAAAACAAGAGAACCCATTAGTGCAAAATAAACCGTGCTGCGAACAGGGTGAGATGTAATAACGCAAGTACCGTTTATACATCCCACAAATTTCCAATAGAAGAAGCCTGCAACAGCGCCTGTTAAAGCCCCGATAAAATAAAGTTTATTGTTCAACAACCATTTTTTCATTAAGTAAAAATAAGAATCGGTGCATTATTAAGTAAACTATATATAAAACTGCCTTTAAAAAATCGTAGAATTTTTATCACAAAATTTTATTGCAAGAGAATAATTAAGATTATGAAGAGCGAAGGATTTCATTAAGCATGGTTTTTGTAAAGCTTTACTTATAGTATGTGAAGTAAAGCGCTGATTGTTTTTTAATAAAATTTGATATAATGTTTACACCGATTGTATTCATATTTGCAATAGCTGCGATCCTGGGTTTGGTCCTTATTGTGAGAATGAAAAACAGAAATGATAAAAAAGATCATGAAACAGAGCAAAGAACTGAGAGTAGAAATATTCCTCACGGGCGAACCGAAACGTGATAACAATAAAATAATTTATTCTGTAATCTCTTCTGCAACTTGTTTTTCTTCTTTAAATGACTCATCTGACGTTTCACGAAAAAATGATTCATGTCTCTTGATTCGTCATCAAACTTATTACTGCTTTTGATGTTTCATTAGTCATCGAACTATGCGGAAGTTTATGTGTGATCATCCCCCACATTAACGCAACTCCAAATACGATAAGAATAATTCCGGAGATGCGATTGATGATATGAATATTATGAGGATTTAATTTTTCACGTATGTTTCCTGCCAGCATTACTTTGGTTGAATCACCGAGTAACACAATTAAAAGACAAACGGCAAATACAATTATTCTATATTGTACGGGATGATCCTGTTGCTGTGAATCGGCAAGAATGGTTGCAGATGCTGCTATCCAGAACAAAAGCACACCGGGGTTTAAAAGGTTCATGAAATAGCCAGAAAGAAAAATACCCACTAAATCTCTTTTGCGCATAATTTTCTTTTGCACTTTTCCATCATCTGCTACATGCACTTTTCTTAAAAAGATATTGTATATGCCCATGATGATAAGAAACATACTTCCCGCAGTACCGATGATGACTTCATGTGTTAAGGCAGATTCAAACAATGCAGAAAAAATATTGCAGATCAAAACAAACGTTATGTCACTTGCAGATACACCGGCAATAAAAGCAAAGCCTCCTTTATGACCGTTATTTAAACTCTGTTTAATTACAGAAAAAATAACCGGTCCCACTGAAATGCTTAAAAGCAGGCCTAATGCAAATCCTTTTGCAAGTGCAGCAATCATCAGCCAATAGTTAATTTTTTATGGCGAACGAAAATAAGAGGTTTATCCGAATAAGAAATCACAGACTTGCTAAGCCGCGATAAATTTTAACGGCAATTTTTTCAGAAGAATGTAATACCACCGGCAACATTCATTAACATTTATACTTTGATGTTCATAAATATTTAATGCATAAGCTTGATAATTTTTGTAAATTGTATTAAAGTTGTAAACACAAGCAACAATCAAAATAGAATAATTGTCTAAACACGTATAAGAAATTAAAAGATGGAACAACACCAACAACCTGAGTCCCCTGCATATGTAACCATGGTTCCGAAATTGAACCTGGGTATTTTCTTTTGTTACAATGAATCTTCCGAGAAATTACCCGTAAGTATGGTGAAAGATTTTAGTTTTAAAGACGACAAAACTCTCCTGTTCACTATCAATTATTTTCCCCTTACAGAAGAAATATGGAGGGTATTTGCAGGAGAACTTCATCTGTATAAAAAAGGAATTCCTTTCAGTGTGGTTCTGCATGGCATTGCGATAATAAACGATACAGAAAAAAATCTTGTTCAATTCACTATTCAAAATGCAGAGTATTTTGAACAAATGATTATTTCAGATAGTAGCGTTCTTTCTTCCTTCGTCAAGCCTTATATTTATTTCTATCGTAAAGGTTCAGAATTACTGTCTCACACTTTCAACAAAAAAACTTTGTCAGATACTTTAAGTAAGTTTTCTTCAAATAATTAATTCATCTTCTTTCAAAAAGCCATGCAAGTTTCCTGCGTGGCTTTATTACATAATTCGTGCTGATGTATTTGCTTATGTGTTGCATTGCATCATCAATATTGTTTGTAAGTATAACAAGTTTTAAATCTTCTTCAGCCAAAGTTCCCTGCTTCGCCATGAATTCAAGTTGCTTTATCAAACCTTTGTAATAACTTTCGCCATACAGCACTACGGGAAACTGTGTTACAACTTTTGTTTGTATAAGTGTGAGGATTTCAAAAAATTCATCCATCGTTCCAAAGCCGCCCGGCATTATTATAAATGCATACGAATATTTTACAAGCATTGTTTTACGAACAAAAAAGTGATCGAACGTTATTGTTTTTGTGAGATAAGGATTTTCTTTTTGCTCATGTGGCAATACAATATTGCAACCAACAGATGTGCCGCCGCTTTCGTAAGCGCCGCGATTTGCTGCTTCCATTATGCCGGGGCCGCCTCCCGTCATTACTGTGAAACCCAATGCAGCTATGCGTTTGCCAAATTCCATTGCCACTTTATAGTATGGATGATTTTCTTTGAATTGTGCAGAGCCGAATACGGTTATGCATGGCCCCGCAAAATGTAATGTTCTGAAACCTTTGATAAATTCTAAAAAAACTTTACATACAAATCTTAATTCGTAAGTACGGCTCTTCGGACCTTCAAGATATACTTGCTCTTTGGCGGGAATAATTCTCTGCATTTTTGCCATACAAAAATTGTTAGAACGTTACTTCAATACAATATTAAATAAGTGAATGATAAGGTGAAGCGAAATTATTTTTTGTAGCCAGGCAATTGAATATGAATTGAACTTACGTTGCGTCGCACTCTTCAACGCTTTGAACTTTTTTCAACAAGTAAAGCGGCCGGCAATAATTGGTTATTTATAAATTGCGGTGCTAACAAATTATTATGCGCATACTTTCTTACAATGTAAATGGGCTACGTTCCGCGCTCAGTAAGGGTTTCATCGATTGGTTAAAAACAGATCCTGCCGATATTATATGTCTCCAGGAAATAAAAGCAACAAAAGAAAATATAGATCATGTGATGATTGAAGAACTTGGTTTTGATACTTACTGGTTCTCTGCGCAGAAAAAAGGTTATAGCGGAGTAGCGATTTTTACAAAAATAAAACCCGACAATGTTGTTTACGGAAGCAACATAGAACAAAGTGATTTTGAGGGAAGAGTATTGCGAATTGATATTGGTGATATAACAATCATCAATGCATATTATCCTTCAGGCACAAGCGGCGAAATAAGACAGACTTACAAGTATCAATGGCTGGACGAATTTCTTATATTTCTTGATGAACTCAGGCGAACAAGAAATAAGCTTATTATTTGCGGAGATTATAACATTGCGCACAGTGAAATTGATATTCATGATCCGAAAGGCAACAAAAAAACTTCAGGATTTTTGCCTGCAGAGAGAACATGGATGGATAAATTTTTATCCAATGGTTACATCGATACATTCCGTTTTATGAATCCCAACAAAGCGCATTGTTATTCCTGGTGGAGCAGGCGCTTTCCAACTGTGCGTTTGCAAAACAAAGGATGGAGAATAGATTATATCTGCATAACAGAAAATTTAAAAGATGAAATAGTAAATGCAGAAATTTTTCCCCATGTTCAGCATAGTGATCATTGTCCCGTTTATGCAAAGATTAAAATATAGATAAAATCATTTTTTATAAAAGCATATCTGCGTGTTCATTTATAATATTACAATGCAGGTTGAATGGAGCATTCATGAAGCATGGCTTCAATGGATGACGGATGTTTATATTCCTGAAATGTCATCGACCAACTGTTTTAAAAAATATCAGTTTATTCAATTGATGGAGATAGATGAAACGGAAGGACCCACTTATGCGCTTCAATTATATGCAGAAACTAAAGAAGATTATAGCAGGTATATTCAATCGTATGCGTCAGCTTTGAATGAAATAATGATTGGTTTTTGGAGCGATAAAGTGCTTA
>Ga0070660_100000427_pt1 | contig 27872 bp, 22 predicted proteins | sample KBSC33metaG_FD_64670 | JGI IMG/M metagenome (GOLD analysis project Ga0070660, IMG submission 64670) | Corn rhizosphere microbial communities from Kellogg Biological Station, Michigan, USA - KBS C3-3 metaG | ecosystem: Host-associated > Plants > Roots > Rhizosphere > Soil ... | reverse complement strand
GAGCTTCCGTGTAAGAAATAGCTTCTGTACAATTTCTGACAACATAACCATTTCGTAAGAGCCGCATAGTAAGGTCACAGTCTTCCGCCAGCGTATCAGAAGTAAAACCTCCTGATACAAGAATAGCATCCTTTTTAAATGCGCCAATAGCGCCGGGGATCACTGTTATACAATTTAGAAGATCAAAAGCCCTGCGATCAAAATTCTGCGAAGTAATGTATTCAATGCTTTGCCACCTCGTTATCATATTTATTTCATTGCCTACTTTTACATTTCCGGCTACAGCGCCCACATTTTCATTTTCAAATTTTTTCATCAGCAAAGTGATTGCATCTGTCTTCAGTTGGGTGTCAGCATCTATACAAACCACATATTCGGCGCTGGATTTCTGTATTCCAAAATTTAAAGCAGATGCCTTTCCTCCATTTATTTTTGTGAATACCTGAACTCTGGGATTATCTTTAAAAGCAGCCTCTACCCGTGAAAATGTTTCATCCTTACTACCATCATCCACAAAAATAATTTCAATTTCAGGATAATCCTGCCCTAACAAGCTATTGACTGTTCTTATGGCGTTTACCTCTTCATTATACGCGGGAACAATAACACTTACCAAAGGATATTCATTTTTATCTGTAAGAAGATATGGAGGAAAAATTCCCGATTCTGATTTTTTGTCTTTTCTTTTCTGTATGCTGGCTAAAACGGCCATAGCTATAATGCGGAGTACGGACAATAATATACCGATGATAAATAATGTGAATAATATTTGCCCGCTCCAATAAGTAGATTCTGCCAGGAAGAAATTAAATTTCCTCGTCCATCTATCACGGTTATCAGCCACTTTAGGCATCACTTCATCGCGCGTTTTACCCATAAGATCTGACACCGAAGCAAACACATATCCTCTTTTCTTAAAGTAATCAATGATGCGGGGAAGAGCCTCTACCGTAGCCTGGCGGGTTTCTCCGCCCGCATCGTGTAATAAAATAATACTTGCGTTGGTGGCTGCTTCCTGTCTGATAACCCTTGCAACAATACTATCGGCCGAAACACCCGGCGCCCAATCATTGGGGTCAATACTTTCATTGATGGTTAAATAATTTTCCTGGCGGCTTCTCTGTATCGGCGCCAGCTCATCATAGGTCTGAGGTTCAGAGTCAGCATTGTAAGGAGCCCTGAATAAAATGGTAGAATGTCCGGTAACACTTTCAATCAAGAGTCTTGTCAGCTTCATTTCCAGTTCAGCCCTTGACAAACTCATTTCAGCAATATTATGATGAGTAAAAGTATGATTGCCTATTTCAAAGCCATCATTATATTCTCTTCTTAAAAGCGGAATGTTTTGCTCCGCATTAATCCCGATTACAAAAAATGTTGCAGGTACTTTTTCCCGTTCGAGTATATCAAGGATTTTTGGAGTCCACTCAGCGCTGGGACCGTCGTCGAAAGTTAAGATTAACTTATGCCCTTTGCCTACTGTAGTATCCTCTGCAAATTTTCTAATCACGTATCCTGAAGGCAGTTGTACATAATTTTGTTCAGCAATCAATTGCTCCGAACTGTCAATCTCAAAATTGATTTTACCTGGCTGCGGCGATGAAAGAATATCCAAAACCTCCCCCTCCCCTACAAACCCTACATTGTTTGGAGCGATAGGTATTGTTTTAAGAGAATCAAAGTTAAAAGGGTTTTTCTGAAGGGATTCATTACTCAGGCTTCGACCATAATATTTCCACATTCGCTGATCTTCTCTGCCCAGGAGCCAAAGCGCCGTACCGGCTGTAGGAAATTCATCACTAAATCTTAAAATATTAAAAGTGGTAGCCGCATCCGTAAACCAAATCTCATGATTAATCTTATCTGTTGAATCATCACTATCAACGGTTACATAATTGTAATGAAGATTGTAAGAATTGTTGTCATAAATAATTTTTCCATTAATGGATTTCGCTCTATTGATCGCATCATTATAAGTCAAAGGTAAAGAGTCCATAACTCCATTTGACCAAGCATAGCCAAAACCTGCAACACCCAGAATTATTTTTGAAGGATCTATTCTATCTGCGGTCCAGGATACCGCGTCTTCAATCCATTTTTGACTGCTTATTGGGCCCGGGCCGGTAGAACTATTGTATTCATCATAGGCCATTAATATAATGTAGTCATTATAGTCAGACAATTTCTTATAATCATAATCTTCATTCTTAGGTTCTACATCCATTGTTACCAGCATATTCCTGGCATGGAGTGTTTCGTATAATTTCTTTTGAAATGAGGTAAGCGATTCATTGTTCTTCTCATTAAGTTCTTCAAAGTCCACATTGATACCATCAAAATGATAATAGGAAAGGGTGTCGGCGATTTGCTCAATAAATTTATTTCGAAGAACTGTGTCTTTTAAAATATAGTGCAATAGTTTGCCATCGAAGTTATTTTTGGAGCTATTAAAATTACTTACTATGGGCAAAATGCGAAGTTTCTTTTGACGCATGACAGCCAGTCCCGCAGTATCAATCCTTGTTTGAAGCTTGTGGGTAATAGTATCAATAAAAAACCATTCGGGGATTATTGTATTAAGCTTGTCCGCATTTTTTTTAAGGTCAGGAAGCGAAATAGCGGCATTCCAGGGTGTATAAAATGCAGCTCTTATTAACTCAAGGGAATTTGCATGAGAAGCGCTTTTGGATTTCGCTTTTTTTATGGAATCTGTTTTTAATTTTTTAAATAAAAAATCTTTAAAGCCCTTATATTTTGTATTCTGATGGTTTTTTAATATTAATGGATTAGAGGGATCCAAGGCTATCTGGTATTCCCGCGCCTTCGCTTCCATATTGGGAATATTGGGAGCTGAGCCACTGTATATGGCGATACCCAGAACTGCAAAAAAGAAAATACCAATTAATAAAAACAGACGTCCGGTCCATTTTACTCTCTTCCATCGCGTGGGTTTATCAGTCTGAAAAATTTGGGGTGTATGTTTATTTTCTGTACTCATTCTTAAAATTAGAAAAAACCACGAACAGGTTTAAGTTTTCAAAAAAGCGAAGATAGTTATGTTGGTTAATCAAGAGCCTAAAATTATTCTTAAGAATAAGCGGGCTAACAAAAAAATTTACGCTAAAGATTTAGTGTGAAAAGCAAAAGTATTAACCATGTATTTCTCCCATCTCCATAAAAGCAATTCTCAGGTGGTAGGCTCATTGTTTCTCCGGTATAAACTGCCATATTCACTTTCAAGAATCATCACATTCCCTGGCTAAAAAAAGAAAGGCCCCTGTAGAAACAGGGGCCGTTTACCAAAACTAACTGCTTATGAGAAAATTGAAATTTAATGTTTGTTGATTATAGTGTTTCAAATCACATGCCAAAAGTAAAGAGGATATTGTTAAGAAAGCATTAAGAAACGATCATCTTTTTGCTAAAATTTTATTTCTACAATAAAATGACATGTAACGGACATAAAGGTAATCCAAAAAAATTTATTATTGGGTAAGTTTTTCAGAATTTTCTGCAAACTGTAACGCATCAATGAACTCACGCAAATCTCCGTTTAAAACACCTTCTAAATTATAGACAGTCAATCCGATACGATGATCTGTCACTCTTCCCTGGGGATAATTATACGTTCTGATTTTTGCAGATCTGTCGCCAGAACTTACCAAACTCTTACGATGTCTGGATATTTCTTCTTCCTGTTTACGTACTTCTTCTTCGTAAAGTTTCGTTCGCAACATCTGCATCGCTTTTTCACGATTTCCTAACTGGCTTCTTTCCGTCTGACAAACTATCACCAGTCCTGTTGGAATGTGCGTCAACATTACTTTTGTTTCCACTTTATTAACATTCTGTCCTCCCGCGCCGCCGCTCCGCGCGGTTTCCATTTTTACATCACTGTCCCTTACTTCTACATCTACTTCTTCCGCTTCCGGCATTACTGCCACGGTTGCAGCACTGGTGTGAACGCGTCCGCTGGCTTCTGTATCAGGAACCCTTTGTACACGATGAACACCGCTTTCAAACTTTAAAGTTCCGTAAACGTCATCGCCGGTTACTTCTATTTGCACCTCTTTATAACCGCCAACCGTTCCTTCACTTTCACTTAATAAAGCTGTTTTCCAACCCATTGATTCACAGAATTTTAAATACATTCTCATAAGATTTCCGGCAAACAAAGATGCCTCGTCGCCCCCGGTTCCTGCTCTAATTTCCAATATGCAATTTTTTTCATCCTGCGGATCTTTTGGTATCAGCATATTGCGAATATTCTTTTCAAGTTCTTCTTTTTCTGTCTGCAATTGGGGAAGTTCGTCCTTAGCCATTTCACGCATTTCATCATCATCGCTGTTAAGTACTTCTTTGTTGAACGCTATGTCATCCAACACTTTAGCGTATTTATTGCGTTCGCTAACAATTTTTTCCAGGCTGCGGTACTCCTTGCTTAGTTGTTTGTATTTTTTATTATCATTTACCACTTCGGGGTTAGATAAGGCAACTCCTAATTCTTCAAATCTTGCTTTTATCGCTTCAAGTTTTTCGAGCATATTATTTTCAAAAAATTATTAAATTATTAAATGGGTAATTAAAGTATCAATATATGTGGAAATTATTACCCTTGTATCTTTGATAATTGTAGGCAAAATTAATCTAATACTTTTTACATGCGATATCGAAAATTTAAGGCTGACTTTTTATTTACCGGAGAAAATTTATTAAACGGTGAGGATGTTTTAATAACAGGGGAAAATGGTGAAATAAAAGAAATTATCAATGTAAAAGACGCCGGAGAAAATATTGAGATTTTAAATGGTATCATTTCTCCCGGATTTGTAAATGCGCATTGTCATATCGAGCTTTCACATCTTAAAAATAAAATACCCGAAAGGACCGGCCTGGTTGACTTTGTTTTTAAAGTGGTTTCTGAAAGGCATTTTGAAGAAAAAGAAATTTTGGATTCAATCGCGAATGCGGAAAATGAAATGTGGCAAAATGGAATTGTTGCCGTTGGCGATATCTGCAACAATTCTTTATCTGCTTCGCAAAAAACAAAAGAAAATCTTCAATATTATAATTTTATTGAAACAAGCGGCTGGCTTCCCGCGATTGCAAAATCGCGTTTTGAAAAAAGCAAGGCCATTTATGATGAATTTGTAAAAAATAATTTTAAAGCTTCCATTGTTCCACACGCGCCATATTCGGTTTCTGAAAATTTATGGAAAGAAATGATTCCTTATTTTAAAGAGAAAACAATTAGTATTCATAACCAGGAAAGCCTGGAAGAGGATTTATTCTTCCTTGAGGGAACAGGAGATTTTACAAAAATGTATAAAATGATGAACATAGATAATTCGTTTTATAAAGCCCGGAAAATAAGAAGCGTAGAAAGTTATTTTGAAAAATTTTCTTCCGCAGCATCGGTTATTTTGGTTCATAATACGTTTACCAAACAGGAAGATCTGGATTTTATAAATCAGACTAAAAACAAAAAACAATTGATTTCCTTTTGCCTTTGCCCAAATGCCAATCTCTATATCGAAAATACAATGCCACCGGTAGATTTATTTATAAAGAATGATGTCAATATTATCCTTGGAACAGATAGTCTCGCATCAAATCACCAGTTAAATATCATGGAAGAAATAAAAACGATTGCAAAAAATTACCCTGAAATAAAAACAGAAACGTTTTTAAAATGGGCCACGATGAATGGCGCTCAGGCTTTACAAATGAATAAAGAGTTAGGAAGTTTTGAAAAGGGAAAAAAGCCTGGCGTCGTGTTGATTGAAAATGTAGAAAGGGGAAAAATTAATATTGAATCAAAAATTAAAAGACTCCTTTGATTAAAAGCTAAGACAGTAAAGAAACATTTAATTCAATTTGTTTATTTTGAATAATAATGGCCAAAAGCTTTGATGTCAACCGCTTTACAAAATTTCTGACAAAACATCCAATGTTTTCATTTTCCCAAATTCAGGAATGTGCCAGGCATAAAAATTTTCCATAATTTTTAAAATAACGCCACGGATTTTCCGGTTCATTTTTATTTCGCGCAGGTCATTAGGATGAATGGCTTTTAATAGTTCAGAAATATAAAAACCTACTTCAGCGCCCGCATTTCCTGCCTCAACAGAATTTTCTTCTGAAAAATTTCCCTCCGGAAAATTGAATTTGTTTCTTTTTTCAGAATAGTTATTTTGTAAGCGAAAACCTAAAAAAGGAGCAAGTTGCAATGAAAAATAAAGTGGAAAATTAGCCGTGATTTCAGCATCAGAAGTATCTAACTCAATGAACGCTGCTTCACAAAAATGAAAAAGATCTTCATTGGTTTCTGGTTGTTTCAGGCTTTTTTGCAAAATTTCAACCATGAAAAGCGCGACAGCATTTTTAGTAATATTGCTCAAAATATTTTTATAAAGCACGCTCCATCTCAGGTCTTTTATTCTTTGAAGATTTTTTAATTCATTATGATACACCACCATTTCCAAAATAGAAGAAGGCTGAAAGAAATGAGCTTTGCCGGTTTTTCCGGAAGTGCGAACGCCATTTACGAGGTAAGATTGAATACCGAATAATTCAGTAAAAACAGAAGCGATGACACTCGTTTCTCCGTATTTTACTGTTCTTAAAACAATTCCTTTAGTTGAGTAAATCATGAGTTAATGTGCTAATATGCTAATTCGATAATGTGCTAATTTGAAAATTACAGCAAACAAGCAAATAATCAGGAATCTTATTTATTACTGTGCTGATATGCTAATTCAATAATCTTCCAATTAGGCAATGAGGTGATTTGAAAATTACAGCAAACCAACAAATAATCAAGAATCTTATTTACAAATGATCCCAATAAACCAATTAACTAATAAACCATTTTAACCATTAAACTTATCTTTAACTTGCATCCTGATGCACACACTCAAAAAATCTCTCGGCCAGCATTTTTTAAAAGATGAAAAAGTAGTCGGTAAAATTATCGCTGCTTTAATGCAACATCCTTTTAAAAATTTACTGGAAGTCGGACCCGGCGGCGGTGCCCTTACCAAACATTTAGTAAAAATTCCTGACATTCATTTTAAAGCTGTAGAACTTGATGAAGAAAAAGTAAATTATCTTTTAAAACAATTTCCTTCTTTAAAAAATGATTTGATTCATAAAAGTTTTTTGGACATGGAACGCCCGTTTGATGAGCCTTTTACAGTCATAGGCAATTTTCCTTACAATATTTCTACACAAATTTTATTTAAAGTTTTAGACTGGAAAGAATATGTTCCGGTGGTGATAGGAATGTTCCAGAAAGAGGTGGCAGAGCGGGTTGCGGCCAAAGAAGGCAGTAAAATTTATGGAGTTTTAAGCGTACTCATTCAATACTATTATCACGTGGAATATTTATTTTCTGTAGGCAATGAATCTTTTATCCCGCAACCCAAAGTACAGAGTGGCGTAATAAGATTAACAGCGCGCGAAAGTTATTTACCAGTAAAAAGTGAAAGGGCATTTTGGGTTTTGGTAAAAACTACATTTAACCAACGACGTAAAACATTGCGTAACGGCGTGAAAAGCCTGATTCCAAAAGAATTGCTTAAAGATAAATTTTTTGATCGCCGCGCGGAAACTTTGAGTGTAGCCGAATTTGCAGCGCTAACTTTTAAAATGACATAAAGAGCCTGGTCAGAAATTATTATCACTGAACACAATCTTATTCATATAAAATTCACAGAATTCCAAGGCAACATCAAGTTTTTTATCATCATTATATCAGTCGTCCTTCACTAAATTTGTTTATTTATAAAATCAACCTAAATGAACGAAACAAACCCCATTGCAGATATCAGGAAAGTATATCAGTTAAAATCGCTTCTCGAGAAAGACGTAGATGCCAATCCTATAAAACAATTTAAAAGCTGGTGGCAGCTGGCAATAGAAAGTAAAATAGAAGAGCCGAATGCTATGACGCTTGCTACCTGTGATGCTTCGGGAAAACCATCTGCAAGAATTGTATTACTGAAAGAAATTAAAGAAAATGGATTTGTTTTTTTTACAAACTACCTAAGCCGTAAAGGAAAAGAAATAGAGAAAAATCCCTTTGTATCGCTACTGTTTTTTTGGAAAGAGCTGGAACGGCAGGTAAGAATTGAAGGGAATATAAAAAAAATAAGCGCTGAAGAAAGTGACGAATATTTTTCACAAAGGCCGCTCGAAAGTCGCATAGGCGCCTGGAGTTCGCCGCAAAGCTCAGTTATAGCAAATCGTGAAGTGCTTCAAAAAAATGTTGAAAAATACAATCTTAAATTCGGCGCACAACCTATTCCGCGTCCCGAATATTGGGGAGGCTATGTCGTGATGCCCAATCTCATGGAGTTTTGGCAAGGCCGACCTGGAAGGCTGCACGACCGTCTGCAATATTCTTTGTTGGAAAATGATGAATGGATTATAAACCGGCTGGCGCCATAAACAAAGACATCAGTAAAACAAGAAACCCGATGTGGCCTTCTGAATGACCCACCGGGCAAGTATCGTAGAAGATTTATGTTTTTACCAAAAAAACAATTCATCCCGCTATTATGCTTCCTTAGTGCTTTTAGTTTTTGCCGTCTTAGCAGCTTTAGCATTTTTTGTTACAGGCCTTGATTTACCAAAAGACCCCATAGCTATTTTTCCTTTTTTAGTTTTTTTATCTCCGCGTCCCATTAAAATTTATTTTAGAAAATGAATAATTAGTAAAAAAAAAGCAAGATACATCAATGCATCTTGCTTTAAGAAATTCTTACGAAAATCAGATTTTCGATGACAGTTCTTTACCTGCTTTAAACTTAGCTACTTTCTTAGCTTTAATTTTAATAACAGCTCCTGTTTGAGGATTACGGCCATTGCGGGCAGCTCTTTTACTTACAGAGAAAGTACCAAAACCTACCAGGGTAACTTTGCCGCCACCTTTTAAAGTTTTAGTAACTGCTGAGGTAAAAGAATCTAAAGCAGCATTAGCCTGTGTCTTTGTAATTTCTGCATCATCAGCCATTTTGGCGATTAGTTCAGCTTTGTTCATAATAATTTTTATTTGATTTTTTACAGCGACAAATATAGAAGGTTTTTTATTGAAATGAAATTTTTATAAAAAAAAAAATTTGCACCAAATTTCGATGAAATCCGCAATTGGTATGGTTTTTAAGTTCGCTATCCAAAAAATGATGAACAAAGAATTCTGTAAGCAGCACTTTCAATGCAGGCCTGCACTGCATTAGAGACAGTTTCCTATTAAAAATTCCGTATCTAAGGGATTCGGGCATGTCGGTTATAAAAAGATTTTTTTTCAAAAAAATAAAAACTTATTCCACATTTTGAAGAAGCGTCTGAAAGGAGACAGCCTTATCTCCCCATTTTTCCAAGGCTTTTTTTCTGAGAATTGGTGAAAACATTTTTATATAAGTATCATAATCCTGGCGGTTGTTTGTCAGAAACTGAGTTACAAAAATTTTGCCTTCTTCATCGTCATGGTCTAAAAGTTTATAAAAGCGGTATTCTATAAAAAGCCCGGTGGCTATAACTTCGGGGATATGGATTTCTTTTTGCCACCTGATCCATTCGTCTCCTATTTCGTGATCTACTTTCGTAGTGATGTTATAAACAATCATGAATTACAATTTTAGATCCAAAAAAACGGGACAATGATCGCTATGTTTTATCTCCGGTAAAATCTTTACATCGAGTATCTGATCCGCAAGATTGTTGGTAACATTTATGTAATCAATACGCCAGCCTTTATTCTCTAACCTTGTGCTGGGGCGCATTACACTCCACCATGTATATTGATCAGGATTTTTATTGAGATGGCGGAACCCATCTGTAAAACCGTTTTCTAATAACTTATCAAACCAGGCCCTTTCCTCCGGCAAAAATCCTGATGTTTTTTTATTGGAAACAGGATTGTGAATATCTATTTCTTTGTGAGCAATATTATAATCTCCACATACAATCAGCTTTTTTCTTGTCTTTTTTAATTCATTGAGATAATCCAGAAATTCATCTAACCAAATGTATTTGTAAGATTGGCGCACTTCGCCGGTAGTGCCCGATGGAAAGTACGCATTGATTAATGTAATGTCTCCGAAATCGGCACGCAATACTCTTCCTTCAAAATCACTTTGTTCCCGGCCATGTCCATATTCCACATTATTGGGCTCTATTTTAGTAAAAATTCCAACACCGCTGTAACCTTTTTTTTGTGCAAGAAAAAAGTAAGGGCGATAGCCTGCAGATTCTATTGCAACGCGGTCTATATCTGCTTCATGAGCTTTTACTTCCTGGATGCAAACAACATCAGCAGGGTCGGTTTTAAGCCAGTCAATGAAGCCTCTTTTAATAGCGGCCCTTATTCCGTTTACGTTGTATGATATGATGCGCATAAGAATTATTTGTGCAATGCAGAGTTACAAAAAAAGGAATACATTTATTACACAAATGGAAGAAATAAAAGATTTTGAAAGTTTTTATAATACTAAACTAAAACCTTCTCTCCAGGATTTGAAATTGCACAGTAATGACGCTTCGGGTTGGAGCATATCTGCTTTGCTTTTTGGGATGTTTGCTATTTTTTGTTTTCTGCTGCAGCAAATTTTTATTGCTATTCTTCTTTTAATTTTCGCATTGGTAAGCATTTATAAATACACTAAAAAGAAAGATTTATTTATAGAAAATTATAAAGAAACAGTGATAGCGGAAATAATAAAATATCTGAACCCCGGTCTAACTTATAAACCTAACGAATATATGTCGCCTTCAGACTATGAAAAAAGTAATCTCTATAGAAAAATATATGATTATTATAGTGGCAGCGATTTTATTTCAGGAGTTTATAATAAGCTACAATTTTATTGCTCTGAATTAGAAGTGGCGCACGACAAGCCTTTCGGCATGGCTTACGGAGGAAATACAGTGACTACTATTTTTAAAGGATTGTTTTTTGCAACGCCATTAAAAATTTATTTCCCCGGCGCTGTTTATATCTGGCCCAAAGGGGAAGAACAACTTGCAGGAAGCATGATGGATGTATATTACAAGCTGCTGCCTTTGCCGGATGTATATTATGTGAGTACGAATGATAGTTTTTTTGAAAATAATTTTTCTGTTTATAGTACCAATCCTTCTGCGGCTTTATCTTTTGCAGACCATGATTTAATGCAGCGTTTGATAAAATTTAAAGAGGATATAGAAAAAGATGTAAGGCTGTCCTTTGTTGGAGGGGTTTGCTATGTGTCAATTTCTATCAATAGAGATTTATTAAAACCTTCCATGTTGAAGCCCGACAGTAAAGAAACAATTAAAGAGTATTTCGTTAGTGTGCAATTGATTTTTAATGTTATTGACCAATTAAATTTAAGCAGGTTCGTTTAAGAATTATGCATCATAATCTAATTGTGACCTGAGCCATCTTTCCACTTCTTCCACAGGCATATTCTTTCTCTTTGCATAATCTTCTACCTGGTCTTTGGCAATTTTTCCTATTCCAAAATATTTACTTTCAGGGTTGGCAAAATACCAGCCACACACAGACGGAGCAGGATACATTGCTAATGATTCCGTCAAAGTGATACCGGCGTTTTTTGTAGCATCCAGTAATTCGAAAAGTTTATATTTTTCTGTATGGTCTGGGCATGCCGGATATCCCGGAGCTGGCCGGATTCCTAAATATTTTTCTTCAATTAATTCTTTTGCAGATAAAGTCTCTTCTTTCGCATAGCCCCAAAATTCTTTTCTTGTTCTTTCATGCAATAATTCTGCGAAAGCTTCCGCAAGCCTGTCGGCTAAGGCTTGTAGCATTATCTTGCTGTAATCATCAAACTCTTTATTAAACCTTTCGATATGCGGCTCAAGCCCATGCATACTTACAGCAAAGGCTCCTAAATAATCGGAAGCATTTTTTTCATTTTTGCCTGGTTTTATAAAATCAGCGAGAGACATATTCGGTTGTCCCGGAGCTTTTTTTATTTGCTGGCGCAAAAATTCGAGGTTGTATTTTTTACCATCAGTATTTTTAACTTCTATTGTATCATCTGAAGTGGAATTAGCTTCCCAAAAACCAACTACGCCTTTTGCAGTAAGCCATTTTTCTTTAATTAATTTTTTCAGAAATACCTGCGCTTCTTCATACAATTTTGTAGCTGCTGCACCTATCTTTTCGTCTGATAATATTTGCGGGAATTTTCCGTGCATTTCCCATGCAATAAAAAATGGCTGCCAATCCAGGTATTCATAAATTTCATTGAGGTCATAATCTTCAAAAACTTTTATGCCTACAAAATTGGGTTTTACCGGAATAAAATTATCCCAGTCAACAGGAAACTTATTTTGTTGTACTTTTTCAAATGGCAGAAGAACTTTTGCTGATTTTTTATTTCCAAAATCTTTTTTTAGTTTTTCATATTCGGTTTTTATGCCGGATAGAAATTCAGTTTTATTTTCTTTGCTCAATAAATTCCCCGCTACAGTTACGCTGCGCGAAGCATCCAGTACGTGTATCACTCCATTATCATATTCCTGCGCGATTCTAACGGCAGTGTGTAAACGCGAAGTAGTAGCGCCGCCAATTAAAAGTGGAATGGTAAAATTATTTCTTTTCATTTCCCTTGCCACATGTACCATTTCATCTAATGATGGAGTAATTAATCCGCTCAATCCAATCATCGCCACATTTTTTTCTTTTGCCACTTGTAAAATTTTATCTGCAGGAACCATCACGCCCAAATCAATTACTTCGTAACCATTACATCCCAATACTACGCCTACAATATTTTTACCAATATCATGCACATCGCCTTTTACAGTGGCCATTAAAATTTTTGCAGGGCCTTCGCCTTCTACATTTAGAATTCCGGCATCAATATTCGCCTGCTTTGTTTTTTCTTTTTCTGCTTCAATAAAAGGAAATAAATAATTAACGCTTTTTTTCATCACGCGTGCGCTTTTTACCACCTGCGGCAAAAACATTTTTCCACTTCCAAAAAGATCGCCCACCACATTCATTCCGTCCATCAGCGGGCCTTCAATTACATCCAATGGTTTGGGATATTTCAACCGCGCTTCTTCAGTATCTGCTTCAATATAATCAGTAATCCCATTTACTAACGCATGGCTTAAACGCTTTTGCACCTCTTCTTTTCTCCACGCTTCATCTTTTACAATTTCTTTTCCTTTTGCTTTTACAGTTTCTGCAAATGCTAATAATTTATCCGTAGAGTCTTCTTTTCTATTTAATATAACATCTTCACAAAGTTCTTTTAAAACCGGGTCTATATTTTCGTAAATCTGCAATGCGCCTGCATTTACAATGCCCATATCCATTCCTGCTTTTATAGCGTGGTATAAAAAAACGGCGTGCATCGCTTCTCTCACCGTGTCATTACCACGAAAAGAAAATGATACATTACTCACGCCTCCACTGATTTTAGTAAGCGGCATCAATCTTTTTATTTCTCTCGTTGCTTCTATAAAATCTACTCCGTAATTATTGTGCTCTTCAATGCCGGTGGCTATTGCAAAAATGTTTGGATCGAAAATGATGTCTTCCGGTTTATACCCTGCTTTTTCTGTCAATAATTTATAAGCGCGTTTGCATATTTCTATTTTACGCTCAATAGTATCTGCCTGCCCTTTCTCATCAAATGCCATTACTACCACGGCTGCGCCAAAACTTTTACAAATGGCAGCGTGTTCCAAAAAGAGTTCTTCTCCCTCTTTCATTGAAATAGAATTGACAATACATTTTCCCTGCACGCATTTCAAACCTGCTTCTATAATCTTGAATTTGGAAGAATCTATCATCACGGGTATTTTGGCAATGTCTGGCTCGGCCTGCAATAAATTCAGAAAAGTAGTCATCGCTTTTTCACTATCCAGCAATGCATCATCCATATTTACATCTAATACTTGCGCACCGCCTTCCACCTGCTGGCGAGCTACAGACAAGGCCTCTTCAAAATTGCCACCACGAATTAATCTTGCAAATTTTTTGGAACCGGTAACGTTGGTGCGTTCGCCAATATTTATAAAAAGTGTTTCGGGACGCACTACAAGCGGTTCTAAACCCGAAAGCCGTAAATAAGGTTTGATAGTTTTTGTTGCTGACATTTTTATTTTGTTTTTCCCGAAGCCCTGAAACCAATCGGGTTCCTCGGTTTATTTTCCTGTACCAATAATTTTTTTAAATACGCAAATACTGTTTTTATTTCTTCATCGTTTTTCACCAAATGCTGTTCTATCTTTTCTATTTTCATCCAAAGATCTTTGTTGTCCAAAATCAGTTGCTTCATTTTAGTAAATAAGCGAATAATTTGGATGTTAACCTGAATAGCAGTTTCTGAATTTAATACGCTTGAAACATTGCAACACCTTGTTCAGTGAATGCATAAGGTAAATACTTAGTATGTCTTCCTTTCTCTAAGATCACAATTTGTGATCTTAGAAAATCATTCTCTTCTTTTGTAAGTTGAAACATAAAATCATCAGGAAATCTTATAACATTTCTTTTTATCGCCTGATTTAAAGATCTTACTTCCACACCATACATTTCCGCTAAATCCCTGTCCAGCATTACCTTTTGTCCACGTATCAGATAAATCTTTTCAAGAATGTTTTCCTCAGAAACTATTACTATTGGCAAATTTGATTTTGGCATAATTTAATTTTTTTTAAATTTAATATTATAAATCGTGTCAATCTAAACCTACTAATTTTTTGATATTCCAAATTGGCATATCAAGTTGAGCCTATGTTTTCTAAGGTCGCAAATTGCGATATCAAACCTTTACCTTGAAGTCGCAAATTGTGACTTCAAGTTTTTACAGACCTGCCAGGTTTTAAAAACCTGGCAGGTTTCGTCTGATATATCACTAATCTTCTGCTCCCGCACTTTCTAACTCTTTCTCCATCGCCGGCAATTTTCTTGCTTCAAATTTCTTTACCTGCTCTGCAATATGTTTAATATGTTCCGGCGTAGTACCACAGCAACCGCCTACAATATTTACAAAACCTTCGCGTGCCCAATCTTCCAGGATGTGTGCAGTTTCTTCCGGTTGCTCATCATATTCACCAAAGGCATTCGGCAATCCTGCATTGGGATATGCAGAAGTATAACAACTCGCTATATTACTCAACTCTTCTATATGCGGACGCATTTCTTTTGCGCCGAGTGCACAATTCAATCCAACACTTAATGGATTGGCATGAGATACGGAAATATAAAATGCTTCCAATGTTTGCCCGCTCAAAGTTCTTCCGCTTGCATCAGTAATTGTTCCACTAATCATAATTGGCAATTCCTCTTTTTTAGTATCTCTGAAATATTTTTTGATGGCATAAATAGCAGCTTTTGCATTCAATGTATCAAAAATAGTTTCTACCAAAAGCAAATCAACGCCACCATCAACCAAACCTTTTATTTGTTCATAATAAGCATTGGCAACTTCATCAAAAGTTACAGTTCTGAAACCTGGATTGTTTACATCAGGAGATAAACTCAACGTTTTATTGAGAGGGCCAATTGCGCCAGCAATGAATTTAGGCCTCACCCCAGTCCCCTCTCCGAAGGAGAGGGGGGAAGACATAAATTCATCAATTGCTTTTCTGGCGCACTGTGCGGCTGCTACATTAAGCTCATATGCGAGCGATTGCATATCGTAATCTGCCTGTGCAATAGAGGTACTGCTGAATGTATTTGTTTCAATAATATCTGCTCCTGCTTTTAAATATTCATTATGAATCGCCTGAATTATCTGTGGTTGAGTAATGCTCAGCAAATCATTATTGCCCTTTACATCTTTATGCCAGTCTTTAAATCTTTCGCCGCGATAATCTTTTTCTTCCAGTTTATATTGTTGAATCATTGTTCCCATAGCGCCATCTATAATTAAGATGCGTTCGTTGAGACAATCCTGAATTGTTTTTTTCATTGTATAAAAAGTTTTTTATCGATTTTTTTCATTTTTATCACCGGGCTTTTTAAGCTATAATGTAACCATGTGTATCCTAAGATTCCGGAAATCAGCGATGCGATTAAAATAGAGATTTTTGATTCTGTAATTAATGTATCATCATTGTATGCCAACAACGTAATGAAAATAGACATGGTAAAACCAATACCTGCTAAAAACCCAACGCCCAACACCTGTTTCCATTTTAAGCCTTTCGGCAATGTACCCGCGCCAATTAAAACTGTTATAAAGCTGAATAAAAAAACACCTAATGGCTTACCGATTATTAACCCTGCAAAAATACCTGTGCTGCCTGGCTCTGATAGACCTGTAGCCCAACCATTACCAAAGACGATAGCAGTATTTGCGAAAGCAAAAAGTGGAAGAATAATGAAAGACACCGGTTTGTGCAGCCAATGCTCCAGTCTGTAAGAAAGAGAAGTTTTTTCTCCTTTGCCAAAAGGGATTGCGAATGCCAGCAAAATTCCTGCAAGTGTAGAGTGAACGCCGGAATGCAGCATAAAATACCACATTATTATTCCGCCTGTTATATAAATAGCGAGGTAATTTATTTTTAAACGATTTAAAAAAAGCAGTACTCCAAAAATTAATAAGACAATTAATAAATTGATGAGTGATAAAGAAGTGGTATAAAAAACGGCGATAACTAAAATTGCGCCCAGGTCATCTATTACCGCGATGGCGGTGAGGAAAATTTTTAGCGATGCAGGAACCTTGTTTCCTAATAATGAAAGTACGCCGATGGCAAATGCAATATCTGTAGCCATTGGTATGCCAGCGCCGGATTGTGTAATTGTTCCATAATTAAAAAAAGCATAGATAGCAGCAGGAATCAACATTCCACCAATGGCGGCAAACACGGGAAGCATTGCATTTTTTACACTGGAAAGTTCGCCTACGATAATTTCTCTTTTCAATTCTAACCCTATCTGAAAAAAGAAAATCGCCATCAAACCTTCATTAATCCAATGCTCAATGCTTAAACCCGCAAAATCAAAATGCCAGAAATGTAAATAAGTTTCTCCGAATGATGAATTGGCCAATAGGAGGGAAATTATAGTACATACAATAAGCAGTACGCCACTTTTTTCGCTCTTAAAAAATTCATTGAATACCTTTGTTAGCCTCATTTCAAATACTGTTATTTATTCCGGAAAGATCCTTTCAAAAAAATATTTAAAAGTTGAAGCACCCAAAATAAATACTAAACGAAATTTCAGAATCCTGTAGAATTGTGCAGAATGTTTTCGTTTATTAGTTCAGTTAAAGTTGATGCAACTTTTTATCAATGTACCAGGCCGAACAATAAACAAATCCGCCTGATTGACGTGCAAAATTAGATGAACGAGACCAAAAAAACAAAATTTGAAAATAACGGATTAGTACAGGATTTGAGATTTGACAATTTGTAGCAAAAAGAGAAATAGTGATGATTCTTGTTTTCGCTATCTTATAAAAAGACAATATGGATTTAAAGGCCAGGCCAAAATTTAAAATTTCCTTAGAATTTTAATTCCAATTTTGAGTTGAAAAGTTGAATACTACATAATGATTAAAACCAGCTTTTACCAGACTTCCCTGATTTGCCACCCAACCCCAAAGAGCCTAAAAGGCTTCTCACAATAGAATTACCGGCGGTACGAGCCATACTTTTTACTACCGAATTATTCAAAACTTTATCCAAAGTGCTTTCTTCCGGTTTAACTGATTTCGTAGCAACTGCCGGTGCATTAGCTGCCGCTTCCTGTAATTTCGCTGTCAACATTTCGTAGGCGCTTTGGCTATCAATTACCTGGTTGTATTTTGCAGCCAGCTTTGAGTGATCTACAATACTGTCAATTTCACTTTCCGTCAGTACATCCATGCGACTTCTGGGCGTACACATCATTACATGAGCAAGAGGAGTTGGGATTCCTTTTTCGTTCAAAAGAGTAACCAGCGCTTCGCCGATTCCCAATTGGGTTATCAAGTCTTCTGTTTTATAAAATGTTGTTTCAGGATAGTTTTGGGCGGTTTGCTTTATTACTTGCCGGTCGGCAGCAGTAAATGCCCTTAAAGAATGTTGAATTTTTAAACCCAATTGTCCTAAAACACTTGCCGGCACATCCATCGGATTTTGGGTACAGAAATAAATACCAATTCCTTTGGAGCGTATTAGTTTAATCACTGTATTTATCTGATCGAGCAGCGCTTTGCTGGCTTCTTCAAAAATCAAATGCGCCTCGTCAATAAAAATAATAAGTTTGGGTTTATCTACATCTCCTACTTCGGGGCAAACCGAGTAAAGCTCCGCCAGCATCTGTAACATAAAAGTCGAAAACAATTTTGGCTTTTCCTGAATGTCGTTTACTCTCAACACACTAATCATTCCCTGGCCATCATCATTAATGCGCATGAGGTCTTCCACTTCAAAACTTTTTTCACCAAAAAAAAGATCGGCGCCCTGCTGTTGCAATTCTATTACTTTTCTCAAAATGGTTCCTGTGGACGTTGTAGAAATATTTCCATAAGAAGCCTGCAACTCCGCCTTTCCTTCATTACCTATATATTGTAATACTTTTATAAAATCCTTTAAATCTATCAGAGGCAGTTTATTATCATCGCAATATTTGAAAATCATAGCCACTACACCGCCCTGCGTATCGTTTAATCCCAGTATTTTTGTTATCAAAATGGGGCCAAATTCAGAAACAGTCGCTCTCAACTTCACGCCTTTCTGGTCGCTCAGAGTAAGCAGTTCCACCGGAAAAGTACACGGCTTATAATCCATCTTTAATTTTTGGTAGCGCGATGTAATTTTATCATTTACGGTTCCTGCCGCTGCAATGCCACTTAAATCGCCTTTTATATCCATCAATAAACAAGGTACACTTGCATCGCTCAGGCCCTCGGCTATCATTTGAAAGGATTTTGTTTTTCCGCCACCGGTTGCGCCTGCTACCAGGCCATGACGGTTCATTGTGGAAAGCGGAAGAAAAATTTCAGCCTCGGGGATTACTTCTCCGTCCAGTATTCCTGCCCCGATTTTTATAGTCTCGCCTTTAAAAGTGTATCCATTCTTTATCGCGTCGATAAAAGTTTCTTTTTTATTGCCCATCTATATTAATTTTTGGAAAGTTACAAAGTCAAATTAAAAAATCATAAGATTGTTTTAACTTTTAAGTGCATACATTTATCGTTAATAATTTGTGGCATTAAATATGTAAAACAATCTTTATAAAAAACTAAATACCTTTATACAGAATTAAATAGAAAAAATTATGGAAAATAGTAAACCTAAAATTCTTTTATGTGAAGATGATCCTAATCTTGGAATGGTACTAAAAAATTACCTTGAACTTAATGATTATGATGTAGTACTGGAAAGAGATGGCAGGCTTGGCCTTGCGGCTTTTCAGCGTGAAAAATTTGATTTGTGCCTTTTGGATGTGATGATGCCCAATATGGATGGCTTTACTGTCGCAGAAGAAATAAGAAACGTAGATCCTGATATGCCCTTATTTTTCCTTTCAGCAAAAACAATGAAAGACGATATTATAAAAGGATACAAACTTGGCGCCGACGATTATATCACCAAGCCTTTTGACAGCGATGTTTTGTTACATAAGATTAAAGCTATCTTAAAACGCAATGAAGAATTGCATCGTGAAGAAGCCAACGCTGAATACGATCTGGGCAAATATCATTTTAACCCAAGACTCCGTCAGTTAGGGATTGATAAAGATGTTCAGACTTTATCTCCGAAAGAAAATGAATTATTAAAAATGCTAAGCGAATATAAAAATGATCTTTTGCCAAGAGAGTCTGCTCTTAAAAAAATATGGGGCAGCGACACTTATTTTAATGGCAGAAGCATGGATGTGTATATTGCCAAGCTCAGAAAATATTTAAAAGGAGACCCCAATATTGAGATCGTAAACATTCATGGAAATGGATTTCGCCTGGTAGTTCAGGAATAAATCTTTATTCTTTTTAATTTTAAAAAAAGCCACATATTTTGTGGCTTTTTTTAGATAGTAAAACAACAAATAATGCGAATTCTTATTTCATTGAATTCACGATTTGTCAAAATAATTGTTTGGGTATAACAACAGACATTATTATTGCAGTAAACGAATAAATAAGCAAAATTTCCATTTCACTTATTTCAAAAGAACAGCCGCAACAATCCCTGCAGTCTCAGTTCTAAGTCTTGTTGCTCCAAGAGATACAGGTATATAGTTTTGTTGAATTGCGCTTTGAACTTCATCTCCCGTAAAATCTCCTTCCGGGCCTATTAAAATTATTTTAGAACTGCTTGAATCCGTGCCCACAAGATTCAATTCTTTCTTTTCTTCTTCCAAGCAATGAGCAATAAATTTCCGATCACACTTTACCGTTTTAATTATGTCACTCATTTTTGCTGGTTCAGAAAGTTCGGGAAGCCAAACCTGACTGCTCTGAAGCATGGCGCTGGTAATTATAGATTGCATGCGCTCCCTTCTGAAATGTATGTTTTCAGTGCGCTTACAGATCAAAGGAATAATAGCAGAAACTCCTATCTCTGTAGCTTTCTCAATAAACCATTCAAAACGAGTTCTGTTTTTGATTAGTGAAATGGCAATTGTAATTTTAGGCTTTGCCTGCGGCAGAAATGATTGCTGAATAATTTTTACTCCGGCCTTTTTTTTATTAGAAGAAATAATCTCGCATGTAAACGCGTAACCTTTACCGTTAGTAGCCAAAATTTGTTCACCTTCCGTCATTCTTAATACCTGTACAATATGCTTTGAGCTTCCTTCGCTTAAAAAAAAAGAGCCGCTTTCGGGTATAGCATCTTCAAAGAAAAAAGGAAGATCCATCAAAAATTTTTATTGTTGGTTAAAGGAATATTATGAGATGAAATAAAACAAATTCAATAAAATCAGAATGGTGCGTCTTCATCAAACTGCTCATTATTCATTTTACTTCCTGCCTGGAAATAAAGTTTTGCGCCGCCGCTTCCATCTATATCTTTAACAGGTTTAAAATTGCCAGGAGGCAATCCACTGCCAAAATCTCCGTCATCATTTTCAACAAATTTCTGAATATGAAGCAATGCTTTCAATTTAATAGTCTCCAATTGGCCATTTCTATGTTTTGCAATACGCACTTCGGTCTCGCCTTTTGTAGATTCCCCCATTTCATTTGCGTTGATATCATGGTACTCTGGCCGGTAAAGAAAAATCACCATGTCCGCATCCTGTTCAATGGCGCCGGATTCTCTCAAATCGCTCAACTGCGGAATCTTACTACCTTCTTTTCTTTTTTCTACTTCACGGCTTAACTGGCTGAGTGCGATAATAGGTACCTGCAATTCTTTTGCAAGACCTTTTAAATCTCTTGAAATACGGCTTATTTCCTGTTCGCGGTTAGCATTCCTGTTTTCGCCGGTGCCGCTCATCAATTGCAGATAATCTATGATGATCAATCCTACGTTATGCTTATTTTTTAACCTGCGGCATTTTGCTCTTAATTCAAAAATATTTAATGCAGCCGTATCATCAATATGGATTGGAGCGGATGATAATCTGTTGATCCCCTTTTTATAAAGTTCTTCCATTTCATGCTGTTCCAGACGCCCACGGGCAATTTTCTCCAAAAGAATTCCGCTTTCCGCACTTAATATTCTTTGCACCAGTTGGCTGGCGCTCATTTCTAAGGAAAAGAAACCAACAGCAGTTGGCTTGGTAGGATGTAGCGCTGCATTACGGGCAAGGTTAAGCGCAAATGCAGTTTTACCAACAGAAGGGCGCGCTGCAAGAACGATCAAATCACTTGGCTGCCATCCATAGGTAACCTTATCTATTGTTTCAAAACCTGTAGGCACTCCTGTTATTTCATCCTGTCTTGTCCTAAGATCTTCTATCCGCTGAATGGTTTTTACCAACACAGAATCAATACTTGCATAATCCCTTTTCAGATGTTTGTTGGTAATGTCAAAAAGTTTTGATTCCGCCATATCAAGCAACTCAAAAACATCGGTACTATCTTCATAAGCATCCCCAATAATTTCACTGCTTATTTTAATCAATTCCCGTTGTATAAACTTTTGAAGAATAATCCTGGCGTGAATTTCAATGTTTGCTGAAGAAAAAACAGCATTTGTTAATTTTGTCACGTAAAAAGGGCCACCGATCAAATCCAGTTCTTCTCTGAATTTCAATTCCTCCACGACGGTTAGCAAATCAATCGGTGAATTTTTTTGCTGCAGCCCCTGCATCGTTCTGAAAATTCTTTGATGAGCTTCTACATAAAAACATTCCGGAGTTAAAATTTCAACGATTACATCAAAAGCATTTTTTTCCAGCATGATTGCTCCGAGTACTGCTTCTTCCAATTCTTTAGCCTGGGGCGGCATCTTGCCAAAAGCCATAGTGCCTAATTCGAGTGAACCTGTTTTTCGCCTGTTTTTTCTGTCTTTATTTAAATTTGTTAGGTCCATTTTTGCTTTCTCTGCAAGAGAATATTTAAAATATTTTAATGATTAATTTTAATGATTTTTCATAAGAAGGGCGGCTAAGGTAAAGTACTTAAATCTATTTTAAGAAATTGTTAAGTGCTTATATTTATTCAGACCGAATCCACATTAAAATCCATTTTATCAAACACTTTTCCACATCAATTTTCGCATTTTCCACAATTTAGAAAAAATTTCCCTCTTTTTTATTGTTCAATTAACATTGGGCTGTTAAGAAAATATTCCGTGATTTTAACGCCATTTGTCGTAGGAAATGTTTATAATATTTTATGTAAAAGGGGCCTTTTTTAATAAAGAATATTCCGGATTTTCGTCAAACCTTGTCTCAGTATGGCTTAGAAAAAATACAACCTGGATTCTTAAGAACTTCTTTCTTATTTTTGAAGTGTTTTTAAAAAAATTATAAGAAGATTTCAGAAAAATTTACATGAAAATTAGTTACAATTGGCTTATAGAATACCTTCCCAGAGATGAAGTAAGTATTAAAATAATTGAAAACCCGGAAAAAATATCGGAGATATTGACTTCCGTAGGGCTCGAGGTAGAAAATTTAGAAAAATTTGAGCAAATTAAAAATGGGCTGAAAGGGCTTATTGTTGGGGAAGTTTTGACCTGCGAAAAGCATCCGGATGCTGATAAGCTAAAGATAACCACCGTTGACAGCGGTAATGAAACGCTTCAGATTGTTTGTGGAGCACCAAATGTTTCAGCAGGCCAAAAAGTAATTGTCGCGCCGGTGGGTACTACTTTATATCCTGTTTCAGGAGAACCGTTTTCTATTAAAAAAGCTAAGATTCGTGGCGTTGAAAGCAACGGGATGCTTTGCGCTGAGGACGAAATCGGTTTGGGGCAAAGCCACGAAGGGATTATCGTTTTACCAAAAGAGGTAAAAACGGGTACGCTTGCCAGTGAATACTACAATATCTACAGCGATTGGATATTTGAAATCGGATTAACGCCCAACCGGATGGATGCCATGAGCCATCTTGGAGTTGCAAAAGATATATGTGCCTATATTTCGCATCATTTTAATATTAAAATAAAACCGGTTTCACCATTTAAAAATAATTTTAAACCAGACAAAAAATCCCAACCGATAAAAGTTGAGGTAAAAAATACGGTTGATTGCGAGCGGTATTCCGGTATAAGCATTTCAGGCATTAAAGTGGAAGAATCGCCGGTTTGGCTACAGAATAAATTAAAAAGCATAGGTCATCGTGCGGTAAATAATATCGTAGATATTACCAATTTTGTTTTGCATGAAACCGGTCAACCGCTTCACGCTTTTGACGCCGATAAAATAAAAGGTAATAAAATTATAGTGGAGAAGCTTCCTGAAGGAACACCTTTCACAACCCTGGACGAAAAAGAACGCAAGCTAAGCAGCGATGACATAATGGTTTGTAACGGCAATGATGAGCCGATGTGTATTGCGGGCGTTTTTGGAGGCATCGGCAGTGGTGTGTCCGCCCAGACTCAGAACATATTTTTAGAAAGCGCTGTTTTTAATCCGGCTTCTATCAGAAAATCCATGCTTTTGCATAATTTAAGAACTGATGCTGCGGTACGTTTTGAAAAAGGGATCAATATTGATAACACTGTGGATGCACTTAAAAGAGCCGCAATTATGATTAAAGAAATTGCAGGCGGCAATATCACTTCAGATATTGTTGATGTGTATCCGGCGCCGCGGGCAAAGACCGAAATACCTTTGTCAAATCATTATTTAAAAAAAATAAGCGGTAAAAATTATCATCCGGATGCTGTCAAAAATATTCTGCGTTCATTAAATTTTAAAATATTACGGGAAGGCTTAGACGATATGCTGATAGAAGTACCCTTTAGTAATCCGGATATAAAAATTCCTGCAGATATTATTGAAGAAATTATGCGCATTGATGGGCTTGACAATATTGAAATACCAGCTTTTATCAAAATGTCTCCTGCAATAGACAAGGGTTTGGAGAATGCACTAAAAAAAGAAAAAATAATTAACCGGCTTACCGGCAACGGCTTCAGGGAAATCTTTACCAATTCAATTACCAACAGCAAATATTTTAATGAGGCTACTCTTGCGTCAGCAGTAAAAATTATTAACAGTCTGAGCGAAGACCTAAATGTATTGCGGCCATCAATGCTCCCGACCGGGCTTGAAAGCGTTTCATACAACCTAAACAGAAAAAATAATAACTTGCTGTTTTTTGAATTCGGAAAAACATACTCCGTCACTGATAAAAAATATAAAGAAAAAGAAAATCTTGCTTTGTATTTCAGTGGCAATCAAAATGATTTAACCTGGAATTCACCTTCTAAAATAATAGACCTTTATTTTGTAAAAGGGATTGCGGAATCCATTCTTTCGTTGATAGGAATCAATAACTACCAATTTAATATTTCTGAAAATGAGCGTTTAGTTGATTGTATTACTATTTCTGTGAAGAAAGAAAACATTGGATTAGCCGGCAGTGTAAAAAAATCAGTCTTAGACATGTTTTCTATCAAACAACCTGTGTTTTTCGTTTGCATTGACTGGGATAAAATGATCTCATCAACTAACAAAAAAGAAATTGCTTTTGATCCGATTACAAAATTTCCCCCGGTACAAAGAGACCTTTCTGTAGTACTGGACAAACAGGTAACTTATCAACAAGTAGAAGAATTGGTAAAATCTTTGCATCTGTATAGCCTGGAGAATTTTCAATTGTTTGATGTATTTGAAAACGAAAAATTAGGGAAGGATAAAAAATCATTGGCATTTAATTTTACCTTTTTGGATAAAGAAAAAACCCTGACAGATAAAGAAATAGAGAATATGATGAATAAAATCATTACTGCTCTCGAAAATAAACTCAATGCAATAATAAGACGCAATGCCTGATAATATTGACACTCATATAAAAAGCCTTCATTCTAAACTGCAACTGCTGTTGAAAAAACATGCATTGTTGGTAAAAGGAAATGAGCAGTTAATAAAAGAAAATGAGAAATATAAAACCCGTGAGAAAGAATTGAATGAAGAAAAAGAACAGTTGCAAATGCAGGTAGCAATCTTAAAAACTTCTGCAGGAAAACTTGAAGGCAAAGAAAAATCAGATTTTGAAAAAAGCATCAACCAGTATGTCCGGTCCATTGATAAATGCATAACCATGTTAAATAAATAAGAATGGCAACTGAAGAATTAATACCGTTAAACATTGTGATAGGTGATAGAAATTACCGGATAAAAATTCTACCCGCAGATGAAGAAATGGTAAGGAAAACTTTAAAAACCATTAACGATAAAATTATAGAATTTAAAACGGAGTTTGCGGGGAAAGACATGCAGGATTACATTTCGATGGTATTGATTTGGTACGCTACTCAGCTTAAAGAAAGCAGCCCTTCTATTTTGAGCAATGAAATATTGGAATCATTATTGAAAATGGAAAAGCAATTGGATGAGGCGATGGAATAAAAAATAAGGAAATAAAAAATAAGGAATAAAAAAGTAAAGAAATCAGTCAGTAAATAAACAAATAATTGAGATTTCTGATTAAGGAAAATTAAAAATAAGAAATATTCAATAAAAAATAATCAAGTGAAGAACGAGGAAGTCTGAAAAGCTTCAATGTGAGTAGCCGCGGATGAAGAATCATCCAGTAAACAAACCCCGCCTGACTGTGTCTTTCGGGCAGGAAATAATCTAAATTTCAATTTTTATTTGTTGTTAAAATAAAAAAAAATACAGTTAGCATTCACTAACTGTATTTATAATTTATAATTTTTATTGCTAAGGTTGGTCTATTAATTCTTCACTTGTCAAATAAGACATCTGAGTAGTTTCCTGCTCTGAATATGCCTCTGTACCGTGTTCATGTATATCAAGCCCCATAATTTCACCTTCTTCTTCTACCCTTAAATTCCATGGATGAGGTAATTGTTTCACTGCCCACATTAACACAAAAGTGATGGCAAAAGTAGCTATTGTAATAGTTGCGCTTCCAATTAATTGTGCTTCAAACACACTCGCGCCTCCGCCATAAAAAAGCCCTGCTACCGGTGAAGAATTATCGGCGCCTGTTGGCCCGGTGGCTCCGAATTGTCCGCTGGCAAAAAGACCCAGGGACAAAGTGCCCCAAATGCCAGCAAGTCCATGTACCGAAACGGCTCCAATGGGGTCATCAATCCGAAGCCATTCAAGTAAATTAACGCTCAGGAATACAACCAGGCCTGCAACGGCTCCTAAAATTACGGCTCCGAGAGGAGATACCCAATAACAAGGACATGTAATTGCTACCAGTCCGGCAAGAAATCCATTTATTGTATAACCGAGGTCGAATTTTCCTTTTGTGTCGCCAAACCAAAGAGCAAAAAACATGGCAGAAATACCGCCACCACATGCTGCCAAAGTCGTATTGGCTGCTACCCTGCCAATACCTTGCATATCCACTGCAGAAAGTGTGCTTCCAGGATTAAAGCCATACCAGCCAAACCAAAGGATAAAACCACCAACCGCAGCTACGGTAAGGTTATGAGGCGCTGGCATTCCGCCTCCATCTCTTTTAAAAACACGCCCTAACCGCGGCCCCAAAACGATAGCACCCGCAAGGGAAGCGATTCCCCCGATTGTATGAACAACTGTAGAGCCTGCAAAATCCCTGAACCCCTGCCCTAATGAAGCGAATAAATGCCCCGGAGTGCCCATCAATGCTAAGAAGCCATCAGGCCCCCACGCCCAATGCCCTACAATCGGATAAATAAATCCGGTAATGCCAATGCTATAAAGAATATCGCCCCTAAACCCTGTACGGCCAATCATAGCTCCCGAAACAATGGTTGAGCAGGTATCTGCAAATGCGTATTGAAATATCCAGTGTGCAAGAATGGGGATTCCCGTCGTCATATATGTAGCGGGCGCGCCCATTAAGAAAAACCAATGGTAACCAATGAAACCATTTCCTTCGCTAAACATAAATGCGTAGCCAATAGCCCAAAAAAGAACCCCGCAAAGGCAAGTATCAAAAATGCACTCCATTAATACATTTACGGTTTCTCTTTTTCTGGCAAAGCCGGCTTCCAGCATTACAAACCCGGCTTGCATACCAAACACTAAAAACGCTGCAATTAAAGTCCAGATAGTATTTGCCGTATTCATTAATATTGTTTCATGCGGAGTAAAAGTATCCTGCGCAGAAGCCGGAGTTGCTATGATAGCCGGTATCATTTTCATTGCTATAATTACCAGCAAGACGCCAAGGATTTTGCCCATAAAAATAGTAAGGCCCAAACGCCATTTTTCTGCTTTTGTTAATCTTACCATTTGAGTTGAGGCTTCTGAATTTCTGTTCTTCAGATGATTGAACAATTTTTTTACTAACATGTGTTTGAATTTTAAAATTGAAAAATAATTT